>Ga0210407_10001580_pt1 | contig 21032 bp, 17 predicted proteins | sample IncBWC27MmetaG_FD_150860 | JGI IMG/M metagenome (GOLD analysis project Ga0210407, IMG submission 150860) | Forest soil microbial communities from Barre Woods Harvard Forest LTER site, Petersham, Massachusetts, United States - Inc-BW-C-27-M | ecosystem: Environmental > Terrestrial > Soil >... | reverse complement strand
TGTGTCCTCAAATTTCCGCATCCCGTGACGAAGAAAGAACTCCGATTCACTTCGCCGTTACCGCGCGACCTCTCGCGCCTGATGTGAGGCGCGAGAAATGAAAACATTCCTCACCCTGGCCGAGACCCACACGCCGGATGGTTCTCGTTTCACGCTGCACGAGCATGACGGCGAATGCTATAGCATTGAAGCCCACTTTTGCCCTGCGGGCTGCGACAGCCGAGATGATGTCGGGCTCCGATTACGCGCAGGTTTTTCCGGTCGAAAGCCTCTCTCAAACCTGCGAAATTAACGGTTTTGTCGGCCAATACGCTGGATAACCGTCGAAATTGTCGGCATAATCATATGTTAGACGGTATGGCGCTTCTCGGTAAGAGCATCTTGGCGGCGCGAGTTTGTGTAGCCGTTTCGATTTTTGCAGCGCTCGCGGCAGGTCATTATCTGATCTTGTAGGCGAGGGTGCTATGTCGATGGAAGGGGATCAATTTGGCCAGCAGGTTTTCGCAATCAATATTCACATTTAAACTCAAAACCGGTAATTTTGACGAAGAAAAAGATTTCATGAAGGCGGATAGCTTAACAATTGCAGACGTATTCAAGAGCGGCGGAGACATCCAGTTTGTCCTTCCTCATTTTCAGCGTGAATACAGTTGGGAGAAAGAACACTGGAAAGCGCTTTTGGATGACGCCTGCGAAATCTTTGAGGAAGGTGACGGAGTAACAGAACGGCTGGTAAAACTCGAACATTTCCTCGGCTCTCTCGTTGTTATCCCGGATGGATTTGCTGCCGGGGTCGTGCCGATTTTCAAGCTGGTCGATGGCCAACAGCGGCTCACTTCAATAAGCATTTTACTCAAATCACTGTCGCTTTTTCTAGGAGGCGAAGACCCGTTTCGGCGACGGATTCAGCGATTCCTGCTAAATGACGAGCAAGGCGAGCTCGCATTCAAGCTTCTGCCGACGAAGAAACATGGCGATCGCGATGCATTCACGCGAATCATCAGCGACGGAGAGTTTGTCGACGCAAATCGCTCACGGATTTGCGAGGCCTTCGCTTTCTTTCAGGATGAGTTACAGAAGCGAGTGCAGAGCGGGATTCGTCCGGAGGGTCTGCTAACGGTGTTGACGACGTCCTTCAAGGTGGTGTTTATCAACCTCGAAACTAGCGAGAGCCCGTATCGAATCTTCGAAAGTCTGAACGCGAAGGGAAAACCCCTAACGCAGGCGGACCTCATTCGCAACTATGTGGCTATGCGCTTGCCGGCGGCGGATCAAGAGCGGCTGTTTGACGACTATTGGAGCCGAACGGAAGAATTGCTGCAGGAAAGTCGCCAAGTCGGTCGGATCGGGGAGTTAACCGCGTTCTTTCGGCACTATCTTTCGATGGTGAGCGGCGCAGTCGTAAATGAGAATCACGTTTACAGTCGTTTTCGGGATCGAGGCGAACGTGAATTTACCGACACCCCGTCCTTTGAAGCCGAAATCAAGCGACTTTGGCAATTCGCTCGCTATTACGAAGCTCTCCTTCGACCCGGCCAGTCCGGACTATCGAACGGCGTTCAACGTCTGCTCGATTCCCTGAATACCCTCGAAGCGCAAACTGCTTATCCATTCCTTCTCCGCCTCCTGGAAACGTTCGCCGAGAATCGGATCACTGATGACCAGCTGCAAAGCTGCCTGCGGGCGGTAGAAAATTATCTAACCCGGCGCTTCATCGTCGGTGACCCCACGAATTACCAGCTGAAGATGTTTCCTTCTCTTTGGAAGGAACTGGATCCAACACGAATTACCGAATCACTGCCGAAAATTCTCGCGACGAAGAATTACCCAACGAATAAGCGCGTCATCCACAGCGTGGCTCACCGCGACATCCCGCAACGAAATGCCCGCAATCGGCGCAACATGATTCAGATTCTCGAAATAATAAATGCGCGGATGTCAGCGGGCACGGGCGGCTACACGGTGCTCGATGCTGCGCCAACGGTCGAGCATATCATGCCCCAAAAGCTTTCACCGGAATGGCAAAACGCGCTGGGTCCGCTATGGCAGCAAGTGCAGGCGGAGTTCTTAAATACCTTCGGGAACTTGACGCTAGTAACAGGGGAGTGGAACTCAAGCCTCTCGAATTCGCCGTTTCCAATCAAATTGGACAAGTTTCTGCGCCATGCGTTGGTGCTGAATTCAAAATATTTCGTGTCGGGGATGGAATGGGGACGGGATGAAATTTTAGAGAGAGCGGAATTTCTTACCGAGCAAATTCTAGTGATCTGGCCTCCGCTGGACCCGGAGAAAGAGACAGCGGAACCAGCGTCGCCACCATCAGTGGAATTCAGCTGGGAAGCGATGGACAGGGTTGCGCGGCGGCTTGGGAAGCAGCTACTGAAAGTGAGTCAGGCGCGTTTTAGAACTGCCGATGGCGCGACCCGTGTTGTCGGACTCTGCTCAAAGACATATCAGCCGGAAGGCAGCCCAGGTTATTGGTATGGTTTAAAAATTTCGCAAAAGGCCTTTCTCGTCGAGGCCGGATCGGATTCTTGGCTTGCCTTGGAAGGTGATGAGGAACGAAAACTCCTTTTGGTTCCTTTTCGGGTGATTGAAGAACTTCTTCCACGATTAGATATGACGGAAGGCGTGCACTGGCACTTTAGATTACGCCTTGGGGGTGACAGGGTTCTTTTGCGGTTGCCCGGTGGCGACAAAGTCGATCTAACCGAATACGTCATCCCTGCCAACGAACGAGCCGAATCTCATCAGACATAGCCGCGTTCCGACCTCCACAACCGCGGTCAGCTTTTCATCGGCGCGAACAACGAAACGCTTTCCGTTGCCGCGATGTGCGTCAACAACCCAGATCGTTCGCCCGTTGGAATCAATCGCTGAGACACAGCCATAACTCCATCCGGCTTTGCTGAGGTTGTCAGCCGCGCTCCAAGAAATCGCGGGTCCCTCTGACGGATTGCGCGCAAGGCGGGCGCGTAGAGCCCCAAAATTTCGCTAGCTAATGCGATGGAAAAACACCATTTCCGTTTCCGAATCGCATCCGTTTATCCGCTGCGACATTCCGAGAAGCTGGCCAATCGCGCGATTTGATTTAAGATGGCAGCAGTGATGCCGACGTTTGCCACAGCCAATGCACTCTGCACGGCGGCAGAGCTGGCCGAAGTCTTAGGGATAACTGATCGCCGTGTGCGACAGTTGACCAAAGCCGGGGCGTTGAAATGCGCTCGGACAAAACTCAACGGAATGCATTTCCGCCTCGCGGATTCAGTGCAACGCTTTGTGAAATACGAATGTGATCTCGTGACCGAGCAGTGCGCGGTCGGCAACGGCGAATATGAGCGCGCACGAACCCGTCGGGCGCTTGCCGCCGCTCAGCTACTCGAATTGCAGGTGCGGGCTCAAGAAGGCACGATGTATTACGCGGTCGATGTCGAGCACGCGATTACAACGCAAGTGACGGCCTGCAAGCAACGGTTATTAGCAATCCCTGCAAGAGTGGCGCGGCGGCTCGTTGGCTGCAAGACTTTCAAGGAAGCTTTCGACGTGGTTTCGGAAGAGATTCATTCGGCTCTGCATGAATTGACCGGCTACGACGCGAACTATTTCCGCAAATCTACCGAGGAACATATCGCGTCGCTCGGAGTCGAAGAGCAGCCGGGCACAAATGGCGAAGCGGCCTGAGTTACTGATTATTGACGACCATTTGCGGCACAGGGCGGCTCATCTCGACTTGTGCGCTCACCCTCTGCAAGCCCGAAGTAAGCGCTTCAATCTGCTCTTGCTGGCGCGCGGCAGTCGCTTCCTGCTTTGCAACAGTAGATTTTAGCTGCGCCATGCTCGTTTCCTGTTCCTGCACTTTGCGGTCTTGCTCGCTCAACTTGCGGTCTTGCTCTTCGACCTTGCGGTGCTCTTTGAGGAACTCGTTGAGCAACATCGCGTTCACCGCTTCGTAACGCACGGTGTAGGGCTTGCCTTTAGCGTCACGAGCTACTAGGTCGGGGTTCACCTTTTCCACTTGCTCAGCCACCAAGCCGAACTGCGGGATGCCTTCGGGATCAAGCTCCGGCTTGTAGCGGAAGGTTACAGGTTTGAGCGCGAGGATCGCTTCGCTCGCCTTGTCCATCGGTTTGATCTCGTCCTTGAAACGCTCCGAGGAAACCACCGTGCCGAGGTGCCCAGTGGAATCGATGATCACTCCCACGCCTCCGGCCACCGTTGCTCCGCTAATGCCGCGGATAAAGGTGGCAGTCTGACTCATCGCGCCGATGCGCAGCGTATTGGACTCGCCCGCCACACCAACATTGCCGATGTCGACGTTGTTACTTCCAGTGGTGAGGTTGGCGCCGGCATTATAGCCGACCGCGATGTTGAATGAGCCCCCGTTGGTTCCGAGCGCCCCATAACCTTCGGCCGTGTTGCCGTTGCCGGTCCTGTTGTTAGAGAGCGCACCAACACCGTTGGCCGCGTTTTGGAGGCCGGTGGTATTGCTATAGAGCGCTTTTACCCCACTGGCCGTGTTGTTGCTGCCGGTTGTGTTGTTATAGAGCGCGTTATAACCGTTGGCCGTGTTGAAGTTGGCGGTGGTGTTGCTAACGAGCGCGTAAGCACCGGTGGCCGTGTTGTTGCCGCCTGTGTTGCTAGAGAGCGCACCAAGACCGTTGGCCGTGTTGTTGAAGCCGCCGGTGTTGCTATAGAGCGCGTAAGCACCTGTCGCCGTGTTGCTATAGGCGCTGATGTTGCTATAGAGCGCTTGATAACCGATCGCTGTGTTGTAGAGACCGGCTGTCAGGCTGAATAGCGCAGAATCACCCTCTGCGGTGTTGTTGCCGGGATAGCCTCCGTCCGGTGGTGGGCTAACCGCTTGCGCTGCGGGGGAAAGCGCAAACCACGCAAGCGCAAGCGGGATGAGCGGGAAACCGCGCTGTAAAAGCGAGCGGCTCATTGATTTTCTTAAATGTAGAGTTTTCATATTTTTGTTTTTCATTTTTTGTTGAGGTTGAATTGGTGAACTGTATTAACTGCAATCCAGTTCCGCGCGGAACCAGGAACAATCCTCACGAGGCGCTTTGAACAGCGGCCTCACTTCGGCTGACTCAGGGCTCCAGTTGAATCTGGAAATCGCGTAAAGCGGCAATCCCAGCGTAGATCCAGCCCCACGGGCTTCTTCAGCCCGGCCAAAGATGCGTCGAAACGTCGGGTGACGTAATCAATCACGCTTTACCAGCCCCGCGAAAATTTGTCGAGCTTTATTTTACGGCGGGTCGTAACTCTCCTCGCGTCCGTCACAGCTTTCGATCCGATTCGGTGAACGGAATGGCGCGTTCGATATTGCCCGTCGAATCCAGAATGCGAATCTCGCCAGCGAAGGCACGCGCGGCTGCTGGCGATCCCCGCGCGCGTGGCGCGGCGGCTGGTCGGCTGCAAGACTTTTAAGGAAGCTTTCGACCTGGTTTCGGAAGAGATTCATTCGGCTCTGCATGAACTTTGCGGCTATGACGCCAACTATTTCCGCAAATCTACCCAGGAACATATCGCCTCGCTCGGAGTCGAAGAGCAGCCTGGCACAAATGGCGAAGCGGCCTGAGTTACTGATTATTGACGACCATTTGCGGCGCAGGGCGGCTCATCTCGACTTGTGGACTCACCCTCTGCAAGCCCGCAGTAAGCGCCTCAATTTGCTCTTGCTGGTGCGCGGCAGTCGCTTGGAAGTCCCAAACCGCACAGGCTGGAAGTCTGTGCTACGGATTAATCGTAAACGTCATTGCGTTCGACGTGCCTCCGCCGGGCGGGGCGTTCACCACCGTCACCGAAGCTGTGCCGGGCATGGCGATGTCAGCGGCGGAGATGGAAGCCGTCAGCCTCGTCCGACTGGCGAACGTTGTGGTGCGTGCGGATCCGTTCCAATCCACCACCGAGCCCGAAACAAAATTCGAGCCGTTCACCGTGAGGGTGAAGGCTGGACCTCCGGCCGTGGCGCTGCTGGGCGAGATCGAACTAATCGCGGGCACAGGGTTGTTGACAGTAAACGTCATTGCGTTCGACGTGCCTCCGCCGGGCAGGGCGTTCACCACCGTCACCGAAACTGTGCCGGCGGTCGTGATATCCGACGAAGGGACGGCGGCCGTGACCTGAGTGCTGCTGACAAAAGTAGTCGTTAAGACCAAACTGTTCCAATGTACCTTCGAGCCCGAAACGAAATTCGACCCGTTGACGGTGAGGGTGAAGGCTGGACCTCCGGCCGTGGCGCTGCTGGGCGAGATCGAACTAATCGCGGGCACTGGGTTGTTGACGGTAAATGTCTTGGGGGCCGATGTGCCGCCGCCTGGGCCAGGATTCGTAACAGTCACATGGATTGTTCCCGCCGTGGCGATGTCCGCCGCTGAAATCGCAGCCGTCAGCTGGGTGCTACTGGAGAACGTTGTGGTGCGCGCCGCTCCATTCCAATTCACCACCGAGCTCGCGACGAAGCCCGAGCCATTCACCGTGAGCGTGAAGCCTGGGCCTCCAGCTGTGGCGCTGCTGGGCGAGATGGAAGTCACCGTTGGTCTTGGATTGTTGATCGTGAACGTGAGCGGATTCGATGCTCCCCCGCCAGGCGGCGGATTCGTGACGATGACAGGCACCGTGCCTGCGGTGGCCAGGTCCGAGGTCAGAATTTGGGCTGTCACCTGGACGCTGCTGACAAAGGTTGTGCTTCGCGCAGAGTTGTTCCAGCTTACGGTGGCTCCGGGCACGAAGTTCGAGCCATTTACCGTGAGTGTGAAGCCGGTTGAGCCCACGGTTTTGCTGGAGGGCGAAAGCGATGTCAGCACAGGCACGGGATTGCCAGCCCCAGCCACAAAAGCATTCCGCACTGATTGCGTGGTGCTCTCCGAGCCATTTTCATAGCCGCTGCTATAATAACCGCGAGCGCGGATGTAGAAGTTCTGTCCGGCCGAAAAGTTCAAACCTGTCAGGGTCCAGTTGCTGCCAGTCGCCGTGCCGTTGCCCAGGGGAGTGTAGTTTACATTGTCGGTTGAATACTCAAAGGTAACGCGCGTGAATTGCGGGCTGGAGCCGCTGCGCGTCCAGGTAATGGTGGTTTGCGTAACAGCCAAGTTTTGCAGCGCGGCGGTGTCGTTCGATAAACGAGCGAAAAGGCTGCGTGGCTGTCCGCCGATGGTGGTGAAAGGGCCGCCCGCTAAAATCTTGCCGTCCGCCTGCACCGCAATTGAATCGACCTCACCGTTCGCGTTCGGGTCGAACGAATCTGCCAAGCCGGTGGTGGAATCGAGCCGGGCGATGTAATTGCGCGGCTGTCCGCCGATGTTCGTGAAAAAACCGCCCGCTAAAATCTTGCCATCCGCTTGCACCGCGATTGAATTGACAAGCGTGTTCGCGTTCGGGTCAAAGGAATCCGCCAACCCAGTGGTGGCATCAAGCCGGCCAATGCGGTTCCGCGGCTGCCCGCCGATGCTCGTGAAATAGCCGCCCGCTAAAATCTTGCCGTCCGCTTGCACCGTCATTGAATACACAAAATTGTTCGCGTTCGGATCGAACGAATCTGCCAATCCGGTGCTAGCATCGAGCCGGGCGATGTAATTTCGCGTCTGTCCGCCGATACTCGTGAAAAAGCCGCCTGCTAAAATCTTGCCGTCCGCCTGCACCACGATTGAAAGGACTAGATCGTTCGCGCTAGGATTGAACGAATCTGCCAATCCGGTGCTGGCATCGAGCCGGGCGATACGGTTACGCGTCTGTCCACCGATGCTGATGAAACCCCCGCCCGCTAAAATCTTGGCGTCCGCCTGCACCGCCAGCGAGTCGACGCTACTGTCCGCGTTCGGGTCGAACGAATCAGCCGATCCGGTCGTGGCGTCTAGCCGGGCGATGCGGTTGCGTGTCTGTCCACCGACGCTGCTGAATACGCCGCCTACCAAAATCTTGCCATCCGCCTGTACCGCGATTGAAAGGACCTGACTGTTCGCGTTCGGGTTGAAGGCGGTGTCGAGCGTGCCGTCTGTGTTCAATCGTGCAATGTTGTTGCGCTCCGCGCCCAAAACGGTGGTAAAGGTCCCGCCGATGAGAATTTTGCCGTCCGGTTGCACCGCGGTGGCGATAACTTGGCTACCGACGGTGCTGAGATCGAGCGTCTGGTCGAGCCTGCCGTCGGTTTCCAGCCGGGCGATGTTGTTGCGCGTCTGTCCGCCGATGCCGCTGAAAAACCCGCCCGCTAAAATCTTGCCGTCCGCCTGCACCGCAATTGAAAAGACATCACCGTTCGCGTTCGGGTCGAACGGATCTGCCAAGCCGGTTGTGGCATCGAGCCGGGCGATGTTGTTGCGCGTCTGTCCGCCGATGCTGGTGAACTGGCCGCCCGCTAAAATCTTGCCGTCCGGTTGCACCGCGACTGAACTGACACCACCGTGCTGCGGGTTCGGGTTGAACGAATCAGCCAATCCGGTGGTGGCATCGAGGCGGGCGATGGTAAGGCGCACCTGTCCGCCAATGGTGTAGAAAGCGCCGACCGCTAAAATCTTGCCGTCCGCCTGCACAGCGATTGAAACGACAGTATTGCTCGCGTTCGGGTTGAAGGAATCTGCCAAGCCGGTTGTGGCATCGAGCCGGGCGATGAAGTAGCGGTTGCGCGGCTGTCCGCCGATGCTGGTGAACTGGCCGCCCGCTAAAATCTTGCCGTCCGCCTGTACCGCAATTGAATAGACCTGACCGTTCGCGTTCGGGTCGAACGAATCTGCCAAGCCGGTCGTGGCATCGAGCCGGGCGATGCGGTTGCGTGGCTGTCCGCCGATGCTGGTGAAACGGCCGCCCGCTAAAATCTTGCCGTCCGTCTGCACCGCGATTGACGAGACAGTAAAACCATTCGCGTTCGGGTCGAACGAATCTGCCAAGCCGGTCGTGGGATCGAGCCGGGCGATGCGGTTGCGTGGCTGTCCGCCGATGCTCGTGAAAAAGCCGCCCGCTAAAATCTTGCCGTCCGTCTGCACCGCGATTGAATCGACCTCACCGTTCGCGTTCGGGTCGAAGGCCGTGTCGAGCGTGCCGTCCTGGTTCAGCCGGGCGATGTTGTTGCGCGCCAGGCCCAAAACGGTGGTGAAGTTGCCGCCGATAAGAATCTTGCCGTCCGGTTGGACGACGACAACCTGAACCGTGCCGTTGGCGTTCGGATCGAAACCATCGAGCGCGGATTGCCCGCGCACCGCCGCCGCGCCACCCGCCAGCAGCACGGCAACGGAAAACAATAACAGCGTAGCTTTCTTAGCTTTAGATGCCGGATTTTTTCGCATGTTTCGCGAGCGCGGACTGAGGAGCGATTGATTAAGCGAAAGAAACGTCCGCGTAGGCTGGAACGGACTAGTTAACTCTGCAATTGACCGGTGGGGCTGTGGAAGCGAGCCCCAAAAAATCGGCATAATTTTCATACCAACACCTCAAGTTGTGTGAACGAACCTGTCGTTCACGGTTTCCCAGCGCGAAGAGAGCGAGGTGCTGAGCTGGAGACGCCTACGGACTTGACGCAGAGATAGGGTGTTTGGCGCGCCGAGGAATGTCAAGGTAAATTTGCGGTCTCAATCAGCCGTCACGGTTTAGCCGCATCAGCATCGAACGCAAACTCTTGGTCTCGCCGCGCGAGGTATGCGATCCAGAAGTTCATCCCGGAGTCAAAGGGGAAAACGATTAAAAGGCTGCACCGCGAGGATTCTGCCAAATCACTCGGCATTTAGGAAGCGGAATCGTTTGGGGTGTCCCCTTAGCCTGCCAGCCCGCTCCGACGATTCCTACGGCCAATTTACGGCCCGGCGCTGGCCATTCTAGCGAGTCGTCGTTCTGACCTACACGGATTGGCCTGTTCTGACTGCAGAACTCTCATAGGAGAAGCAGCGAAGGCGCCCTTCGCTTTTCGATTCGGATCGCGCAGGAAGATTTCGTGATTAGATTTCACCTCGATCAATCCGATGCCTTCCGAACTACCGCTCGACGAAGATCGTCCCGGCGTTCCGATTGCGCCGCCGCTTCTATTCGTTCTACCGATCCTCGCATCGCTCGCACTCGAATGGCTTGTCCCGACCGGCTTTGTGCACGGCGCGCTCCGTTGGGTGCTTGGCACGCTGCTGGTCTTCGTCGGAATTGCGCTGAATGTCGGCGGATTCATTACGCAGAAACGCGCCGGCACTGATCCTATTCCGTTCAATCCGAGCACGCGCATCGTTGGGCACGGACTTTATCGCTTCACCCGCAATCCGATGTACATCGGTTTCGCTTTGTGGACGCTTGGGCTCGCGATCCTGGTCGATTCCGCGTGGATGCTGCTCGCCGTCCCAATCGGCCTCGTTCTCATCGATCGCATCATCATCACGCGCGAAGAACGATATCTCGAGCGCAAGTTCGGAGAGGAATATCTCGACTACAAACGCCGTGTTCGGCGCTGGATCTAGCGCACTGTCTCGACGGAATTCGGTAATTGGCGACAAACAGCTTTGTCTGTGTAGCCGGATTAATACCGTATTGAGTGAAACTCGCGGACATCACTTCTACGCATTTGAGAGGCAATCATCCAAACATGTGAGTAAGTGTAAGACTGTTTCTTCGGTCTCGTCGCCCATATTGGAGAGGCGAAAGGTTTTGCCCTGAATTTTGCCGTAGCCGGGATCGATGATCAGATGATGTTTGGCCCGCAGACCGAGGGCGAGCTTCAGCACATCGATACCGCGATTGTTTTTGACGCAGGTGAGCGTTATCGACCTGAATCCTTCCTCGGCAAAGAAATCGAAGCCGGTACGACGGACCCACTCGTGCACGAACGCGTTGGTGCGCGCGTGTCGATCAAACCGCGCTTCGACGCCTTCCTTGAAAATTTCTTCGAGCTTCGATTGCAGCGCGTGAATGTGCGCGATGCTGGGTGTGCTTGGGGTCATCCATTCGGCTTGCTGTTTTTTGAATTCGAGAAAGTCGAAATAGAAACCGCGATTCGGAATTTTCTCAGCGCGGGCAAATGCTTTTTCGGAGACGGAGAAGAGCGAGAAGCCAGGTGGAAGGGCGAGCGCTTTCTGCGCGCCAGTGAGCATGACGTCAATGCCGAGCGCGTCCATCTCGATCTTAACGCCAGAGAAAGAGGAGACGGTGTCGACGATCAGCGCGACGTCAGGATATTTCGCGAGCACGGAGCAAATTTCCGGTAGCGGATTCATCACGCCCGTCGAGGTTTCGTTATGAATCAGCGTGACGGTGTCGAACTTGCCGGTGGCTAATTGTCGATCGATCGCTGTGTGATCGATGTGTTTGCCCCAATCGACTTGCAGAGGCTCGGCGTTTTTCCCGCAGCGCTTGGCAACGTCGAACCATTTGTCGGAGAACGCGCCGCACATGCAACACAGGACGCCGTGTCCAACCAGATTTCGAATGGAGGCTTCCATCACGCCCCAGGCTGACGATGTCGAAAGAAAAACTGGTTGCTTGGTCGCAAACAGTTTTTGCAGGTTCGGATGAACTGAGCGGTAAAGGTTTTTGAAGTCTTCTCCGCGATGACTGATCATTGGACGTGAAAACGCGGCCCACGTTTTCTCTGAAACTTCGACCGGCCCGGGCGTGAACAGCTTGTTATGCGGCTGCATTAGGCAAACGTTGAACGTCCAACGCCCAACGTCCAACTTTGAATTTAGAGGATTTGCGCGAGGGCGCGTGCGCTCCCCCGATTTGGAGTCATTTGCAAATGAAGCTGATGTCGCCGCTGCGTTCGAGGCGCGCTTTTCGGACGCGCGCAAGGTCTTCAGCGTGCAACGAAAGCCGCAAATCCTCCTCGAGATCGTGTCTGGTTATGTGGTGGTTGCGCAACTCTCGATGCACCAATTCTCCGTCGCGAATTAGAATTTCGTCCGCGCCTTTGATGAGATTGCCGAAGCCGTGCGAATAGAACGCGATCCATGCGAGCAAGCGGTGGAACGCAACCATCGCAAAACCGCCGCCAATCGTCGGGAGCAAGTCGGATGAGCCGTTGATCGCGCGGGCGAGCACAGAGGCGAGAATCACGAGAAAGACGCTGTCGAAAACGGTGCGGCGTGCGAGCGATCGGCGGGCACTCATTCGCACCATCACAAGCGTGAAAATGAAAACGATGATTCCGCGTAATGAAATTTGCATGAAGGTTAGTGTCTGCGGTTCAGCGCCGAGACCGAGGAACACGCGGACCGGAGTCCAGAATTGTTGCCATGAGTTCATGGCGTGGAGTTAACACCTTCCGAAAGCGGTGGCGCAAGACCGGGCGCGATTCGCGAAACGAACTAATGATGGATGTCCAACTTTGATGGGACAAGAAAAAGTTCGACGCACGAAAAGGGGCAGCTCGATCCGGACAAGATCGAATCCTAGATTCTCGCCAACGAACGCAGGTTTCTCGCCTGGGTGAGGACGAACATCGCGGTGATGACTCTGGGATTCGTCATTGCGCGCTTCAGCGTTTGGATGTGCGAGGTCTCGGCACGAATGAATCCGCAGATACCGGCACAGCGCCTCGGCATTTCCGCGCCGCTCGGTGAATGCATGATCGGCCTCGGTGCGCTGCTAACGATTTTTGCTGCTTGGCGCTATCACGTCGTTAATCGGGCGATCAAGCGCGGCGAAATCGAGGCCGATCCACGGATGGTTGTCGCCGTTACAGTGGCTATTCTTGTCGCCACGACTGCCGTGATCGCTTACATGATTATTTCCGAAGAACTGGCCTGAGAGAACGAGCGCTCCAACCTAACGAGTTTCGCTGCGCTTGCGCGGGAAAGTTTCGCGTGGCATAAGACGACCCTCGCGCAGCTTGGAATTGCCGCGCGCAAGATCGACAATTGAACATGCCCACAGCCTTTCCTCCTTCCCGCGATGCCGCACTCGAAGCGCGCGTCTTCTGGATAAGATTCAAGAACGAGATCGCTGCCGTGCTTGTGGTCGCACTGCTGGCGATCATTGGCTTTGCCGGTTATCGTTTTTATTCCGATCGGCGGGATTCGGCCGCATCGGCGTTGCTCAGCAGCGCAAAGAGTGCGTCGGATTATCAACAAGTGATCGCCCGTTATCCGAACACGCCGGCCGGCGCGGCAGCTTATCTCTTGCTCGCGGAAGCCCAGCGCACTGAAAAGAAGCTCATCGAAGCCAACGCGACTCTTCAGGTTTTCATCAATAAGAATCCAAATCACGAGCTTGCCACCAGCGCGCGAATGGCGATGGCTGCCAATCTCGAGTCGATGGGGAAAGCCGATGAGGCATTGTCGATGTACCAACGGATCGCCGCGAGTTATCCGAAAAGTTTTAACGCTCCGTTGGCGCTTTATTCGCAGGTGCATCTGTTGAAGGCGAAAAATAAAAGCGAGGAGGCGCGCCGCGTCTGCGAAGCAATTCTTACGCAATATCGCGATAGTTTTTGGGCGAGCGAAGCGGCGCGGGCCTTGCGTTCGCTCAAACCGGCCGGCCCATCCCAGCCGGTTGCGACACCTACGATTCCGCCATTTTTGGCAGCGCCGCCTCCGATGCCGGCAACGCCGGGTCCGAGTAGACCAAAGCCAAAACCGTAGTTGTAGCGGCGCTCTACGAGCGTCGTTTTTGCGTTGGGCACCGAGTCCGACGGTCACAGACCGCCGTTACAGTGAAAGCGTAATGGGACGAACGCCGTGATTAACGTTTCGAGAACTGAAAACGCTTTCGCGCGCCGGGTTGCCCGGATTTCTTTCGCTCTTTCATGCGCGGATCGCGCCGAAGCAATCCATCGGCCTTAAGCGTGCTGCGCAAATTGTTATCCACTTGCAAAAGAGCGCGCGCGATCGCCAGCCGCGCCGCGCCGGCCTGCCCGGTCGCGCCGCCACCCGTGGCGTTGATCGACAAGTCGTAAGCGTTTACCAATTTCGCGGCTTGCAATGGCTGGAGGACCGTGTTCTGCAACGGCGCGGTCGGGAAATAATCTTCGAAGCTGCGACCGTTGATGTCGATCTTGCCGCTGCCCGGCGTCATGCGAATGCGGGCGACGGAGGTTTTGCGGCGTCCGGTGGCGATGAATTCCTGTGATTGCGCCATAAAGAAACTACCGCAGCGAGACCGCGGCCGGTTTTTGCGCGTCGTGCGGATGAGAATCGCCTCGGTAAACTTTCAACTTTCGATAAACCGCGCGACCGAGCCGGTTGTGCGGGATCATCCCGCGCACGGCCCGCTCGATCAGCAATTCGGGATGCCGCGCGCGACGGGCCCGAACGTTCTCCGATTTGTGACCGCCCACATATCCCGAGAAGCTCATGTAACTTTTCTGCTCTTCCTTTTTTCCACTCAATCGCACTTTGTCAGCGTTGATAACGACGACGAAATCGCCGGTATCAACATGCGGGGTAAAGATCGTTTTCTCTTTCCCGCGCAATAACTTGGCGGCCTTGACCGCAACGGCGCCGAGCACTTGGTTCTTTGCGTCTATGACCCACCATTTGCGCTGAACTTCGCTGGCTTTGGCGGAAAACGTTTTCATCACGGGGTGAAAGAGGCGCGAAACTACGGGAGATGCACGGAGGTGTCAACCCTCTGAGGCGACGAGTCTGGTGGCGGCCCTAACCGCGTTTCGCAGCGTCAGCGAGAGATCGAAGTGGCACCCGGGCTGCTGCTTTATGATAACCATAATTACTATAATAACCCGCGTCGCTGTCCTCGCTTCGCTTATCTTAGTTGCCATTTCAATTGCTTGCGCCGATGGAGTTTCGGGCACGCGCGATCGCGTCTCCGCCGAGGCCGTGATTGGCGAGATGAACTTCGCGCGCCAGAACCCGTCACTTTATGCCCGCTACCTTGCGGAATTGCGCCCGCAATACCATGGACGGCTCCTCGTTTTGCCCGGCCACACCAAGATTTTCACGAAAGAAGGACTCGGCGCGGTGGATGAAGCGATCCGATTCCTGCGGGCGGCCCAGCCGCAACCGCCGCTCAAACTTTCCGCGGGCATGTCACGCACGGCCGCCGAGCATTGCGCCGAGCAGGCGAGCGATGGAGTTGGCCATGGCGAAAAGGATTTCAGCAATCCAGCCAGCCGGATGAATCGCTACGGCACTTGGGGCGCGCCCTTGGGCGAAAACATAGCTTACGGAAAAACCAGCGCGCGCGACATTGTAATCGCGTTGATCATCGATGACGGATTGCCGGAAAGGAAGCACCGCAAGAACATTTTCAACCGCAGCTTCAATTACGCCGGCGTGGGTTATGGACCGCATGCGTGCTTCGGCAGCGTTTGCAGTGTCGCTTTCGCAGGGTCCTACACGGAGCACGGAAAAACCGCTGACCGTGCGTCCGATTCTCCGGCTTTCGCGCCGTGGCATTTGAAAAGAGCATTTGGACAGTCGGCGGAACGTTATTCGTGGAAGACAAATATTGTCACAACAGTCTTTTGGATCGGTGAGGCACCGAGTGAGAACAATCCGGTCCCGAACCGCTCGAGTTCATGGGACAAGAATTGGAAGCGCAGTTATGGTGGATTCGACGACCCGAAGCCGTCGCATCGAAGCAATTATATACCGATAAAATTTACGCCGCGGCAGAATCCTTTTTACTGCGCGCTTCCCTATAACGACAAAACGATGAACGGTCATCGGCCGGAAGCTCCGCGCGTCATTCCGTGGTTCAAGGAGGCTTATCGAGGCCGGGGAATCTCGACTTGCAAAGGGCGCTGGATCGCGATTCGCAAGGGTGATCGCGTAGCTTATGCACAGTGGGAAGATGCCGGACCGTTCCGAACTGATCACTGGCAATACGTTTTCGGCAACGAACGCCCAAAACCGAATCTAAACCGAGGCGCGGGTCTCGATGTTTCTCCGGCCGTCCGTGATTATCTGGACTTGAAAGAAACCGATGTGACCGACTGGAAATTTGTGGAGTTCGCTGAGGTGCCACGCGGCCCGTGGTCCCAACTTGGGGACAACAACACCTTTGTGATCAACGAACGGCAAGAAACAAAAACTGTGGCGAGGGGCGCAATCAAAAGTTGGCGACCCAATCGCAAGATAATTGCCAAGGCTGCTTCGGATCTGTAGAAGGCATCTCTCATTTGTCCCGTTCTCGGGCGATTCTTGCGCCATGCACTATCGATTCGCGCAATCGCTACTCGCGATTTCCCTGGCACACGCTTTATTTCTGTCGCGATGTCGAATCCCACTGCCACGAAGAGCGCGATCACCCCACGGCGCGAAGAGGACTTTCCCGAGTGGTATCAGCAAGTGGTGCGGGCGGCTGAGTTGGCCGAGCCGTCGGATGTGCGCGGTTGCATGGTGATTCGGCCGTGGGGTTACGGCATTTGGGAGAACATGCAACGACATCTCGATGTGATGTTTCGGGCGACCGGCCATCGCAACGCGTATTTTCCGCTTTTCATTCCGCTGAGTTATTTCGCGAAAGAAGCGGAGCACGTGGAAGGATTCGCCAAGGAATGCGCGGTCGTCACCCATAGCCGGCTGGAAGTGAACGCCGAGGGGAAAATGGTCCCGGCCAGTCCGTTGACGGAGCCCCTCGTGGTGCGGCCAACGAGCGAGACGATCATCGGCGCGAGTTATGCCAAGTGGGTGCAGTCGTATCGCGATCTTCCCATCCTGATCAATCAATGGGCCAACGTGGTGCGCTGGGAAATGCGGCCACGGTTATTTTTGCGGACGACTGAATTTCTCTGGCAGGAAGGCCACACCGTTCACGAAACAGAGGCGGAAGCGCGCGCGGAGACAAAGCAGATGCTCGATGTCTATGAGACGTTTGTGCGCGATCATCTCGCCATTCCGGTTTACAGCGGCGAAAAATCCGAGAGCGAACGTTTTCCCGGTGCGGTGCAGACATTGTCGATCGAAGCAATGGTGCAGGACCGGAAAGCTATCCAGGCCGGCACCTCGCATTTTCTCGGACAGAATTTTTCGCGCGCGAGCGGGATCCAATTTCAAAACCGCGAAGGCAAACAGGAATTTGGCTGGACGACGAGTTGGGGAGTGAGCGCGCGCCTGGTCGGCACGGTCGTGATGATGCATGGCGACGATGACGGAATCGTTTTGCCGCCGCGCATCGCGCCCACGCACATCGCAATCTTGCCGATCACACCGAAGGAAGAAACGCGCGCGAAAGTGCTCGAGACTTGCGACAAACTCGCGCGTGAACTGCGCGCCGTTCGTTATGCCGACGCACCGATCGAAGCCGAAGTGGATCGACGCGATCTCGGCGGCGGCGTGAAAAAATGGGAATGGATCAAAAAAGGTGTGCCGCTGCGGGTGGAGATCGGCCCGCGGGATCTGGAGAAAAATTCTCTTGAAGTGAACCGGCGCGATCAGCCGGTCCAAGCCAAAGAGTCAATGTCGATGCAAGAATTCGTCAGGGGCGCGCCCGAGATTTTCGATTCCATCCAGCAAAATCTTTATGAGCACGCGAGAAAATTCCGCGATGAAAACACGCGCATGCTCGATTCGAAAGAAGAGTTCTACGATTTCTTCACGCCGAAAAATTCGGAGAAGCCGGAAATCCACGGTGGCTTCGGCCTGGCGCATTGGAACGGTTCGCGCGAAGTCGAAGATCAAATTAAAAACGACCTTAAAGTTACGATCCGCTGCATCCCGTCCGCCGCGGCGGGCGAGCCCGGCCGCTGTATCTTAACCGGCGAGCCCAGTCCACGCCGCGTTATTTGGGCGAAGGCCTATTAATCAATCGCCACCTTCCCCGGAGAAATCCGATTTCGAGTCGAAATACAAAAGGACGAACGCAATTCCGAGCAACGGTCGCAGCAGCGTCTGCACCAAGCCGAGTAGGAAGCTGGCGAGGTTGAAACCTTGAGGCTTGTAGTTGGTCGTGAGCGACTGGAGCAGAGCTTGGGGATCCTGGGATGTGGTCAGCTCGTGAAAATAATGCCGGATCGCGGACCACTCCGGCCCAATGGTGAGCGCCAGCACAAACGCCGACCAGATTGAAAAAAGGACAACGCCTCGCCACAGCGGGCGTTGAAACCAGGGAAGCTCGCGCCCGCTGCGCGCGAGTTTCTTGCTTTGGCGTAGCGCGCTGGCGGCATCCGATCCGGCCAGCATAACGAACTGCTGCCAGAACAAAAAATTTATGAACAAGCGGCCAATCATCCAAACTTGAAAGGCCAGCACCAGCAGCGCCAGAAAGATTGAAAGGAGGGATGGTCCGCCACTTGCCAGCATCAGCACTATGCCCAGGGGCAGCAGAGTCCAAAAGAAATAAGCGCCATAGACAAAGATGCAGAGGATCGCGACGCGCGGCCAAAACTTTAGCGCCTCGCGGAGAAGACCAAAGATTCGTGCTTTGCGACCGCCCGCCAATTCGGTCGTCAGAATCTGAATACCGGCAATAAAGGCCGGCCAGGCAGCCAGACTGAGCAGCAGCATGCCAAACGTAAAGACCGCCGCAATCAGCGTGCGCAAATCCATGTTGATATTTGGCGATGCGCCCAGCGCCGAGCCACTCAGTTGCGCACAGAGGGAAGGCAGCGCTACGAGCAGCGTCAGACAGAAGAACTGAAAAAAACCTTTCCGATAAATTCGCAAGGTTTCGGCGAGGATTTGGGCAAAGTTGCGGCGACGAAAGGGAATTTCAGCCGGGCCGCTTGCCGCCGGGACGGGCTCGAACAGGCCGGGAATTTCCGCCGCCGTTATCCAAAGATCGGCATCGGCGCGTCGCGCTTGATTCGAAGTAAGCACGCGGCCCTCGTCTCGCCACTCCCGCAAGGTCTCGACATCAACCGGTCCATATTCCTTGCCTTGGACTCTAACAATCCATTCTTCGGCCATGCCAATGATTTAACCGCGAATCGGTCAAAATTGTAGGCCAATTGTGCCAATCGCCTCGTCAGCTGACACAGCCGCCCTACAAAAGGCTGTTTTCAAATCGTCGCGACCGGTTAATCCTGTCTCTCGAAATGAAGTTGCTTTTGATTGACGGGCACTATTACGTTTACCGCTCGTTTTTCGCGATTCAGAATCTGTCGAATTCGCGGGGCGAACCGACGAACGCGATTTTCGGGTTCACAAAAACTTTGCGGCGCATGTTGAAAGACCTGCGGCCGGAACTGGGCGCGGTGGTTTGGGACGAAGGCCTGCCCCAGCGGCGAGTCGAATTGCAGCCAGCCTACAAAGAGACCCGCAAGGAGATGCCGCAGCCGATGATCCCGCAGCTCGATTTCATCCAAAGGCTCACTCCCATGCTCGGCTTTCGAAACATTTCGCTGCCTAACACGGAGGCGGACGATTTGATGGGTTGTTACGCGCTCGCTGCCTGCAAGCGTGGCGTCGAAGTCGTGCTCGCGACTAACGACAAGGATCTGTTTCAGCTCGTCGGGCCCCGGGTGAAAGTTTACACGACGGCGAAAGCCGATCTCCGATCGCCCAAAGATGCATTTGCGCTTCTGGGTGAGCCGGAGGTGACCGCAAAATGGGACGTGCCGCCGAAGCTCATCGGCGATGTCCTCGCGCTCACTGGCGATCCGGTCGATAACATTCCTGGAATTGGTCTCGGCCGCAAGACTGCCGCGGCGCTGGTGCGCGAATTCGGCGGATTGGAATCTTTGCTCGCCAAAATCGACAAGGTGAAAAATCAGCGGACGCGCGAAAAACTGATGAACGCGCGCGACCAGGTCTTGCAGAACCGCAAGATGGTGGAGCTCGATTGCGATCTGAAATTACCGGCGCGAATCGATGATCTCCAGGTCAAACCCGATTATCCCGCACTCATCGCCGCGCTGGAAAAGTGTGAATTCAAGTCGCTCTTGCAGGAAGTTCGCGAGGAAGCCACACGCTCGCCGGCTGCGTTCCAGGCGGAGCTGCGGTTGTAGGCGTTTGCCGCGGCGAGTGCGACGCTGAGTGCAATTCACACTGCCGCGGTATTGCCCGAAGGCGATCGCTACAGTTCTCGTCCGAATTTTTCGTAAAAATTCGAACGTGGGCCGAGCTTCGGTGTCCAAATTAACAGGTTAAGGCGATTCGGGTGGTTGCACGTTTCTGGTGTTTGCTGTTTCTCCTTGGCGTGCGCTGCCCGAATCTTTTTTGTGCCCTTCCAGCGTAGAGGGAACTGCGGCATTGCCAGCCTCCCAGCGGTGTGATGTTTTCATAGACGGTACGCTTATGGAGGATGAGGATGAATTGCTTGGCATTCGCGGCTTCCTGATCGACGCGCCGGAATTTGGCGACCTGCGCGGCCGGCGGGATGGGGCCATTATTATCGAAAACGGACGGATCTCCGCAACCGGCGATTATGATGATCTTTGCCGAAGGCAAAGGCCCAAACCTGTCCGCTGGATCGAGCGGGGCCCGGTGGCGATTTTCCCCGGGCTTATCGATTGCCATACACATCTGCCACAATATTCCGCGGTCGCCCGCGGCGAGAGCGAACTGCTTCCGTGGCTGCGCCAGCACATTTTCCCCGTCGAACGCGAGTTCACTGGGCCAAAGGCGCGGGCTGAGGCGCCGCAATTTTTCCACCAACTCGCCCGGAACGGCACCACCACGGCGATGGTTTATGCGGCGATTTTTGAAGACAGTTGCGAAATCGGGTTCGAAGCCGCCAAGCAAAGCGGATTGCGCGTTATCCTGGGTAAGACGATGATGGACCTCGGCTCTTATGGCCAGCTGCAACCGAAAAAGGTGCTCTCGGTTTCTTTGCTGCAAAGCGAACGGCTTTGTCGCAAATGGCACCGGACCGAAGAAGGCCGACTCGAATATGCCTTCAGTCCACGCTTTGCGGTTACCTGTTCGGAGAAATTGATGCGCAGCGCGGCGGAACTGGCCACCCGTTTCGATGCTTACCTGCAAACTCATCTCGCGGAAAATCGCGAGGAGATCGAAAAAGTTCATCACCTTTATATGGGTATCGGCGCGATCGATTATACTCATGTTTATGAGCAGTGCGGAATGCTGACGCCGAAAACGATGCTCGGGCATTGCATCCATCTAAATCCGCGGGAAATCGCGGCGATCGCGGCAGCGCATTCAAGCGTTGCTCACTGCCCGACTTCGAATCTTTTTCTCGGCAGCGGCTTGATCAAGCTCGAC
>Ga0210407_10001579_pt1 | contig 21041 bp, 17 predicted proteins | sample IncBWC27MmetaG_FD_150860 | JGI IMG/M metagenome (GOLD analysis project Ga0210407, IMG submission 150860) | Forest soil microbial communities from Barre Woods Harvard Forest LTER site, Petersham, Massachusetts, United States - Inc-BW-C-27-M | ecosystem: Environmental > Terrestrial > Soil >... | reverse complement strand
AATCTAGTGGAAAATAAAAAGGAGGTGAAAACCGCGTGGTTCTCACCTCCCGGGGTGGGTGGGGTGTTACAGAACAAACCTTCAGCGGCTCAGCAGCCTTCCCTGCCAGGGAGGTCTGCGTACTCACTCGCGTTATGCTTTAAGCACTGCGGGCAAGAGACTTACCACCAAAGGGCTCGTCTTTGGCGTTTTGTAACACTGCAATTCGCGCCTGTCAACCGCAAAATGTTCGCCACAAAAATCTCGCCCCGCGTCGCCCTCTCTGTCAGCCCTTCGTTGTTGCTTCGCTCTTGAACGCCGTTTACGCCATTCCACCGCCCTTTCCACCTCCGCAAGGTTGTGGGCCCTCCCGCTTGTTCTGGCTTACGCCGACATTTTTTCAACTTGACGTTAGTCGCTGTAATGTTAGAGTGACTCTCAAAATTTGGCTTGGGTGGCCCGTATGACGCGTGAACTCAAACGTCGCGGAGAAAATCGGAACATGCCGAGCGCCAAGCGCCCTTCAGGCCGTTCCTCGTCCACGACGTTTCACGGTTCCAAAAAGCTTTTCGCCCTAAAACAAAATTCCGTTCCTTCGCAGACGGCATCTAAGCTGGCGCGAGAACTCCCCGGCCTTCGCGAACGCAAGAAAGCCCGGCTTCGCCAGCAGATCGTCGAGACGGCTCTCCGCCTCTTCCACAAACGAGGCTATGAGAGCACCCGGATTGAAGACATCGTCCAAGTGTTGGAAATCAGCCAGCCCACCTTCTTCCGCTATTTCCCCAGCAAGGACGCTGTGTTGCGCGAAGTCGGCAAGAAGGGATTCGCCTGTCAGAAGGAAAAACTAAAGTTAGAGTTGTCCAGTCAGGCCGCAACGCCCGAGCGCTTGCGCCGGTTTTATGACACGATGGCCAAGCTCACCGAGGCTGACCGCCCGCTCTGGCAAGCGGTGGTGCTCGCTGGCGCGATGGATCCCGTCCGTTCCCCGGACATGCGGGAGCCTGAGGAAGCCAGCGTCAGCCTGCTTCGGGAGATACTCGCGCAGGGCCAGGAGCGTGGAGACGTGACTCGCGCTTTCCCGGTTGTACATCTCGCGGAGTTCATGCAGGGACTTTTTAACACCGTCGTCCGCCAGTGGGCTGTGGATCTCACGGGGCCCCACAAGCTGTCCGAGCGCGTGCGCAGTGCCGTGGAGTTCTTTCTCCGGGCCGCTAAGCCTTGAACACTTGTTCTCTTTATGCGCCGGTGCCGTTCGTTCGGTCTTGACGTTAGTGCTTAATACATGATAGAGACTATCATAATATTTAATGCTGGCGTCGAGGGCGTGGGCGCCTGAACTGTGTTCTGAAGTCCACCGCAATGCCGGGGGTGCCGCACGGTATGCCTGGGATAAAAGTAAATCCGGGCCAAGTGCAGTCAAGGCAAGACTCTTGCTTTTGGGGAGCAGTGCGAGTTTGGGCCTACTCGATAAAAAATTCGTGAACTTTTCGGAGAACCGGGAGGAAATATGAAATCAACCTTACTGGCAAGTGTCTTGGTGTTTGCGATCTGTTTGTTTCCGGCGAGCCCCGCCTCACATGCTCAGGGCGTCGGCGCATCCGGTGAAATTTCCGGAACCGTCATCGACCCCGCGGGTGCCGCAATTCCGAACGCCAAGGTTACCGTCTCCGACGTCGAAAAGGGTCTCAAGAGGACGGTGCTGGCGGATAGCAGCGGCCAGTATCGCGTGGCCGGTCTTCCTCCTTCGCATTATCGTGTGAGTGCTGAGTTCTCCGGCTTTCAGACAGAAGTCCAGACAGACGTTGTACTCACCGTGGGTCAAGTGGTCCCACTCGACTTCCACCTTAAGTTGTCGGGAGTTTCAGGACAAGTGGAAGTAACTTCAGAACTTCCTGTGGTGGAAACCGAGAGGGGAAGCCAGGCGGATACGCTCACCCAAAACTTTATCGCCGACCTCCCCATCGATCGACGCGATTATCTTACGTTCACTCTGTTGGCTCCTGGCGTCTCGAATTCTACAAGATTGGCTTCCGACCAGGATTTTCGGGTGAAGTCGACGCCGCAGAGCGGCCTTTCCTTTTATGGCAGCAACGGACGTGGTAACAGCGTGACGGTGGATGGAGCGGAAGCGAACGACGACGCCGGCGGCGTACGGTTGACGCTGGGTCAGGATGCTGTTCAGGAATTCCAAATCAACCGCAGTAACTATTCAGCAGAACTGGGAGGAGCGAGCGGAGCAACTATTAATATCGTCTCCAAATCGGGCTCTAATCAAGTCCACGGCACCCTTTTTGGTTTTTTCCGCAACGATGCGCTGGACGCGGCGGACCCATTTGCCAAGACCCAGGCGCTCGCGCCGGGAGCAGTCTTTAACCCCCTGCAACCCGACAGCCTTGCCACAAATACCAAGAATTCGTTGAGCCGCTATCAATATGGAGGATCTGCCGGATTCCCAATTAAGAAGGATAAATCGTTCCTCTTTGTATCTTTCGAAGGGCTACTGCAAAACGCGCAGAACTCGGTCCCCATTTTGACAAACACTGCAGAATTCCGGCCGACTGCCCCGCAGCAGGCAATCATCAATAACCTGGCAACTACGCCCGGCACGGTCACATGTTTTCCCGGTGTAGTGATAACCGGACCACAATGCGCGGGAGCGCTTACTTCTGCATTTACAGTCAGCCAGGTTACTGGCCTGTCGGCAGGCCAAACCGCCTTAAACACTTTTCTCGTGAACGCGCTGGAATCGAACGGCGGATTATTCCCGTATAACACCCGGGAATATCTGGGGTCCGCGCGGTTCGATCACCGGTTCAGCGATTCGGACCAAATAACTCTGACCTACAGATATGGTCACGATCGGGAGGAGAATCCCGACGTGCAATCGCTCACGGGCTTTTCGGCAGGCAGTTTGGTACGCGGCTATGACAACAACGCTTTGGCCGCCTGGTACCATCAGTTCAGCGCCACGGCCCAGAACGAACTCCGGTTGCAATATGACTATTACGATACTGCCGTCATTCCGAACGAACCCGGGGAACCCGGACTACAAATCCCCGGCTTTGTGAATAATTTGGGGACAAATATCTTTTTGCCCGAATTCAGCATTCAGCGCAGATTTGAAATCGCGGACAACTTCACGCTGGTCCGCGGGCACCACACGATCAAATTCGGAGGTTCCGAGCTGCTCCGCGGTAATCACACGGAGTCTCACACGTTCTTTCCCGGGCGATTTATCTTCAGCGATACTTTGCCAGCGAGTTTGATTAGTCCGCAACTACCACCGACCGTACCCCTCGACCCGCTCCAAGCAGCTTCATTTGGTCTGCCACTTGCCTTCCAGCAAGGCTTCGGCAATCCCGTCTATCCTTACTACACCCGGCCACTCACTTCCGTTTTTGCCCAGGATTCCTGGCAGATCACTTCCAACTTCACTCTCAACTATGGGCTACGGTACGAACTGGATACGCAATACAAACCGCTAAGCACCTACACGAAGGATTTTGCTCCCCGCGTTTCGTTCGCGTGGGATCCGTTTAAGGACCACAAGACCGTGATTCGCGGTGGGTACGGGATCTTCTACGCGCAAATCTACGACCAGATTACGTCTGTCGACTACTCCCTCGGCGTTCGCAACGCGAACAACAGTTCCGTCGGCAACTCGACAAAGGCGGGTCAAGTCAACAACTTGACCGCCATCTGCGGAATTGCCGGAATCGCCGCCTTCCCTGGCAACGGCAGCAGTCCATGCAACCGGGAGATTTCGATTTATCTCCTCTTTCCCCCCGGGGTAGTGCCTGGCCAGAATCCCGCGCTGAACTCATTCACTGTATTTCAGACCTTGTTCGCGAACGGAGCCATCACGTGCACGGCGCCGCCACCGGGTAGTTTTGCTTGCATTACTCCGGGAGCAGGACCGCGTGGGCTTGCTCAATTCGGCCTCAACGTGACCAATAGCGGACCGCTGGCCCCGCCTGCAGTAGTCTTTGTCGAGCAGCCTGGCTTCAGGCCTCCCTACTCGCAACAGGCTGAATTTGGGATTGAACGCGAGGTTGCTCCTGGAGTTTCCATCTCGGCGAGCTATATTTACTCGCACACCCTCGGTCTTCCTGTGGCCCTCGATACCAACCTGCTGAACGCGCCTCTTACCGCCGCGCGGCTAGCAAACGGAAAGACCATTACGTACCGCAACTGGAACGGATCTGTAGCGACTGACCCACTGTTCGGTCAGGAGGTTCTCGTCAGTGGGCCCAATGCTGGCCAGCCAGTGGGCGTCGCGGGCTATCCTTGCGGCGGTCTGGGTGCCTTCGGTTGCTTTGTGAACCCCTTGGTCTTTCAGAACAATCAGTACTCCTCCAAGTCGTCCGCCCTCTACCAGGCGGGCATCCTGGAGGTCAAAAAGCGCTTTGGCAATCACTTCACGGCTTTTGGAAACTACACCTACAGCAAAGGCTTTGACACCGGCACGGATTTCAATACCGATTACGGCCCCCAGGACCCACTGAATCTCGGTGCTGATCGCAGCCTCTCCGAGTTCGATGAGCGACACAAGGTCGTCATCGCCGGCCTGTTCGATAGCCCTTGGAAGAATCCGATTCTCTCCGGCTTCCAGTTGGCGCCAATCTTCTCCTACAACAGTGGTCACCCTTTCAACCTGCTAGCGGGGGGCGAGGTAAACGGCGACAATCACCCGACGAACGAGCGCCCTATCGGCGCCGGCCGTGACACGGGTTTGGGTCCAAGCTATACCAACTTCGACATGCGCTTGAGCTGGCGTCACAAAGTAAGCGAGAGGGCCTCTTTGCAACTCACAGCCGAGGGGTTCAACATCGCCAACCACACGAATTATGCCAGTGTCAATAACGAGGTGAGTCCGCTCTTCGGTTTCGCGCCGGGATTCACCACGTTCAACGTACATGGATCCAGCGCTCTCTCGCCGAGCCAACCGCTGGGTTTCACTTCGGCGTTCCCAAAGCGCGAAATCCAACTCGGCTTGCGGCTAAGTTTCTAGGTCGCTGCTTGCGGGAATTTCAAACTGCACGAGAGTCTTGAGCTGTTCATACGGAATGTTCGCAAAGCGCCATGACTCTGCGGCCATTGATAGAAGACGGTGGATGTTTCAGTCACCTCGAGTGACTGTCCCAGCGCAAGCGATTTCTTGATTCGGGCTTCCGTCTCGGGCGCCGCGGCGCAAGACGCCATTTTCGCCGCGTCCAGACCAGTAGTCCCCGCAAATTCCTGAAGCTTCCTGTCCGCGTTGGATAGATCGATGGACACCTGGTTGCCAAAAATACTGTCGACGTATTTCGGGAAAGCATCTTTGATTCTGCGCACTCTGGACAGAGCCCTGCCGCAAACGTGAATCTAATGAGTCTTCAGTTTACTTCCAACGCGCGACGTCGTTTATTCAGGGTTTATTCAGGCTTGTCCGGCGGGGGTGCGTCGCCGGGCTTCTGATCCGCGGGCGCTCCCGGATTCGAAGAATTCGCGGAGACTGGTTTGACTGTTTCGCTTCCGAAACGCGTCAGATACGGCATGAAAGGCGTAATTTCGAACGGCATTTTCTCGCGTTCGGCAATAATCCCGGCCGGTTTGCTCTTGATCAATTCCAGCTTGTCATACCACGGATCCAACTTCACGCGTCCGCCAATGGGCAGGGCCGCGAGCGTCTGAGGGTTTTGCTTGGTATCCGCGGGCGCGACGGTCTTGAGGTCAGCTACAACGGGGACGCGATCGCCCAGGTGCGCGCTGATCAAATTCGGGATTTCCTTTTGCCGCGATTGCAGCGCCGCCAGGAACAGGCCGGCATTGCCCAATTGGGATTTATATGGAGAATTATTCAAAAACTGAATCGCTTTTTGGCTGGCGGCTTTTTCTTCGTCGGGCGTCCGCGCAAATCCAAAATGACGGAAAGTATCCTTGTCGTCGACCAGCAACTGGTCGAAGAATGCATAGTTGGAGTCCATGCGATGGCCAAGAACAACGTGGCCGAGCTCATGAGCGATGACCGTTGCCAGACTGGCCTCGTCTGGCAGCACGTCGATCAGCCCCCGGCTCAAGACAATCGTGTGCCCTAGCGTGAACGATTCCAGCGTCGTAGTCATCAACACGCGGCATTGCACTTCCGGCTCGATGTCCAGATTGTTCGTCACTTCGAGGTTGTTGACGACCGTCTCGAGGACCTTGTCCACTTCGCCTCGCGGCGCCAGCAGTCCGATGCGCTGAAGGCGATCGGCAACGTTTTCCTCCGCCTGCCGGTCCCAGGAACGCTGCGCCAGCACCGGCGTCAAGTCATTGGCTGTCTTCGTATCGTCCTGCACCGGCGTTTCGATGAGGATTTTGCTCAGCTCCTGCTCTTGTGCGGCGTGGCCCAGGTTATAGCCCCACAAGCGGGTCTGCGCCTTGAAGTTCAGCTTCCTTGACAGCGCGTACCGCAATTCATTCTCTTCGCTGTAGACGAAAGAGGGCATCCACAATCCCTGCTGCACGTTGGTGCGCCAACTGTCGAAGTGGAAATACCAGCTTGATCTGCCGCTGCCGCTGTATGCGCCGTTGAACCGCACCACGTTAAAGTCCTGGTCCTCGACCCAGATGCGCCCCAGGAAGCGGCCTTTGGCGGACTTCTCCACCGGCGTCACGTCAAACACCAGGCAACGCACTTCCCCCAGGAATTCCCGCTTTACGTAATCAAACCGGTAGTGCTGCTTGTCGAATCCGTTGGTGTCGATGAAAATCATCTGCAGGAATCCGTCCGGCAGAAACTGCATCGCGAAGGAGAAGAAATTTCCGATCGATCCAAACACCTTCTTACCCTTGCCCTGCGTGCCGCTCAGGGAAACGAGTTCGACGCCTTTTTGAAAATCCGCACGCCCCAGGAAATATTTGTCGCCTGCGGGCACGTAACCCAAATCTTTATCGGGCTTCAGGTCTTGAATGTAGGTCTCGACTAGCGGGGAATACTCTCGGATTTTTTGATTGAGGCGGTTCTCGTTGGTGATGACGCGCCCGATGACATCGTCCATCGTCTTCGGCTTGTCCGCCGGCCCGTCCGCTGCCCTCACCGCATAGCCGCCGAGCCCGCACAACACGGCTGCCAGGATCCCCCCAAGTACCTTGCTCATGTACTTTCTCCCTCAGTAGGCCAGGCGAAATTCAATTCGCACGCGCGCCGGAAAATCCACCGGCTGGCCGTCGCGCTTCGCAGGCTTAAATTTGATTTGCTGGGCCGCGCGGGTCGCCGCTTCGTCGAGTCCGTGTCCCAGTCCGCTGATGACGTTGTTCACCTGGACCGTGCCGTTGGCCAGAAACACCAGGTCCAAGACAACGTCACCTTCTAGCTTCAGACTACGTCCTTCCGCGGTGTATTCGGGCCGCGGCTTGTCCAGGACGTCAACAGGTGTCGTCGTTCCCTCTGTTGGAGCTGCCTTCTTCTTGGGCGCCTCGGTAACCGTTGCGTCGCTGAATCCGCTTGATTGCACCGCGCCACGTTTAGTGGAGACCGGCGGAATCGCTGTGCCATTCCCGAATCCGGTGCTCGCCACGGTTCCCCGAACGCCCTTGTCGCCGCCCGTGCCGTTCCCGTACCCCGGACCACCCGGGAGTGCCGGCAGACCTTGGCGATTGATGTTCGTCGTTTTGTTGGGATCGCCTTTGCCCGGCAATCCATTCACTTCGCCAAATCCCCCGGTCTGCACTTTTTGCACCGGGAGATTCACCGTCGCCGGCGCCGCGCTTCCCGAAAATAGATTGCCCACTTTGACTTCTTCGTGAGGGCGCTTGGGTTGCTTGGCGTTCGCTTCGATTCTCACCGGTTGGAAATCCGGATTCATGTCCGGTGCTTTGGCTTCGATTTTCCGGATCTCAGGCCGCAGCGCCTTGGGCTGCAGGAAAATATGCGGCTGCTTCGGATTCAACTTCACCGGTTCGAGCTCTACCGGTTTGGGCGGCGGCACTTTCGTTTTGATCTTCGGAGCCGGGGGCGCCACTGGTACTTCCGTAACGGGAGCGGCCAGTGGAACGATTCCCATGTTCAAGACCGCCTTGATTTTTTCGGGATACAGCAGCGGGATCGCGAGGAAGAAAAGCAGGATTACCACCTGCGCGGTGGCGCTGATTCCCATGCGGTCCCAGCGCGGCTTGCCCTCCGGCAAGAGTTCCAAGCGCGCTGTTATGGGCTTGGTACCGATGGCGCGCTTCCACGCATCCCTATTCGGCAAATTCTGGCCGTTCGAACCCCAGCCGATTCCCAATAGGGTCGCGTTCGTTTCCGGATCTGCAATCAGCGTCGCCATCCTGCGTGCCGCCTTCAACCGAATTCCGTCTAGTGAACTCGAAGAGCTGGGAGGTTCGAGCGCTCCCAAGTTCGCTGGAAAAAGTGGGAAAAATTCAGCAGGAACAGAGTACCGACGGGGCCGGAGGAGCTCGAATAGGACTTTCGTACTATCGTCGCGAAATCGCTACTGTCCTTGCGGACGGAATCTCGCGCGCGCAATCTCGCTCATCGGCGAAGCGGCTTCTCTTAGCGGAGGGAGCGCTAGAGAGCCTAGCATACTCCAAAACTGTTTGATTTCGAATACTTTTGTGCCGCCCTTTCCCACAACGGGCTTATGCTTTAGGATGCACGCAGGCGAGCACCGCGTTGACTGCCCAGCGGGGCCTGAGTGGCCCTGAACAATGACCACAGACCCAGCGGAACGATTTGGAATTCCCGGGTCCATCGATCCCGCAAAGCTGTTTGCGGGTTGCGATGCCCTAGTCGGGGAACTCTATGCGCAATCCGCTGCTGCTCGCTGGGGCCTGCCTCGAGAGCGCTTCGCCGCGTCGCTCGCGCGCAGCCTGCAAAAGCGCTTCGCGAACGACACGGTTACCCCCGCGAAACTCCAGGAATATCTCGGCACCCTGTACATCGAAGACCTCGCGCTGGCCGCCGCGTGTCTCGAGGGATGCGAGGTGGCCTGGGAACATTTTGTCGCCACATTTCGCGGCCCCCTGCGGGCCTCGGCTTCCGTAGTGTTGCGATGTTCCTCGGGTTCTCCCGAAGCTCGCGAACTCGCCGATTCGCTCTTCGCAGAGCTTTATGGCTTGGCGGATGGCAAGACCAGAGAGCGCTCGCTCTTTCGTTATTTTCACGGCCGCAGCTCGCTCAAGACCTGGCTGCATGCCGTGATCGCGCAGCGGCATATCAACGCCCTGCGTGCCGGCCGCCGATTTGAATCGCTCGATGATGGCGAATCCGCCCGCGAGAAAATCGATACGCGGCGCCCAGCACCGCTGGAGCCGCCCGCGGATCCCCATCGCCAGCGCTACCTCGACTTATTCTGCCGTGCCCTCGACGCGGCCCTTCGCCAGCTCGAGCCGCGTGACACCCAGCGCCTGCATTTGTATTACGCCGAGGAGATCACCCTTGCGGAGATCGGCAAGCGCTTGGGGGAGCACGAGTCCAGCGTCTCCCGCAATCTCGAGCGCATCCGCCGCGATCTGCGCCGCGCGGTCGAAGAAATTCTCCGCCAGGGCCAGGCCCCCGTGAACGGCTCCGGCGGCGAACCAGGGCTCAGCGACGCGGAAATCGCTTTGTGCATCGAATACGCGGCATCCGATGCCCCCATCGATTTGGATTTGCTCTTTGGCCGCAGCAGCAGCGAAGGACCCGCAGCCCCGAGGCGGGAAACATGAGCCGACCCTGCAAGAATGTCTCGCCGAGCCGTTCTAAGGAGGGTGACGCCTATGGCGCTTGACGACCGCGATCGCAGCTTTGAAAAAGCGCTCGCTATCCGTCTGCGCGCGAGCACACCGGGCGCTGCGTGCCCCGATGCCGAGGCGCTGGCGGCCTATCATGAGCGCTCGCTCACTTCCGATGAGCTGACTTCCTGGAAGACCCATATCACGACTTGCGCAAATTGCCGGCAGATTCTTGCTCACCTCGAAACCCTCGAAGAAATTGCGCAGGGAGGGCGTGCGGAAGAGGAAGCTTCCGGCAAAGCATCGGAGCTAATCGAAGCCGGGGCGGTGACCGCGGTGGCTCCGAAGAAAACCTCTGTTGTTTCCGTCGCACAGCTTCCGAGACGGCCGAGCATCGCGCATTGGCGTTGGATCGTTCCTGTGGGCGCCATCGCCGCGAGCCTACTGGTGTGGGTTGCCGTGCATGAGAACCAGCCTGCTGCCACCCTGCCTGCGGCAAAAATCGAAATTGCCCAAAGCCGTCCTCCTGCAGAGGAGTCGACGCCCACCCTCTCCAAAGCGGTTCCAATGCCAGGCGATCGCACTTCCGTTGCGTCCGCTCTCCAAAATCGCCGCGGCATGCCTGCGTCGAAATCGGCTGCGTCAATCCCGCTCAACGGCCGCTCCGAAGCCGTCACCGTCGAATCCCAAAGCGCTCAACTCTCCGCTAAAACCCAGGATTCAACGGATGCAAGAATCGCTGGCCTCACAGGTGGCGTCGCTCCCGGAACAGGTGCCGCTGTGGGCGGCGCTGTGAGCCGGCAAAAAGAAAAGAAGTTCGACGAACCCGCTCGAGAAGATCAGGCCATGAATTATGTCGCTGCGCCCGCGCCTGTTGCTCCAAAGCCGCCGGCCGCTGGCCCTCTATTTGAAAAAGATGCGAAGCAATTGCCGGCGGACAAGCCCGGGAGCGGTACTCCGCCTACAGATGAACTGAAGCAACCTCCCCAGGGTGATAACGCACTCCCCATGGTGCCGCGCTCGACCACGGAAACCGTAGAAGCGACCTCAGCGCCAGCGGCCGCGCCCGCCTTACGCGTCGCAAAGAGCCGCGCCCCACGCACCGTTGCTGCACCAGGCGGCAAAGTTATCTGGCGTTTGGGGCTGAGCGGTTTCATCGAGCGGTCGCTCGATGGCGGTCAGACTTGGACACCGCAAACGAGCGGCATCCCCGAAAATCTTTTCCTGGGATCCGCGCCTTCCGAACAAGTTTGCTGGGTCATCAGCACGAATGGAACGATTTTGCGCACCACCGACGGCGGCACCTCCTGGCTCCCTGTCGTTTCTCCCATCCAGCAAAATCTCGGCTTCATCCGGGCCTCGGATGCCCTTCACGCCACCGTCTGGGACATGTCCCGCCGCCACATCTTCCAAACATCCGACGGCGGCGCCACCTGGACTCCTGCTTCGGCGCACTGAGCCGCGTTATTACAACAACAAATCCGGGACATGCTAAAATACAATCCCGATCCCTTATGTCCTCAGGGGTGCCTTGTCGATCGACATGAAAGAGGTTTTATGAATTACTACGCCGCCAAAGAGATGGCCGACAGTTTCCGCACCGTCCGGAAGAACACGCTCATCATTGCTCAGGAAATTCCGCAGGAGAAATACGCCTTCCGAGCTGCCCCTGAAACTCGTAGCGTCGGTGAATTGCTTGTCCATATCGCGCAATCGCATGACTTTCAGTACCAGGTCCACGCCACCCAACGCAGGACCACGCTGGAAGGGTTCGACTTTCCGTCGATGATGAAACGTTTCACGGCCGAGGAGAAAGAGCCCCGCACCAAAGATCAGATTCTCGAGATGCTTCGCGGCTCCGGCGAAAAGTGGGCGGGATTTATCGAGGGACTCTCCGACGATTTTCTTGCCGAGCGCGTGCAGATGCCCACGAACATGACGCCGTCAACCAAGAGCCGCTTCGAGATGATTCTTTCCGTGAAAGAGCACGAAATGCATCACCGCGGACAGTTAATGCTGATCGAGCGGCTGTTCGGCATCGTGCCGCACATGACTCGAGAGATGCAATCACGCTTCGCCGCTGCTGCCACCGCAAAAAGCTGACTCCGCGCTCGGCGGCAGCATAGCCTTCATAGTCTAAGGGCCGTGCTACGTCACCTCGTTTATCTGCCTTGAGCCCTGATGATTCCCGTTTTCTTTCGGCCGGGCATGGACTAGAGTGCCCTTCGACGCCTGCCGCCAAGGCGCACAGACCTGCCACGGCGACAAGCCCGCCTGCCGCAGGCAAGCCCGGGAGGGGAAAACCATGAACCTTTGGTCACGCCGCAAATTCTTTTTGACTTCTCTTGCCGGCAGTCTCGCCGCCAGCTCCAGCAAACTTCTCGCTCGCACGCTTCCCGTGAATGGGGATCGCGGGCCGGCTCCACCTCCGGCGCAGGGGAAGCGGCCGCTCATTATTTCCAGCGCCAATGGAGTGAACGCGCTGGGACGCGGGATGGACATTCTGAAAAAAGGCGGCGACACGCTGGACGCGGTGATCGCCGCGGTTACCGTCGTCGAAGACGACCCTAAGGACAATTCGGTGGGCTATGGGGGACTTCCCAATGAAGAAGGCGAAGTCGAGCTCGATGCCAGCGTGATGCACGGGCCTACGGCGCGCGCGGGATCCGTCGCGGGAGTGCGCCGCATCAAGAACGTCGCGCGGCTGGCGAAGACAGTGCTCGAAAAAACGAATCACGTCATGCTCGTGGGAGATGGCGCGCGGCGGTTCGCGGTGGCCGAGGGCTTCGAGGAGATGAATCTGCTCACTGAAGAATCGCGCCTGGCCTGGCTGGCGTGGAAGGCTTCTTCCTCGTTCAATTGGCGGCCCGGAATCGACAGCCCGGAATGGAAAGAGCACATGGCGGCGTTGCTGGACACGCCGGAGCGTGCGGCGCTGCAGCCGTGGATTGAAAGCGTGATCGCGCATCCGCCCACGGGCACGATTCCCTGCATGGCCGTGAATGAAAAGGGAGACATCTCCGCGACGACCACAACTTCAGGACTGGCGTGGAAAATTCCGGGGCGCGTGGGAGATTCGCCGATTATCGGCGCGGGGTGCTGCGTGGATAACGAAGTCGGCGCGGCCGGCTCGACCGGCAAAGGTGAAGAAAACATCAAAATTTCCGGCGGGCACACCATCGTCGAAATGATGCGCAAGGGAATGTCGCCCACCGATGCGTGCCTCGAAGCGCTGCACCGCATCGCGCACAACTACAAAAACGACAAAAAGAAGCTGAAGACGTTTCACATTTTCTTCTACGCACTGAACAAAGACGGCGTCCACGGCTCGGCATCGCTCTGGAGCAATCTGTATGACAAACGGCCCGCGCAGTACGCCGTCCATGACGGCACGGAAGCGCGCCTCGTGAAGTGCACGCCGCTCTTCGAGGAAACAGTACTGGAGGACTGAAGAGGCAGCGATTTATCGGATCGCGGCTGTAGGGGATTTTCAGATGACGACTGTTACGATTCGCAACTTTCCAACTTTCAAGAGTTTTCCCTTACCGATGTCTCCGATGGACACGCGGAAGGATGGGTCATCGATCTTTTTCTTATCCCATTCGACCGCACCTTGCTTAATGAGTCTTTCTGCTTCGGTCCTCGACGGTGCTAGCTTAAACATCGCAATTAGGCGAGCGAGAGGCACATCGGCAGTCTCACTTGGAAGAAAACTATTCCATCTGATTTCTTCAATTTCTGTAGGTAATTCACGGTCGCGGAAAACACGCTGGAAGTTTTCTGAAGCTTTTTTCGCGGCTTCGTCGCCGTGGAATCCTGTGATGACTTCTTCCGCGAGGCGCATCTTCACGTCCATCGGATGCATCCGGCCGCTCGATACTTCTTTTTGGATGGCGGCGATTTCCGCCGGCGTGCGGTCGGTGACCAGTTCGTAGTACGGCCACATCAGTTCGTCGGGGATGGACATCATCTTGCCGAACATTTCGGCGGGCTCCTCGGTGATGCCGACATAGTTGCCGAGGCTCTTCGACATTTTGCGCTGGCCGTCGAGGCCGACGAGGATCGGCATGGTCATGCAGACCTGCGATTCCTGCCCGTATTCGCGCTGGATGTCGCGGCCCATGAGCAGATTGAATTTCTGCTCGGTGGCGCCGAGTTCGACGTCGGCTTCGAGCACTACGGAATCGTAGGCCATCAGCAGCGGGTAAAGCAGTTCGTGCATTGAGATGGGCAGCTGGTTCGTGAGGCGATTGCGAAAATCTTCGCGCTCGAGCATGCGCGCAACGCGATATTTCGCGCACAGCCGGACGATGTCGTAGCTGGTCAGCTTGTCGAGCCAGTCGAGGTTGTTGCGCACTTCGGTTTTCTTGGGATCGAGGATTTTGAACACCTGGTCGAGATAGGTTTGCGCGTTGGCGTTGACCTGTTCGCGCGTGAGCGGCGGACGCGTTTCCGATTGGCCGGAAGGATCGCCGACAAGCGCGGTGAAGCCTCCGATCAGAAAAACGGCCGTGTGCCCGAGATCCTGAAAATGTTTCAGTTTGCGGATCACCACGGTGTGGCCGAGGTGAAGGTCCGGCGCGGTGGGGTCCATGCCCAGCTTCGCCCGCAACGGCTTTCCGGTTTTGTACGAGCGCTCGAGCTTGGCTTTTAGCTCTTCTTCGCGGATCGTCTCGACGACGCCTTTTTTCAGGTAGGCGAGTTGCTCGTCAACGGGTTTGAATTTAGATTGAGCCATTTCGATTTTTTTTTGCCAGGTGCCACGAATTCTGTTTGGGCGTCTTGTTTTACGCTGAGATCCTTCGGGCATCCTCTTCGGATGCCCTCAGGATGACAGATCTCTTCCGTTCATGGTGACCGGAGGACGCGGCGGCCAGCAATGTCGTATTTTCCTTCGAGCACGATGCGCACGGCCTCTGAATAGATGCGGTGTTCTTCCCGCAAAATACGCTCGGAAAGATCCGCCACGGTGTCGTCGTCCTTCACGGGAACGACGGCTTGCAGTACGATCGGGCCGGCGTCGAGATTTTCATCCACAAAATGCACCGAGCAGCCCGCGAATTTCACGCCGTATTCGAGCGCCTGGCGCTGCGATTCGAGACCGGGGAACGAGGGCAGCAGCGACGGGTGAATATTCAAGATGCGCTGCGGAAACGCCGCGACAAAATAGGGCGACAGCAGCCGCATGTAGCCCGCCAAGCAAACCAGATCGGCTTTATGTTCGTGCAAGACCGCGGCGACCTGGCGATCATACGCTTCGCGCTCTAATCCTTTCGACGGAATCACGCGCGAGTTGATTCCGCGCGACTGGGCGCGCTCGATGCCGGGCGCTCCTTCGCGGTTGCTGACCACAATCGCGATCTCCGCGTTGGGTATGCGGCCATTCGAAACGCTATCGGCCAGCGCCTCGAAGTTCGAACCGCGCCCGCTCAGCAGCACGCCAATGCGTTTCTTCATAAACGCAAAACGTTAACACAAGCGCGGGGAACGGCAAAATTCATGCCGGCGAATTTCCCGCGTATTGCTTTCGCAACCGCCGCACACTCGCGATAGAATGCTGGACTCGCTGATCGTAAAAGTTCTCACGGGAGCATACTCGATGATTTTTCGTCAACACATTCGAATGGCTGGGGCTTTCGCGCTGCTCGCGCTCTTCCCTGCGGCAAGCCCGTCTTTTTCGCAAACGCGCGTTGCGCGCGACCCGGCGGAACCTCAGCAGGGGAAACCGCGACCCAAGCTGCTTCCGAGACCTGTCGGGGCGATCGCGCGTCAATCGGTGGACGAAAAATCGATGCGGGCGCTGATCGGAAAACTCGTGGCCTGCGGAACGCGCCTGACGCTCTCGTCGTGGACCGACCCGAAGCGCGGCGTGGGCTGCGGGCGTGACCACATCGCCACAAGGCTGCGCGAAATTGCTGAAGCGACGGGCGGGAAGTTGCAGGTGGTTGTGGACAAATTTGAATCCACTTCCGAACGCACGGCGGGAAAGCCGCTGCCACTCGAAAATGTCTACGCCATTCTTCCGGGCTCGGACGCGAAACTCGCGAAAACTCTTTTCATCGTCTCCGGCCATTTTGATTCGCGGCCGTCGAATGTGATGGACCCGGAGGCGAATGCGCCGGGCGCGGATGATGATGCCTCGGGAACGGCGGTGAGCGTGGAATCGGCGCGGTTGTTGAGCAGAGCGATTGCGAATGGAAAGAGTTCCTACCGCGCGACAATCCTTTTTGCCGCGGTTTCTGGCGAGGAGCAAGGGCTGCTTGGCAGCACGCATCTGCTCGAATGGGCCAAGGAGCAGGGTTACACGATCGGCGGGATGTTCGATGACGACATCGTGGGCGCAGACGCGGCCCCGGGCGCGCCGCACCGCGTGCGGCTTTTCTCCGGCAACGGCGATCTGGATGATGCCGATTCGCCTTCGCGGGAACTGGCGCGTGCGATCGAGGAAATCGATGGCCGCGGAACGATTCGTCTGATCTTTCGGCAGGATCGCTACGGCCGCGGCGGGGACCACTATCCGTTTTACAAGGCCGGGCTGCCCGCGGTGCGCTTCACGGAGCCCTGGGAAAATTACGAGCACCAGCACCAGACGCCGCGCACGGAAGACGGCGTGGAGTATGGCGATTTAGAAAAATATCTGTATTTTACGTTTATGGGAGACGTGGTGCGCGACAACGCGGAGGCGCTGCGGCAATTGGCGCTAGCTCCCGCGCCGCCCACGAACGCGAAACTTACAGGCGCAGTCACGCCGGACGCCAAAGTTTCCTGGGCGGCGGAAGAGGATGGGGAGCGCGCCGGATTTGAGATTTTGTGGCGGGAAACAACCGATCCGCGATGGACAGTCTGTGATTTTGCGGCATCACCGGGCGAAACGGTCTTGAAGGGCGTCTCGACGGACAATCTTTTTTTTGCGGTGCGCGCGGTCGGAAAGAACGGCGCGCGATCGATTGCGGTGCCCACGGAGATGGAGCGCCGTCCGGCGCCCCTGCCAACAACTCCCAAGCAATAGCCCGGAGCTAATAAACGGATATTTCCGCGTTATCCTTCCTGCGTGAATAGAAGGCGATGGTGTCGAGCTGTCGCCAAGGTGGAGGCGCAACTTGTTTCGCCCCTACAAGAATCAGCCGCCGTGAGTCGGGATTCCTCGTAGGTGGCGCAGAAGTTTGAAGATTCCTGCTGCCCCAATGACGATCGCTGGAGCGAGAGTTAATAGGACGGCGAAAATCGTGCCAAGCGAAAGAGTCAAGGTTGCAAATCGACCAGATTCGTGAGCCCAAAACCTACGCACGATCAGTTCCGTCACCCATCCCCCTGTAAAACATACATTGGCAAGAATGCCGTACAAGACAATACCCATGAGAGCGAACAGCGGGGGATCAGGCAAGCCAAACTCACTTTTGAACAAGAGCTCGCTGCCTAAGCCGACGACGCCCACGACGACACAGGTGAGAATTCCAGTACTGCCAACGATTAAATTGAACGGAATTCTTCTCGCCTCCCACCAACCGATCACTTCGCGGGCACTGTTAAGGGAAGAATCGCGGCGACAAAGGGCAGAAGCCCTCAGCACCGCGAGCGTGCCGGCCCGCTGCCCTCTGCTAACTGAAGCCTCTCGCATCGGTTTATCTCCACAGCGCCAACTAAGCAGGATTTAACGCTGATTCAATAATACTAGCTCAGCAAGGACGCTTAGTGTTGAGCCGGGGCGACGGCCTGGGCGAAGGTGATGAAGTGGCCGCCGGGTTCCTGGACGCCGAATTCTTTCATGCCGTAGAAAGCCGTGCGCACGGGCATCACGATTTTCACGTCTTTCATCGCGGCCAACACGGCGTCGAAATTGTCGACCTCGATATAAAGATACGTAGGACCTTTTCTCGCCTCCGAGGCCATAGAGGGCGGCGCGTCCTTCTCCACGCTGACGTACGTCTGGTACATCACCTCGGTGCTCCCTTTTTGAAACGCGACGAATCCGATCTTGTTGCCATCGGGGACTTCGACGGTCTTGGTGAAACCGAGCCTTTCAATCCAGAAGGGCACAACCGGTTCAATCTCCTTCACGAGCAGGACGGGCGTAATTCTCTTCACATTCATGGTTTTCTTCTCCCCCATTTGCGGCGATGACCGGAAAGCTAGACCGAACAACAGAGCGAAGCTGGAAACGGCGATGGCGAACCTAGGCATAGCGGACTTTCTCCTTGCAGATATTTTTCTTGCAACTTTTCTCTTGTAAATGACAGTAGTCTTAATTAGACTAGTACAAAGATACGGACTTGAGAAACGGTTGTCAAGGAGATTTTTATGAGCAGGGAGGCGACGAAGGACCGGAAAAGCGCCCGCCGCAGACGGCGGCCGCTACAGAACCGTCGCGGGGTGCGCGGGCGTTCCTCGAGGCGGCGTGCGCTCAAGGATCTGATTTCGATTGGACCGACGATGCTGCGCGATTTCGAGATGCTGGGCATCCGCAGCGTGACGCAACTGGCAAAGCAGGACCCGCAGCGGATGTGTGCGCGGCTGAATCGCATCACCGGCCAGCGGCAGGATCCCTGCGTGCTGGACACGTTCTGTGCGGCGGTGGCGCAGGCGCGGAATCCGCGGCTGCCGGCAGAGCGGTGCCAGTGGTGGTATTGGAGCAGGAAGAGAAAAAAGAGAGAAGCAAGGAGGCAACGAAGTAGCGAAATAACGAAGCAATGAAGTAAAGGACTCCAGAAACGATTCGGGGCGGAGAGAGAGGACGGGGAGAAAAGATAACGCAGAGACACAGAGGGCGCTGAGATACGCGGAGAGACCGAGGATACGTGCAAACAAAAAGAAAACTAAGAATTTCTGGGGGGCCGCGAAGAACGCGGCGAGCGGCGAGAAAACTCGCGCTGACGACACCGGATTTGGTTGTGCTGAGCCTGCTGGCGGAGCGTCCGATGCACGGCTACCAAGCAAACGCGGAGCTCGAGAGGCGCGAGATACGGGATTGGGCGGGAATATCGCGGCCGCAGGTTTACTACTCGCTGGAAAAGTTGTGGCGCGCCGGGCTCCTCCGAGCAGCGGAAAACGCGGAGCCAGCCGCAGGACCCGATCGCAGTGTGTTTGAAACAGCGGCAAAGGGGCAGCAAGCCCTGGCCGACGCCCTGGAACGCGAAGAATGGACGACGCAGCGCGAACGTCCGGCGTTTCAGACCTGGCTGGCCCTCTCCTGGCAAGCGCGGCCGGGCGTGCTTCAAAAACAAATAGAGCGACGGCGGAAATTCCTGGACAAGGAACTGGCGCGGGAAAACGAAGTATTGCGGTCTGTTCTTGAGGAAGTAGGGCATCCATACCACGAGGCAGCGTGGATGGTGGGCTTCGTGATCGAACAGTTCAAGCTGGAGCTGCGGTGGCTGCGGAAGTTAGCGCGGGAAGTGCCTCGCCGCGCGGCAGCGCGGAATCCGGAATATGCTTCAGCAGAGCCAAAGGGATAGCAACGGCATTCGCACAATTATTTGGGCACAAGCGTGCGCATCCCGACTGGCGGTCTAGCCGGCGAAGTATTACCGTAAGAAGAAGCCCAAACCCCCTCAGATCTCTTCAGGAGGAACCATGCAATCTCGGATATTACGGTACGGCGTCGCCGGTGCGTTGGCGATGGCACTTTTTTCCGGTCCTGCGCTTGCCCAGGGCAACAGCCAGGGACATGGCAAGGGAAAAGGTCACGACAAGCAGGAGCAGGACGACGATAACGGTGGAAGGAAGCACGGCTTCGGCAAGCACGACCGCGAAATCATCGCGGGATACTATTCGAATCGCGGCTCAAACCTTCCGCCGGGCCTCGCCAAGCGCGGCGGCGATTTGCCGCCGGGGCTAGAAAAACACCTGGAACGCGACGGGACGCTGCCCCCGGGTCTGCAGAAGCGGATTGAGCCATTCCCACCGGAGCTCGAAAGGCAATTGCCGCCATTGCCGGCCGATTACCAGCGCGCCGTGATTGGAGCGCACATCGTCATTTTGAACCGGCACACGAATGTGATCGTGGACATCATGAAGGACGTGGTTCGATAGGCGCAGCGCGTGCCGCGAACCTGCCGTTCTCGCAGACAATGGTCTACGTTCACGATTTAACCCAGGGATAGCTCTCCCCTCCAATTCTCAAGACTTCGACGATGTCTCCTTGCTGGATGATTTCGCCGGAGGAGCCTCGACCGCGGCCGGAACCGCGGGCTTGGGCATAATCGAACCGCCGTTGCCGAAGAAACGCATGGCGGTTGCGGCGAGCCCTTCGAATGCACCGCCGCCATTCCCGCCACTGGCGACGAGCACATCTGGGACGAATTTGGCCTTGCCTTCGGACAGCGCCGTGACTACGTTCACGATGGCAGTGGCGTTTGAACCGAGCGCCTCCACCTGCGCGCGATATCCGCGGGCGCGAGCCAAACCGACGGCCTCGACTTCCGCACCCTTTGCGGTGCCGGTCTGGCGGATGTATTCCGCTTCGCCGGTGCCTTCCGCAGTGCGGGCATCGGCGTTGTTTTTCTTGATGTCCACGCCGACTTTGGAACGCGCCAGGTCCGCCTGCATGTCGGCGGTGCCTTTGGCCTGTTCCATTTCGATGCGCTCGTCCTGCGCAGCCTTCTGCATTTTGAAGGTTTCGATCTCCTGATTGGCAATTTCACGGTGCGTCAGGACGCTGACAAGATCCTCGGGAAGGATTACGTCTTGGATGTACACACCCTTTGTTTCCACTTGATATTGCTCGAGCTGTGTGCGGATGTGTTCGAACGCATCCACCTGAACTTGCTGGCGCGTCTCGATGAAGCGTATCGCGGGCATGCTCTGCAAGGTGTTCCGGAAGTGATTGCCCACAGCGGCCTGCAGAACTTCATTGACGAGGTTCTTCATCGTACCGACCATGGAGATGACGCGCGGCGCCTTGGTGTCGGACACGTGAATCTGCACCTGCAAATCAATCTTGAAGACAAAGCCCTCTTTTGATTTCGCCACGATTTGCTGAAGCTGCGCGTCGAGGTTGTGGGCTTCGCTGATGGCGTCGGCCCAATTGAGGTTAAGGATCGCCGTAGGAACAATCTCAGCCTCATAGCAGCGCGGGTTGAGCGGATACTTGCCGGTGCGGAGCGGCTCCTGCCAGATGCCACGATGCCCCGGTCGTACGAGCGAGCCGTATTTGAATTCCGCGCCGGAAGTGTCCTGGGTCGCGAGACCGACGTACGCTTTGATCACTGCTACTTGTCCTTGCTTCACCAGCAGCATGGGCACCATCTCGACACCCACGAGGAAGGGGTTGAGCGCGTAGGCGCCGTAGAGAAGCGGGTCATGCTGCAACCCGATGTGGCCGCCGTGCTCGAGGAAGGCCTGAAAGTCCTGATAGTTGTTGTGCAAATTGTTCTTGCTGCCGAGCA
>Ga0210407_10001576_pt1 | contig 21062 bp, 21 predicted proteins | sample IncBWC27MmetaG_FD_150860 | JGI IMG/M metagenome (GOLD analysis project Ga0210407, IMG submission 150860) | Forest soil microbial communities from Barre Woods Harvard Forest LTER site, Petersham, Massachusetts, United States - Inc-BW-C-27-M | ecosystem: Environmental > Terrestrial > Soil >... | reverse complement strand
CTCCGCCCTTCGGGGGGGGGAGGGAGGGACCCGTCGCGCGTGGGCCTTCAGCCCACGGACTTGATCCGTGGGGGCGGGAGGGTGAGGTGGGCTGCGCCGCAAACTGGCTCGTCGGCCCCCTCGCCCTGCCCTCTCCCCCCGGCCGGCTGGGGGCTGTCCGGGGCAAATCGTGCGGGGCCGAAGGGAGTGAAATCGCCCCGGAATTTCTTCTGGGCCGGCCTTGTGCGGTGGGCCTTCAGCCCACGGACTCGATCCGTGGGCATCCACGCCTTGGAGCGGTCGAAGGTCGTTTCGACGCGGAGAAGTTCGAAAACCCGACCGATGCCGACATCGATTAGATGACCGCGGAGCGCCCCACGCAAAGTCGCTCGCTTAAAGTGGGTTTGGGCCGACGACCTTCCAGCGGTGGCGCTCGAAGAGTTTGGCGTGTTCGTCGGGGTCGGCCGGGCGGCGCTCCGCGAGCGCCTCGATGAGCCCGCCGGCGGCAGCCGGGGTGTAGAGAAACAGGACCCGCCCGGTTTCGCTGCCGGTGTTCTTCCAGGCATGCGGGACGTCGCGCGGCATGAATGCGCAGGTGCCGGGCCCGCCGCTCGTGACCGCCTCGCCGATCATAAAAGTGAATTCGCCGGCGAGCACCCAGGCGACCTCGTCGCTGTCGCGGTGCAGATGGAGGAGGCTTGCGGTGCCGGCCGGTAGGATTTCCTCGAACATCATGATGCTCTCATTGGTCTCGCGACCAAGCAGCTTCAAGACAAAGGAGCGGCCAGGCGTCGGCGAGTCAAAGGGCTTGCCGCCCCCCGCGGGTACGACAAAGCCTTCTGCAGCGCTCATGTCGGTGTCCTCCTGTGGCGGAATGAAGATACATCCCGGTGCCTCGATCCACCAGCGCTGGGACTCGTCCGCACAGCTCACCACCATGACGACGAATCCGAGATGCGGCACGTCGGTCGGGCCGTTTCGGGCTAACCTCGCTCAAGGATGCACTCTACGTGATTATCCGGTTTACCGCGTGGCAGCTCGACAGGGTCCTGCGCTCGTACGAGGTTGAAACGCTTTCGTCCCCCTTCACCGGACATGGTAAAAATTCACCCGAGGAGGCGCGATGCTGCAACGCGTTATCGCCATCAGGAATGTCGGGCGGTTTCGAAATTCTGCCGCCCTACCCAATCCTTTATTCGCCAAACATACTCTGGTGTTTGGTGCCAATGCCTATGGCAAGACGACATTTTGCGCCGTCATGCGCTCGGTTCAATCAGGCAATGTCGCATCCGTTCTCGGTCGGCGAACCCTTGGGACGCAAGTCGATCCATACGTGCATCTTCTCTTCACCGAAGGCAATCGAAGGCTTGACACCGGGGATTGGTCGAGCGTCGTGCCCCAAATTTCCGTCTTTGATGGTGTGTTCGTCTCGGAAAACGTGCACTCCGGAGATGTTGTGGACGTGCCCCACAGACGCAACCTTTTTCGGGTGATTGTCGGGCAAGCCGGTGTTGCTCTCGCGGAGGAAGAACAGAGGCTCGCCGAAGAAAGCCGCGTCAAGCAGACCGAACTCACTGCGGCCAGCCGCGCGGCGCAGGCGTTCGTCCCTCAAGGAATGAGGCTAGCTGACTTCATCGGATTGACGGCAGACTCTGATATCGACGGTAAGATTACGGCGCAGCAACAGTTAATCGACGCTTTGCAACGGGCTGACGCAATCCGAACGCGCCCTGCGTTGAGTTCTATAGCTATCTCATTGACAAACAACGAGCTGGAACACTCCCTTGGAAAGTCCCTTGAGGGGATCGGGGCCGATGCCGAGGCGCGCTTGGTCGCACATCTTGAACGGCATCACATGCAAGAACACGGCGAGCAATGGGTAGCGGAAGGCGTCGGGTACATCATTGACGATCAGTGCCCGTTTTGCGGTCGCAGCGGTCTCGACGCCCTTCCCTTGGTTCGAGCCTATAGATCACTGTTTAGCGACCTTTATCGGGGCCTGCAGTCCGAGATCCGTCAGGCCCGCCAGGCTGTAGGCGACGATCTTGGCGAACGCACGCAAGGACAGGTGCGGACACTGGTGGCGACGAATGTTGCCGCCATAGAGTTTTGGGCCCGCTATTGCCAGATTGACCCAGGCACATTCCCTGCTGCTGATAATACGGTATCGGATCTTCGACGAGCACACGAACTTCTGAGCGCTCTGTTCCGTCGTAAAGCGCAAGCTCCGCTTGAACCGATTACACAAAACGTCGACCTCCAAGAAGCAAAGAGACTTTTGGCGGGTGTTCAAATCCTTGTTGATGGCTACAATGCGGCTGTTGCTGCAGCAAACGCTTTGATTGCAGCCCGCAAAGAGACAACAGCCGCCGGCAACCTGGTTGCCGCACAAACGGAGCTAGCGCGGCTTCGAGCGATCAAGCGTCGTTATGAGCCCGTGATCGCACGAGCCTGCAGAGAGTACCAACGGCTCGATCGAGAGAAACAGGAAATTGAGCGGCGCAAGACAATTGTCCGCAGCCAATTAGAAGCGCACACGCGCCAGGTGGTACAGCCCTACGAGAACCGCATTAATCACTTCCTCGATCTTTTCAATGCTGACTTCAAAATCGCACGCACGGGACATGGGTATCCCGGCGGTATCGCGACTTCGACCTACCAGCTCGTGATTAACGACACGCACGTCGATCTCGGTAACCCGAATACAGCCGCCGAACACCCCAGCTTCAAAAACACATTAAGTGCGGGCGATCGCGCAACCCTCGCCTTGGCGTTTTTCCTTGCGCAACTTGAGCGCGAGCCCGATCTCGAAGACCGTATGGTGGTGTTTGATGATCCTTTTAGCAGTCAGGACGCCTTCCGTCGTCGCCAGACAATCTATGAAATCATGCATGCCGCCCGAAACTGCCACCAAGTCATTGTACTCTCGCATGACGCGCAGTTTCTGAAGCAACTCTGGGAGAAATGCCCGGCAGCCGATCGTACAGCGGTACAAATCATCTATCATCCCACCACTGGATCAAAGATTGCTCCCTTTGATATAGACGACGCCTGCCTCGGGCGGGCAGCCGCCGAACTTGACGATTTGCTGGCATTTCGCGCGACTGGTGCTGGCGACCCGCGGGAGATTATAAAGAAGCTCCGAGTTGTACTCGAGACACACTTTCGATTTACCTATTCCGGATCGTTCCTCGCTGACGATAATCTCGGAGAAATTATACGCAAGATTAGAGAGCGCGGCGACCAACACCCTGCGTATGATGACTACGGCGCATTGGAACGCATCAACGATTATACGGCCGATTACCACCACGGCGAGGACCCGCGAGGCGCGGCTGAGCCGTCACTCGATCACACGGAGCTTCGCGGCTTCGTCACAATGACGCTGAAAGTCGTGAACGCTTTACCCACTTAGCAGCAGACCCCAATTGCGTCCGCCCTATGGGGCACAGCTCCCCCCTAAATCACAATTCGCTCGACCTCATCGAGGCTCACATCATCCCGAGCGTCGCGCCGATCCGCGCAAAGCTGTAGACCATAAGCCCGTTCAGGGCGCGGTCGTGCAGGCCGCCGACGGTTGAGGTCGCTCACGTGGACAGCCGCGTGCTTCATTGTCTCTTCCTTTTCGGGGCCGGTTTAGGGGATTTCTTCCCGGGGGCCTTTCGGGGAGGCAAAATCATGTCGTGTATTGCGTCTATAGAGGTGTTGAATTTATCGATCAATTCACAAACTTCTTTGGCCACACCGGAGAGCTGATTTACATATTCCCACTTTTCCGTCATTTTCCTAAGTAGATCCCTAATTTCGGTTTTGTCAAAAATAATTTTGTCAAGTCTTCGGACGTTTGTCATACCAAAATCTTCACGAATGCGCCTTCGATAATTCGTCAATTCAATTCCTCAATGCTCCTCTCTACTTTTCCGCGTGAGGCCTGCAACATCGCAGACACAATATCAAGATCGACGGGCGATCCTGCCCCCGCCGCAATGCGCTCGATCGGTTGGCGCATTTCACCAGGCCGAAACGCCAGTGTATCGAGATGGGCGGCCGGCTTGCGTGCCCGTTGTCGATCAACTGCCCTCATCGCTGCGTTAAGGGGCCTTCCGAGTTCCCGGGCAATGCCAATCATCACTCGGAGCGCTTTAGCCAAATCCGTTGCTGAATACGGCGTGGTGAAGTCATCAGCCATCTTTCGCCCCGCCTCCCTCCCCATCGCGCACGCACGTGGTAACCTCTCGCTGTATCCGATAAAGGACATTTTCCACCATGCCCCTCTGGTAGCGGCGAGGAGAGACCGGTCTTGGCCGCGGGTTTGTTACCTCGTTGGCGCCAATGACAAAGTGACACCCGTCGAGGCGAAGTCGCGATGGTCTCATCGAGCTCGAAGACCTGATCGGGGCGCCCAAAAAAGTGCCGCGGCTCGCGATCCTGGCGCAGGGATACGCTTTGATCTTGGCGCTATGATGGCCCGGCGCCATCCGCCGCCCACTCGGCGGTCACAAGCCCTGTGCGACGGTCGGCGCGTCGCCGGCTAGGGTGGTGCGGCGGACGTCGCGCACCTCGTTGCGGTCGAAGCGGCGGGCGCGGTGCATCGTGGCACGGTTGTCCCACACCACCAAGTCGTGGGGCCGCCAGGTGCGCGAGTAGACGAACTGGCACTGGGTGGCGTGCTCGGTCAGGTCGCGCAGGAACATGCGCGCTTCCGGGATCGTCCATCCGGCGATCGCACCCGCATGCGAGGCGAGGAACAACGACTTGCGACCGCTCGAAGGGTGGGTGCGCACGAGGCGCTGGCGGACTGGCCGGAAGGCGGCGATCTCCTCTTGTGTCAGATCGGTGAAGCCGATCGCCTCGCGCGAATAGATCAGCGAGTGCTCGCAGACGAGGTCCTCGATCTCGGTCTTGGCGCGTTCGTCGAGCGCGTCATAGGCCGCACGCATGTCGGCAGATGCGTGAAGGCGTCGTAGATCATCAGATGGTCGACGTCGTCGTGGGTGATGCCGGCCTCGGTGAAGGCCTTGGGGCCGGCGACGCGGAAGACGCGCGAGGAGGTGTTTCTCTCGTCGCCCCCGCGGAAAGCGGGGGTCCAGGGAGTCGACCAGGACCCTTGCGACCCTGGATTCCCGCTTTCGCGGGAATGACGGGTAAGGCTCACCATCGGGGTCTCGACGCTCGCGCCGGTGCCGAGGAGGTAGACCGGCCCCTGTTCGCTGCCAGGGGCAAGCTTTGCGAGAAGTCGGCGGCGCGCTCGGCCGAAACGAGGATTAGCGCGCCGCCGCCGTCGGTGACCGGCAGCACTGCAGCAGCCGGAGCGGGTGGGCGATCATCCGCGAGTTCAAGACATCCTCGACGGTCAGCGACCGCCCGTGTGAGCGTTCATGTAAGCCCGAAGAATCGCATTGATGCGCGTCTGATAACCGCGTTCACCGCGAAACCATTCGAGAAGGTCGGCGTCCAATCGCATCGTCACGGTCGCCTTTCGCCGCGGCATGACGACCCGTGCCTCCTTCCAGAAAGCCTCATCGGTCGGCCGCGCATCAGGGTCGTCGATGATCGCAGCATGGACCTCCTCCTCGGTCATCGAGCGGAGACGCCGCCAGTCGGTCTTGGGCTCAGTCTTCGAGATGGTTCCAGAAGTATCGTCGCTCATGAGGTTCGGACCTCCACGCTGATATGATGTGGCGCTCATCCTGATCGCGGTCGGTGTAAATCACGGTGATCTCAATGCCGTTGACGAGGCCGATTGCGTAGGTCCGCACCTCGCCGTAGTCGAAACGATCGTCGGTCCGTTCGACGGTTGGCCCGTCGAAAATGCGCGCGGCGTCCTGAAAGGCAATTCCATGTCTTCGGACATTTGCGGAGTTTTTCTCCGGGTCCCATGTGAACCGCATTCCGGATCTTTACATAATGTATTTACGACTCTCCAGATGTGAAGCCTCACGGTGCGATCGAGGTCGGGCGCGTTCCGCCGCCGGTTCGGGGTCACACGGCCTGATCGATCGTCGGCGCGTCGCCGGCGAGGGTGGTGCGGCGGACGTCGCGCACCTCGTTGCGGTCGAAGCGGCGGGCGCGGTGCATCGTGGCGCGGTTGTCCCACATCACCAGGTCGTGGGGCCGCCAGGCGTGCGAGTAGACGAACTCGCGCTGGGTGGCGTGTTCGGTCAAGTCGCGCAGGAACATGCGCGCTTCCGGGACCGTCCAGCCGACGATGGCGCCGGCATGCGAGGCGAGAAACAGCGATTTGCGTCCGCTCGAAGGGTGGGTGCGCACGAGGCGCTGGCGGACTGGCCGGAAGGCGGCGACCTCCTCTTCGGTTAGATCGGTGAAGCCGATCGCCTGGCGCGAATAGATCAGCGAGTGCTCGCAGACGAGGTCCTCGATCTCGGCCTTGGTGCGCTCGTCAAGCGCGTCATAGGCGGCGCGCATGTCGGCGAACTCGGTGTTCGCACCCCAAGACGGGATGACGCGCCCCGAGAGGATCGAATACTTCGCCGGCACCGGGCGGAACGAGCTGTCCGAATGCCACAGCCGGTCGCCAAGCTTGAAGAACCACACGCGATCCTCGGCCGACATGATCCCGCCATCCCTGTCGAGGTTGGAGAAATCGGCGATGCCCGGGCCCAGCCGCTGCTCCCCGCGCGTGCGGATATGACCGGGTGAGGCATAGCTCTCGAGCTCGCCGAAGTGGCGGGTGAAGGCGATCTGCTCTTCGTCGCTGATGTTCTGGTCGCGAAAGACGAGAACGGCGTATTCGTCCATCCCCTGGTCGATTGCAGCCACTTCCGCAGGGCCGAGCGGCTTGCGGCAATCGACGCCGGCGACCTCGCCGACGAACACCGGATGGAGCGGGCGGATCGAAACAGGCATAGCGGATTTCCTTCCAGACGACCGGTTTTGCGTCATCGTAACATGCACATGACACCGCATCCCGGCTGATTAGAGTGGTTTCCGATTTGGTGGGCGAGGATAGATGGCTGTCATTGCGAGGAGTGCATCGCGCGACGAAGCAATCCCGTGCGGACGACCCCTGTCGGCCCGAGATTGCTTCGTTTCGCTCGCAATGACACGGTGGGTGCACGATCCAATTTGACCGGAAACTCCTCTAGCCGACGGGCTGGAGCGTATCTTATCCCATGTCCTGGTTCTCCTATTCCTCGCTGATCCCGCCGAACCTGTTCATACTGATGACGACGATCGGGGTGCTCGTCGCCTGGCGGTGGACGCGGCTCGGGGTGAGGGTGGCGACGGTCGGGGTAGTTCTTCTTTACTTGCTGTCGACCCCGGTCGTCGGCGATTACTTGATCTGGTCCGTCGAGGCGCTCGCTGCCACGATACCCACGCTACCATCCGAGGCGCCGCCTGGTGCCATCGTCGTGCTCTCGGCCGACTACCGGAAAAGCGCTATCCCGGGCGAGCCCGACAAGGTAGGACCGATCACCCTCGAACGGCTCGCCGCGGCGGCAAGAGAAGAGCGCAGTCTCGGGCTGCCGGTGCTGGTCAGCGGCGGCCGTGTGGGCGACGTCGAGGCACCGCTCGCGGAGCTGATGAGTGCCGCACTGCAAGACGATTTCCAGGTTCCGGTGCGCTGGCGTGAGGACGGTTCGACGACGACCTATGAGAATGCGGCCTTCTCCGCCGAGATGCTGCGCCGGGCCGGTGTGCCGTCGGCGCTCGTCGTCACCCATCCCTGGCACATGGCCCGAGCCCTGTGGTCGTTCCGCGCCGTCGGCTACCCCGCGATCCCGGCCAGTCGTGACGGTCGCGAGCTTCCCTTGCTCTCGGCGAGTTCCTTCTTCCCGCAGGTGCCCGCCCTACTCTCCAGCTACTATGCGCTGCACGAATTTATCGGCTTGGGCTGGTACATGTGGCGCTATGGCGATTGGTAGCGTCTGACCTTCGGAGGACAAGCCCGTGATCTTCGAGGAAAACAGCGGGGGCGGGCAGGCATCGACTTTACCGCCTTACCGATCGACGCCAGGAACTTACCTTTCTCGCCCAGTGTTGCTCAGGAAGGCAAAAATCTTCCTCTGGTGTCGCAATGCTTGGCACGATCCTGCTGATTATCCTGGTCCTGATCCTGATCGGCGCACTGCCGCGCTGGCCACATAGCAGAGGCTGGGGATATTACCCGAGCAGCGGCCTCGGCCTCGTGCTGCTGATCATCATTATTCTCCTACTGACGGGATACATATAGATTCATTGTGGGCCGACTCTTGCCTTGCTCAGCTGTCGAGCACAACAACGGCGATGCACAGCGTGCATCGTTCTTCTCCCGCTTCACGCGCTGGACGGAGCGTCAGCTCGGTCGCTCCATTACGTTCGCGCTGGCGTTCCTGGCGATCATTTTGTGGGCCGCGACGGGACCGCTCTTTGGTTGGTCCGACACCTGGCAGCTCGTCATTAATACCGGCACTACGATCGTCACGTTCCTGATGGTCTTCGTTATCCAAAATACCCAAAACCGTGATACCGCCGCCATCCACCTCAAGCTCGACGAGCTGATCCGGGTCAACAAGGCCGCTCGAAATTCGCTGATCAGTCTGGAAGAACAGTCAGAATCAGAGGTTGCGGAAGTCAAATCGGCGTTTGTTGATCTTGCCGCGATGGAACGGCCGCCATCGAGGGCATAGGACCCGAACCACTCGAACGCCCCGCTATCACGCGGTAGGGATGAGATCACTCACGTTCCTCCTGCGGTTGAAAGATAACCCGGCGGGTCAAAAAATTCCCTCAATGTGAGTTGGTTCACATGCCTCTACCCCTGCGTGCGCCATTTATCGGACGCCTTCGGCTTGATGGCCAGGCGTTGCGGCGTGGAGGGATGATCATGGCGAGAATCGATCTCTGGCGGTGGAGCGCAACGAGGGTCGAGATCGACCATCGCGCGCGCGAAGCGCGCTTGCGGCTGGAGCATCTCGAACGGCTGCTGAAAATGCGGGCGCTGCCGGCGCAGTCGTGGGTAAGCCGGATCCTCTATCGGCGCGAGGGGCGTTTTTTCAGTGGCGGGCGCATGTCGGACCGATCGACGAAAATCGATCAGACCGGCGAGCGGCGCCGCGAGGCGCGCCATTTTCCGGCTGCGCTCTGCGGTGCAACGAGCGGGTTGGCTCTCGCGGTGAGAGGAGCGATAGGTACGGTGCCCACCGCCGCCCTATAGAATGTAGGGCTCCCGTCAATACACCCGCTCGGCCGGCGGAAAAGCCGGGACCTCATTCGAGAGCGGGTTGAGGTGCACCGGACGGTCGCCGAGCCGCACCCGGCCGCCATCGTCATACCAGGCGAGAGTGTGCTTGAGCCAGTTGTCGTCATCGCGCAGCGGGTAGTCCTCGCGGGCGTGCGCACCGCGGCTCTCGGTGCGGTAGCGGGCGGAATGGAGAACGACCGCTGCCTGGCCGAGCAGATTGTCGAGTTCGAGTGCTTCGACGAGATCGCTGTTCCAGATCATCGAGCGGTCGGCGATGGCGAGGTCGGCCATGGCGCGCGCGACCTCGGCCATCTTGCGCAGCCCCTCATCGAGCACCTCTTCGCTGCGGAAGACCGCGCAATGCTCCTGCATGGCGCGCTGCATCGCGCGGCGGAGTGCCCCGGTCTTGGTACCGCCCTTGGCGTGGCGCACCCGGTCGAGCCGCGTGATTGCCGCTTCGGTCGCGCCGGGCGGCAGCGCGCCGTGCGATGCGCCGGGCTCGAGGATCGCCGCAGCCCGCTCAGCCGCGGCGCGGCCAAAGACGAGGAGATCGAGCAGCGAGTTGGTGCCGAGACGCGTGGCACCGTGCACCGAGACGCAGGCCGCCTCGCCGACCGCCATCAACCCGGGAACGACTCGTTCGGGATCGCCAGGGGTCGGGTTCAGCACCTCGCCATGAATATTGGTCGGGATGCCGCCCATGTTGTAATGCGCCGTGGGCAATACCGGGATCGGCTCGCGCGTCACCTCGACGCCGGCAAAGATCTTCGCGGTCTCCGAGATGCCGGGCAGTCGCGCGTGCAGCAGCCCGGGATCGAGATGTTCGAGATGCAAGAGCATGTGATCGCGCTGTGGTCCGCAACCGCGGCCCTCGCGGATCTCGATCTCCATCGCGCGGCTGACGATGTCGCGCGCACCGAGATCCTTTGAATTGGGTGCATAGCGCTCCATAAAGCGCTCGCCCTCACCGTTCGTCAGATAGCCGCCTTCACCGCGCGCACCTTCGGTGATCAGGCAGCCCGCACCATAGACGCCGGTCGGATGAAACTGGACGAACTCCATGTCCTGCAGCGGCAAGCCGGCGCGCAACGCCATTGCGTAGCCGTCACCGGTGCAGATATGCGCCTGGGTCGTCGTCAGATAGGCGCGGCCGCCGCCGCCCGTCGCCAGCACCACGATATGCGCGCGAAAGAGGTGCAAGGTGCCATCTTCCAGGTTCCAGGCGACGACCCCGCCGCACGCCCCGTCCTCGATGACGAGATCGAGCGCGAAATATTCGACAAAAAACTCGGCGCCGTGCCTGAGGCCTTGCTGATAGAGGGTGTGCAGCAGCGCGTGGCCGGTGCGGTCGGCAGCCGCACAGGCGCGTTTCGCCAGCCCCTTGCCCCATTGCACCGTGTGGCCGCCGAACGGCCGCTGGTAGATGTGGCCGTCCGCGGTGCGCGAGAACGGCATGCCGAAATGCTCGAGCTCGATGACCGCCGCCATCGCATTCTTGCACATGTATTCGATCGCATCCTGGTCACCGAGCCAGTCGGAGCCCTTGACCGTGTCGTACATGTGCCAGCGCCAGTCGTCCTCGCCCATATTGCCGAGTGCGGCACCGATGCCGCCCTGGGCGGCGACGGTGTGGCTGCGGGTCGGGAATACCTTGCTGAGGCAGGCGGTCTTGAGACCCGCCGCGGTCATGCCGAGGGTCGCACGCAACCCGGCGCCACCGCCGCCGATAACGACGACGTCATAGGCGTGGTTGTCGAGCGGATAAGCCTGGGTCATGATCAGCCACCCTTCGTGTTTTCCGAATCTGGTGGTGGTCCTGTCCTCGGCGCAATCAGTATCAGGCGTAGCCTGGCTTCGCGGAATTTGAAGGCAGGGACGGGTTGATGCGCTTCGACCTGACCGATCTGAGGCTGTTCCTCTACGTTGTCGAGGCAGGCAGCATTACCGGCGGTGCGGCGCGCATGCATCTCGCCGTCGCCGCGGCGAGCACGCGCATCCGCGATATGGAGGCCACCCTCGGCACGCCGCTATTGCACCGTCAGCGCCAGGGCGTGCAGCCCACCGAGGCCGGGCATACCTTGCTTCGCCACGCGCGCGTGCTACTGCAGCAGGCGGAACGGATGCGCGGCGATCTCGCCGAATATGCCGACGGCCTGCGCGGTCAGGTGCGGCTGATGTCGAACACCAATGCGCTGACCGAATTCCTACCCGAGCCGCTGAGCGCCTTTCTCGCCACCCATCCGCAGGTCAATATCGACCTGGAAGAAAGGCTCAGCGACGAGATTGTCGCCGCTGTTGCCGACGGAACGGCCGATATCGGGATCGTCGCCGGCACGGTCGACGTGGCGGGCCTCGAGGTGTTGCCGTTCCGCGTCGATCGGTTCGTCCTTGTGGTACCGCCGGGCCACCCGCTATCGACCGCCGAGCGCATCGCGTTTGCAGAGGCTCTCGACTTCGATTTCGTCGGTCTCGACCGGGCGAGTGCGCTGCAACGCTTTCTGTCCGAGAAGGCGGAGAGGATCGGTCGCCGCCTCAGATTGCGCGTCCAGCTGCGCAGCTTCGACGCCGTCTGCCGGCTCGTCGAATGCAGTGTCGGGATCGGCGTCGTGCCGGCGACCACGGCCGAGCGTCTGGCCAAGACCATGTCGATCCACCCGATCGAGCTGATCGACGACTGGGCGGTCCGCAAGCTGATGATCTGCGTGCGCCGTGAAGCCGATCTGCCGGTCTACGCGCGCGAGCTCGTCCGTCACTTGGCAGCGCCGGCATAGTCGGTGAGAAATCTGAGCGAGCTTTACGGCGCTATCAGGTATTTCCGGTCGGCTTGCTCTTTGAGGAAGTTCGCAAAATACCGTTTGATCTTGGGAATCCTGAAGAGTGCGACGAGGCTGTGCTTGCGGGTTTCGGTAATCAACGTAGAAGGATCGAGATACGCCTTGGCATTGTCGGCGGTCAGCACGAAAGGCGGGCGACCCTCTCGCGCGAGAATATAGCTCATGACCAACGCACCGGTGCGGTGATTGCCCTCGATGAAGAGCTGAGGTTCGCTGAGGATTGAGATATACACGCCGGCGGCGCGCCGCCAGACCGAGTTGGCCCGGTGCAGATCATACCACTCGACGACATCGCGGATGCCGCCGCCTTCCTCGTCATAAAACCGCTTCTCGGTTGCTGCGCGCTGGAAGGCGGCTCCCGCCCGCACGACTTCCTCTCCGCCAAAGAGCACCAGCGCGTTGATCTCGAGGAAAAGATTTGAGTTGCCCATCGCGAACAGGTCGACGCTCTGGGCGAGCAGCCTGTCCACAAAGCGATAGCCGGCCATCATATTCGCGACAATGCTGGGGTCGAGACTGTCGCGGCGAGCCTTGAGCAGTTTGTTCATTTGTGGAAACCGGGCTTGCAGGTCTCGCAGAGACGCTTCGATCGCATCAAGATTTAAAACTTGCCTCGACGTCGGCTTACTGCGCGCTATTGGCCGACACTCCCCAGCGCCTGAGCTCCTGAGGCCGCCACGTCACCCGGTAATGGAAGGTACCCCATCTTTTCTCCGAATGACTGGCCGGCCGACAGCCCCCAGCCGACAAAGTCGCGCACAGCCGCACTTCTCTCGGGCTCGGGGTACTGCCGATAAAGTAAGAGCCAGCTGAAGGTGACGATCGGATAAGCGTCGGTCCCCGAGGGATCGACAATCGACTGGTTCAATTCCGCCGGCGTGTTCGCCGACGCAGCGGCGAGAGCGGCGCGGCCCGTGGTCTCGTTCGGGGCGGTGAAATTGCCGGCGCTGTTTTGCAGGAGAGCCATCGGGAGGCCGAGCCGTTTGGCGAAGCCGAACTCGACATAGCCGATCGATCCCTCGCTGATCTTGATCCGCGACGCCACACCCTCGTTGCCACTCGCCAGCATCGCCGCGGATGGCCATTCGACCAGCTTTCCAACACCGAGACCTTGCTCGCGCCAAGCCCGGCTGATCGCCGCCAGATGACTGGTCAGAGCGAATGTCGTGCCGCTGCTGTCGCGTCGGGCAACAATGACGATGTCCCGGTGCGGGAGATCGATCCGCGGGTTTGCCTGCCGGATCCTCGGGTCATCCCAATATCGGATTTGACCTGACAGCACACCGGGATACACATCCCGCGGCAACCGCAGCTCGCCGCGCATTCCCGGCAAATTGTAAGCGAGCACCACCATCCCCGCGGTCGATGGAACCATGACAGCACCCCTGGAAATTTGGGCGGCCTCGCGATCGCTCAGCACAACGTCGCTGGCCCCGAAATCGACCGAGCCGGCCACAAAGCGGCGCACGCCCTCGCCACTGCCGACTGCATCGTAGGTGATCGATATCGCCGGGTGCTCGCGGTGATAGTTCTCGATCCACTGATTATAGAGCGCGGCCGAGAATGTGCTGCCGGCTCCCCGCAGATTTGTATCGGCTATGGCTCGATGCGAAGGCGACACTGAAATGGCCAGGGTTGCGCTGATCGCCAACGCCGGAAGGGTCCTCGTCAGGGTCATGACTTGGTTTCCGCGAGAGCGAGGTCTAGCTGAATTCGCCCCTGACATATTCCTTGGTCAGCTGTTCGCGTGGCGCTTCGAAGATTTGGGCGGTTTCCCCGAGCTCGACCAAGTAACCGGTCCGGCCGCCATGCGCGATGTCGACCGCAAAAAACGCCGTCAGATCGGCGACCCGGGTCGCCTGCTGCATGTTGTGGGTGACGAGAACGATCGTGTATTGGTCCTTCAACTCCAGCATCAACTCTTCGATACGCCGCGTCGCGATCGGATCGAGAGCAGAGCACGGCTCGTCCATCAGCAGTACGGTTGGGTCGGTGGCGATCGCCCGGGCGATGCACAGGCGTTGCTGTTGGCCGCCCGACAGCGACAGGCCGCTCGCCTTCAGCTTGTCCTTGACCTCGTCCCACAAGGCCGCGCGACGCAGCGCGTGCTCGACTTTCTCATTGAGGTTTCCCCTGTAGCGATTGAGACGCAGCCCGAATGCGACGTTGTCGTAGATGCTCATCGAGAACGGATTTGGTTGCTGAAACACCATCCCGATATAGCGCCGAACGACCACGGGATCGACGCTGGCGTCATAGACGTCTTGGCCGAGAAAATGCACGTGACCCTCGAGCCGAAAACCCGGAACCATATCGTTCATGCGGTTGAGGCTGCGCAGAACGGTGCTCTTACCGCATCCCGAGGGTCCGATAAAACCGGTGATCGTCCCCTTTTGGACCGATACGTGGCTGTCGCGTACCGCGAGAAAATCCCCATAAAAGATTTTGCTGACGTCGCATTCGATCGCGATTTCTGAAGGCATCGGCGCCGGTGGTACCGCTCGGCTGACGCTGGTTTGGGTAGCAAGCACTGTTCAATCTCCCGGTTTCTAAATCCTCGAACGCCCCAGGGCGCGACTGAGGATGTTAAAGACGAGCACAATCAGCACGAGGACCAGTGATGCTGCCCATGCCAGCTCGATCTGGTTGTCGAACGGCATGCTCGAGAAGTTGTAGATCAGGATGGACAGCGAGGCGGTCGGCTCGCGCAGGCTGGTCAGCCAGTAATTGCTGAAGAGCGCCGTGAAGAGCAGCGGCGCCGACTCGCCGGCGACGCGCGCGACGCCCAATATGACACCGGTGAGGATGCCCGGCAAAGCGGTCGGCAATGCAATCTTCCAGATCATCTGGGTACGAGTGCACCCCATGCCGAGTGCGGCGTCCTTCATTCTGCGCGGCACCGTCTTCATCGCCTCTTCGGCGGTGAGGACGACCGTCGGCAGCATCAGCACGGCAAGCGAAACGCCTCCGGCCAGGGCGGAATAGCTGCCCATGGCCAGCACGATGATCGCATAGACAAACACACCGGCGAGAATCGACGGAAACCCGGTCAACACCTTGGCAAGGAAGCGGGCGGTCCCGGCTAGGCGGCTGTCGGGGCTGAGCTCGGCGAGATAGGTGGCGGCCAGGATGCCGATAGGAATGCTGATCACCGCGGCGATCGCGACCATGACCAGGGTCCCGACGATCGCATTCCCGAAACCGCCGCCGAGCTCGAAGCCGGCAGGCGGCAGCTCGGTGAACAGATCGAGGCTGAGCCGAGACCCGCCCTGCACGATCAGCATATAAAGGACGGAGAATAACGGGACGCTGGCGATCGCCGCCACGATCCACGCGGCGGCGGTCAGGATCGTGCTGCGCAACGCCCGGCGCTCGCCCCAGGACCGCCGCAGGTCGGGCGGCTCCCCCACAGGGATGGCTGCGGCCGCTACCCGCTCGCTCACGATCGCCCCGATATTCGGCGCTGCGTGACCGACAGAATAGCGGTGCCCATCATGTTGACCACCAACGTGATCGCCAGCAGCACCAGGGCGGCATACATCAGCGCCTGCACCTCGGTCTGGCCGGCTTCCGGGAAATGCGAGGCCAGCAGCGACGCGAGGGTCTGCGCTGGCGCAAACAGCGACAGGCTGATCCGGTTCGAGTTGCCGATCAGCATGGCAAGCGCCATCGTCTCGCCCAATGCCCGACCGAAGCCGAGCACCATCGCGCTGGCGATGCCGCCCGCCGCCGTCGGAACCAGGACCTTGAGGATCGCCTCCCAGCGCGTGGCGCCCATGCCGTAAGCCGCCTCCTTGGTCCGGTACGGCACTAGGTGGAGCGCATCCTGGGAAATCGCGGCAACCGTCGGCAGGATCATGATCGCGAGAACCAAGGCCGCCGGCAACAGCCCCGGGCCGCTGAGCGAGGTGCCGAAGAACGGGAACCAGCCCAAGCTGTCGTTGAGCCAGTTGGCAATCGGCCGGATCGCGGGAATGACGACAAAAATGCCCCACAGGCCAAACACGACACTCGGGATCGCGGCCAACATGTCGATGATCGTACGAAAGACAAGTGCGACACGGGGCGGCAGGAAGTCTTGCGTCAGAAAAATCGCGACCGTGAGGCCAAAGAAACCGCCGACCAGCAAGGCCATGAGCGAACTGTAGAGCGTCCCCCAAATCTCCGGGAGAATGCCGAATTTTTCTTCCGCTACGTTCCAATTCGTGGAGGTCAAAAAACCGAGGTTATACTTGTAGATCGCCGGCAATGCCTGACCGCCGATCTTCCACAGGATGTAGGCCACCAGCAGAATGATCAGCGAGGCGCCGCACACCGCGAGCAGCCGGAAGCCACGGTCGACGAGGTATTCGTTCGATGACGGCGGGTGGGTGATCGCACCCGGCGGAGCCGCGCCCTCAAAGGCGTTTGCCGCCATCCGCCCAATGTCCTGATTTTACCGAACGATTGTCCAAGTTGACGCTCCTTCCTGTCGTTCCCGCGAAAGCGGGAATCCAGGCCCCGCAAGGCCGGAGCGGTTGCCTCTGGACCCCCGCTTTCGCGGGGGTGACGATGTCCCTTCGAGGCCGGCAGTCAGCTCGTATCGCCATTGCTATTGGATCTGCGCCGAGGCGGTCTTGATCTTCTCGGCGACGGTTGTCGGCAACGGGATATAACCCATGCTGTCTGATATCGCTTGGCCCTTGGTGACGCAGTAGTCGACCAGCTTGCGCATCCATTCCGCCTTCTTGGCGTCCTGCTTCTTGTAGGCGAGGAGCCAGGTAAAGGTAGCGATTGGATAGGCATCGGCACCCACCGGGTCCTCGATCCATCCCCGCAGGTCGGGACCCAGCACCGCTGTTGCCAATGTCGCCGCACCCGACTTGTCGCTCGCCGCGACGTAGTTGCCGGCCTTGTTCTGCAGCTGCGCCGAGTCGGCCTTGGTCAGCTTTGCATAGCCATATTCGATATAGCCGATGGCACCTGGTGTTTGCTTGATCGTCGCGGTGACGCCGTCGTTCTTCGGTGCCGCCACCATCTTTTCGCCCTTTGGCCACTGAACCGTCGTTCCGCTTCCGACCTCCTTGGCGAATGCTTGATTAACGGCCGAGAGGTGCTTGGTGAAGACGAAGGTCGTGCCGCTCGCATCCGAGCGGCGGACGACCGTAACTTGCAGGTCGGGTAGCTTCAGGCTGGGATTGGCGGCAGCGATCCGCGGATCATTCCATTTCGTTATTTTGCCGAGAAAAATGTCGGGGTAGACATCGTGCGGCAGCTTCAGCTCCTTCGGGCTGCCCGGAAGATTGTAGGCGAGGACGATTTCACCGGCGGTGACCGGCAGCAACACGACGCCGTCGGAGACCTTGGCGATTTCTTCATCAGTCATCGCCGCGTCACTCCCGGCGAAGTCCACCGTATGATTGATAAAGTCCTGAATACCGGCGCCGCTGCCCTTGGCTTGATAATCTACCGTGACGCCATGGTTCTGCTTGCTGAAATCCTTGAACCAAGCCGAATAGATCGGGAACGGAAAGCTCGCCCCAGAGCCGATCAGGCGCACATCCTGAGCGCTGGCTAGGCCTGGTGGGACCATTGCCGCGGTGACGACGGCGAGAGCAACAAAGGGCGCGCGCCAATACATTAAATGCTCCCCTTCGATCGCGGGGCCCGCCCCTACCGGGCAAAGTAGTTAAAGCAGGGTGATGTTACAGTATTGTGACAGCACCGATGCTCAGCCAAAGCCGGCGATCATCCCGCGGAGCTGGCATAAGAGAGGCGTAAAAAACTGTAGCGTTGTGTAGGTACCAATCCTTAATTTCGCCATCAGAGGGGGAAGGGATATGGGGGACAAGTCGTACCGCAGCGCGCTGGTAGCGCTCTGCACCGCGCTGATACCTGCCACGGCCGACGCACAAAACGTTGCCGCTGACCGGATCGACGCGATCGAGCGTCAGATCCGCAATCTCCAGAGCGACCTGCAGCAGCTGAAGAACGAGCTGGGAGAGGCGAAACAGCAGCTTCGCCAATCGCGAAGCGAGGCGCAGCGCGCAAAGGAAGAGGCGCTGCAGGCTCAGGCGGCCGCGGAGCGGGCTCGGCAGGACGCAGTCAGGGCCGCCACTGCCGAATCTCAACCGGCGCAGGCCCCCGCACAGGCGCAGGCGGCCGCGGCCGCTCCCCAGGCCGCGGCCGCGTCCGAAGGGATCAAGGTCGGTATGCCCGGAGGACGACCGACGCTCTCCACGTCGGATGGCCGGATGTCTTTCGCCATCGGCACTTTGGTCCAGTTCGACATGGGTGGGTATTTCCAGAACCCCAACCCAAACACACAGTTTCCGCAGCTCAACGGCGGGGTAAACCTGCGGCGCGGCAGACTCTATTTCGTCGGCAAGTTTGATGACTTTACGCTCAACATCACCCCCGACTTCGGCGGCTCGCCCGACGGGTCGCCCACCTTATTTGAAGCGAATCTCAACTACGCCGGGATTAAGCCGGTAACCGCCACGGTCGGATACTTCCATCCGTTCGTCTCGTTGGAGGACGCGACGTTCCCTGGCAATTTGCTGTTTCTCGAGCGGCCGAGCATCATCAACATCGAGCGAGGCGTGGCGGCGGGTATCCAGCGTGCTTCCGTCGGGGCCAAGGCGTCTACCGAAGACTATTTCGCCTCCGCCTATCTGACCGGCCCCGTTTTTGGCGCCCAGAAAAACACTCTCCTCAATGGCGAGCAGCTCGGGTTCATTGGGCGGTTGGCGGCGCGGCCCTATCACGACGAGGACTGGAACCTCCATGCGGGGTTCTCCGGCCAAACCGTGTTCCACCCTAATGTGAACGCAAATGGCACGCCCGGGGTCAGCCGTACCACACTGACGTTCGCAGACTTTCCCGAGCTGCGAATTGATTTTAACGATCTTGTCGATACTGGCCCGCTGTCCGCGAGAGGCGCCAGTGTTTACGGCGGCGAGCTCGGGGCCAACTGGCGCAACTTCCTGGTGCAGGGCGAGTACTACCAAATCGGCGTAACCCAATCGAAATTGCCGGGCGTGCCCTCACCCCGGCTCGGCTTCAACGGAGGTTATGTCGAGGGCAGCTGGGTTTTGACCGGAGAGCCCCACCCCTATGATGCCGAGAGGGCTGCCTGGGGCAGGCCCAAGGTCGATCATCCGTTCAGCCTCGAGGATGGCGGCATCGGTGCTTGGGAACTTGCCGCTCGCTACAGCACGGTCAGTCTCGACAGCAACGTCGCTCCTGGCGTGGCGCAAAGCGTCACCGGCGGTATCTATGGCGGTCAGCAGCAGATCGCCGCGCTCGCGCTCAGCTGGTACCCGAACGACTGGGTGCGGTTCATGCTGCAATTCCAGCACACCAATGTGGATAAGCTGAATTCAGCCGGGAAGGTCCAGATCGGCCAGCATTTCGAAACCCTCGCCGGCCGGGCGCAGGTCGCTTTTTGAGATCGCAGCCGCGGTCGAGCGCCGGTGCCCTGATCACCCGTTCTCTGGCCCGATCGCCATGGCATTTGGCCGCGCCGCGGTGCAGCACGACCTGCCATACTTTTTTCGGAGGCACGGCGTTCCGACGCGATGCCTCTCCTGACCGGTCTCCCGCAGTCAGCGCTCGGCCATGTTCTGCTGCCACAGGGAGGAGTAGAGATTAGTGACACACTGATCGAAGGTGCTGCTGCCCGGCTCGATGCCCACATCGGCGCAGGCCAGACGCGCATGCTCCCAATCGATCTTGTTGGCGCTCAAAGCGCCACACGACCCAAGCAGTGCAGCAAAGCAGCAAGTTAAGGCGATCCGCGACATACCATTTCCAACCTAAGATATGAAGGGGTGTATCAGGTTTGATTGCCCATGCTTCAACGGGCAGGGGTGGTTGCCACGTAATCGCCGGCATCGGCTGCAGATTGTCCAAAATCAGCCGGGGTGGCAACCGAGCCTCAAAACCCGAGGCCGGTTTCCACGCAGGCTGCGAAAGATGGCGTACCGGGATCGAGCCCGGCCCGAGCACAAAAGTTTCGCGTTTTCGAAATCTGCAGCGCCTGATCCAGCTCGGATAGGGTCTTATCGAGACTCCTGATGCATGTGTCGTAGAGAGATCCCGGCTGATCGAGCCCCATGACGACGGCGCAGGCATGCTGTTCCCGGGCCATTCGCGACAAGCCCCCTGAAGACTGGGCAGAGGCGGAGGTGTTATAGTAGCCGACCCCGCAGGCGACGTCCCCAAGCCCCTCGACGAAGGACACCTTGGCAATGGGAACGGTCGAGTTGGGCTTGGGGAACAGATAGTCGACGATGATGACGTCGCCGTCCTTGACGTTCGCGAACATCTCCCGGCCGAACGCCTTGCCGGTCGGATCCTTGAACGCCCGCACATCTCTACCTTTTGTCGCCGGCTGGCCGGCAAGAATGGTGCCGGACCCGCGGTCGAAACAGAACACATAGAGGTCGCGGTCTTTAAAGCCGCCGTTCGGGTCATCGAATTTGGCCAGCGCAAACGCCTTGTCGGCCTTGACCGCTATGGCGGCCTTCTGGAGCAGCGCCTTGGCATCGTCGGCGGTTCCGGACTGCTGAGCGCTGGCACCACTGCTCAAGCCGAGCGCTGCGACCAGAGCAACCACAGGTAGAAGCGCTTTCATTCGCGTCTCCATGGTAGCCAACTTTCCTCCCATTAGGAGCTATTTTCCGTTTCATCGGGGCAGCGCGCAACGAAATTCGATCCCCGGGTGAGGTGCTTGCTACAATTTCATTACACCATGTGGATAAGCTGAATTCCGCGGGTACGACGCAAACCGGCCAGCAGTTCGAGAGCCTCGCCGGACGGGTGCAGATCGCCTTTTGAGGACAGTCCGGAATTAGCCCTTCTCCCTCGCCCCGCTCGCGGCAGGGCTGTCCGGGGAAAATATTCTTGCACGCTGAACCTGTCTTGGACTCGCAGGAGACATTTTATTCGTCTTGCGCGGACTTGTTCCGTGTATCCAGGGCGTCCGCGAGGACGCCTTGTCTGCGGGGTGGGAGTCCCCGCCAAAGCGTGTCGTAACTTTGTAGCCGAAGGCAACTGCGTCGCCGTGCGGCGGGGTGGGGAGC
>Ga0210407_10001575_pt1 | contig 21070 bp, 38 predicted proteins | sample IncBWC27MmetaG_FD_150860 | JGI IMG/M metagenome (GOLD analysis project Ga0210407, IMG submission 150860) | Forest soil microbial communities from Barre Woods Harvard Forest LTER site, Petersham, Massachusetts, United States - Inc-BW-C-27-M | ecosystem: Environmental > Terrestrial > Soil >... | reverse complement strand
TACGAGATCGTCCGGCGCATCCATCGCAAGCTGCAGGGCTTGCCGGTTGAGATTCCGCCCGGCGACGACTTCGACCCGCCGGAGGCCCGCGCATGAAACGCGAGACTCGACTTTGCCCCGGATGCGGGGAGCACAAAGCGCACGGAGAGTTTCCTCCGCGCTCGTATTGGCAGCCGCGGGCGATGTGGTGCAACGCTTGCGTGGCGGCCTGGCGCGCCGTCGTTCGCCCTGTGGCCGGAACGGGGCAGGTAATCTCTCCCGCTGGATTCCGCCTCATTCAAGACCGTCAACTTACGGCCGACTTGGCCTTCGTCATCCGCCAGATGGAGGAGCGCGCCCGTGGCGAAGCGGGGTGACGCGGTGCGCTTCCGCTCGATTTCTGGCATCGTCTACGATGCTATTCTGATGGGGGAAGTTCACAACGGGCGCGCCATGATCGAGGTAGCAGTGACCGCCTACGCCCCGCTTCCTCTGCGCAACGTGCTCTGGAGTGACGCGCCGAGCGAGGCGACCTTTACGGCTTGGCCGAAGGAGGCGTAATGGCGAAGCGGAACGCGTTTGAGTCTTTGTGGCCGAAGATGCGTGAGGAAACCCGGCCGCTCGCGAAAATCCGGCCCTATCCGAACAACCCGCGGACACATCCTCCCGAGCAAATTGCGCTGCTCGCCGAAGTGCTCAAGAAGTTCGGACCCGACCAGCGAATCGTTATCGACGGTGACGACGACTTCATCCTGAAAGGTCACGGTCGGCTCGAAAGTGCGCGCCTCGCTGGAATGCGCGCGTTCCCCGTTCTCATCCGTTATGGCCTAAGCGCCGCCGACAAAAAGGCGATGCGAATCCAGGACAATACTCTGCCATTGATGAGCGGGTGGGACGCGCCGCCGGCTTCCCGACCGCGACGATGCGGCCCTTCAGGATGAAGTAGATTCGGCCGGTGCCGGGGTTGTCCTCGACCCTCAGCTTCTTCGGGTTCGCCGAGAAGAACTCGGGATCGGCGAGTTCGATGCGGACCGGGATGGCGGGACCGAGGAGGGGATAGGCGAGAGTCATGTGACGAACTCCCGGTCGGCGTCGCCGTAGATTTTGATCATGGTCTCGTCGGACCAGTAATCTTCGCTCTCGCGTGAGAGCTTTCGCAGGTCGTCTACCGTCATGACGACCAAGCCTGCACCGACGGCATCTTCGCACATGAACTCGCCGTACCAGCAGCAGGCGCGAAGGCATTTGTCGCAAACTAAAACCTTGTCGGTCGGCTGAAGTTCTCGCGCCATTTCAGCGGCCCTCCGCTTTGGCTTGAAGCGCGGCTTGCTGTTCGGCGAAGAAGGCAACGATGGTGGTGTCGCGTTCGACCGCTTCGCGCCACGCCACGCACTTTGCGTAGGGGATGGACTTGCCGCTGTGCGTCCGAAGAGAAACGCTGACGCCCGAATTTAGATCGGGCGGCAAGTAGAGGGTTTGCGCCGCAGAGAATCGGTAGGACTTGTTGAGCCCCGCGACTTCGCCCCGGATGCTCCAAGTCGATCCGTTCCGAAAGTCTTGCTTGTGCGGCTCGCCGGCGAAATCAATGACCCGTGGTGATTGTGCCATCTCACGCTCCCGCGATCAGCGAGCCGATAACGGCCATGCAGGCGAGGAAGAGCGCGAGCGACACGAGCGCTGCGGCATCATCGAGAATGTCGAAGAAGGTCATGATTCGCTCCCGTCGCATGGGCCGACCCAGCGGCTTCCCGGCGGCATGGCGAACCAGCGCAATTCGCCCGATCGGTAGCGCGTGGCGGCCTGCCGCGTTCCCCAGGATTCGGCGTCGGCGTTCCACCAGCGGCGGGAGTCGCCGTCCTTCATGATGAGGTAGAACATGATGCTGCCCTCCGATAATCGGGATGGGCCGGGTCATCCCAATCGACTTCCGCAGTACCGCCGCATCGGACGCAGGTTTCGCCGTAGTCGACGCCCTTCGTGCAATCCGGGCACTTGACAGGCACGCATATGAACGCGGCGGGCTGGCAGGCATCCCAGCCGCCGTCGTGGTGATCGCAGCAGCAGGTCTCGCAGAACGTGCGATTGCCGCCGCACTTCGGGCACTCGTGGACGTTGGCCCATCCCGCGCCTTCCTGCGCGCGCTTCAGGTTGCGGCAGGGCTGGTCGCCGACCTCGTAGCGGTGTCCGGGCTTCATGATGCCCTCCCAGGAAGCAAAATCACCGGCGCCTCGACCTCGACCGCCAAGTAGCGGTCGCGAGCGCGCTGAGCGATGGGCGAAAGGAACGCCATCCTGGCCACCGACATAGCCTGATCGCAGATGTCGAGCTGGAGGAGGAAGAGGGCGTGAGCGTCGGCGGTTTTCATCTTGGGCTCCTATCGGCGAGGATTTCTCGTCCCCGGCGCAGGATCGAAATTAGGGAAAATCGTCCCCGATGTCCAGCAGGAAGTGAGCGGCCCGAATCTATTTCGTGGCGTGTGGCACGAATGATACACTTCGGGGCGTGGTCCGCGCAGAAGAATCGGCAGTCGGTCCAGCAGCCGCAGGGGAGGGGATGGGCGGGTCGCTTGGGCATGGCGCCGATACTACCGCCGGCATGGTCAACGAATCGTTAAAGCCGTAGCCGGCACGAACCAAGGCCTCCGCCCAATCCGCAAGCGCCGCTGCGAGTGCGGCGCGGCCCTTATCGGTGATCGTGGTCGCCCGGGGTGGCCGGTGGCCGTCGTCGCGCAGCATCTTCAGCTCGACGAGCCAGCGGGTCGTGCGGAACCGGATCGCGCGCCGGCGGTCGTGCTCTGCCGAGCGGTTCCACGTCGAGCCCGAGGGCGCGGAGATCGGGACCGCGGCGCCGTCGAGGTGCTTGATCAGCACGTCGCGCATCGCGTTGGAGACGACCCGGCTCACCTAAAACTCGCATGATACGCGTTGCAGAGCATGTCGAATGCGCCCAATGTCCCGGCATCGAAATTGGGCTCGCCCGGCTTCCCGCTGGCCTTCCGGCCCTCCAGGACATCGGCAATTCGCTTCAGGCTGATGGCGATCGAGCTTAACGCCGCGTCCTGGTCGGTCATCGCAATGTCGGGCTCAAACCGCGCGGTCGTCGCGAGGTAAGCGTCGACTCGTTCCTTCTCGACTGCCATTTTGTCCTCTCCATCACCGGGTTATCCACAGGCCGACTCCACCACACCCGCTGGCCTCTGTCCACTGGACACGGGGAACAATTTCCCCCTACGATCCGATTCGCCTGGCCCGCCCGGCGGCGGCCTCCGACAAGCACAGCAGCAACCAGGGAGCAGAACGCCGGCGGGCTGGGTTTTTCTCGAAGGGCGCCAATGAGCGAATCGAAAGCTACCGAGTCCGATTCCGTCGACGAGCTACTCCGCCAAGTCGACGACAACGAGATCAACGCGCACACCGCCCCCAAGCTGGCGGCCCTCGTGCGTGCGATGCGCGCTGCCCAAGGTGCCCCCCAGCTCACCCCGCTCGACCTCTACGTCCGCCAGGTCGCCGGCACGATCATGAGCGGGGTTGCTGCGCGCGCCGCCGACTTCGGCATCCCGCCGCAGATGATGATGCTCTGCTTCGTCCGCGAGATGGGCCGAATCGTCGCCTCCTCGGTCGCAGGCGACCTCGTCAACGTGCTAAAGTTCCGCAAGGCGTTGCGCGAGATTTTCGCCGACGGCGTGTCGAACGCCGAGAAGCCGCAACCGCTCCCCGAGGCACCGGCACAGCCGCAGACCGCAGTGAGGCCATGACACAAGAATCGAACGTTGTCTCCATCGGCAAGCCCGACGCCGAGAAAGCCGCAGACTACCGCGCCAAGATTCGCGCCGCGCTCGAGCCCGTCGTCGCTATCCTGAATGAATCCCGTCGCGACGGCCTCGTCGTGAACTTCGCCATCGGCTTCAACCAGTTCGGCCAGTCCGTCGTCACCCAGCTCGACATCTCCAAGCCGCTCTGATGAGAGTTCTTGACCTCTTTAGCGGCATCGGCGGATTCTCGCTTGGCCTTGAGCGCGCCGGCATGTGCACGGTCGGCTTTTGTGAGATCGACCCTTTCTGCCGTGACGTGCTCACTAAACACTGGCCCGCCGTTCCGATCCATGATGACGTGACCACCCGCGAATTTCAGGAAGGTGAAGCGGATGTCATCTGCGGAGGTTTCCCCTGCCAGGATATCAGCGTCGCCGGGGCAGGCGCCGGGCTTGCCGGCGAGCGTTCGGGACTCTGGCGGGAACTGCTACGAGCCATTCGCGTGGTTCGACCGCACTACGCGATCGTGGAGAACGTGGCAGCGCTGCTTGGTCGAGGGATGGGAACGGTTCTCGGAGACTTGGCCGAGATCGGGCATGACGCGGAATGGCATTGCATACCGGCGTTGGTGCGCCTCACCGACGCGACCGCGTCTGGATTATCGCAATGGATCACGCCGAGCGTGGAGGATTGCAAACCGGCCGGCGCGATCGAGCGCTACGCGAACGGCGAGAGCATTCCAGATACTTACAAACGGTTGCGGACGCAAGCGGCGACATGGCCGACACCACAGGCTTTCGATGCGGGCAATCCGCGACCGCCGAGATTGAAGCGAGACAGGCAGTCGCGCGACCCGACCATTGCCGCGAGCTATTGGGGCAACCTGAAAGATCGCGTGTTTTGGCCCACACCGCGCGCAGAGGACAGCGAGCAAACGGGCGGCCATCGGGGCAAGCCCGATACGCTAACGACGGCTGCGCGCCTTTGGCCAACGCCATCGGCGCGGAACTGGAAGGGCGCCCCGTCCTCACCGAATACCTTGCCGCCGAACTCGCGGCCGTTGAACGAGGTGGTGCGGTTTGCGACGCCGACGGCATCGAGCAAATTTCGGTCTGCGGAATTTGCAGAGGGGCGCGCGCCGAATCCACAGGAAGTTGCGAAGGCGGTTGGTGGCTCGCTGAACCCGACGTGGGTCGAGTGGCTGATGGGGTTCCCGCTCGGGTGGACCGACTTAGGTCGCTCGGCAACGCCGTCGTCCCGCAAATCCCGGAAATAATCGGGCGCGCGATCCGCGCATTTGAGAAAAACTAGTTTCCCCAGTAAAATACCTGCATGACCCCCAAGCCGAAGCACCCCGGCGGCCGCCCCCCCGGCTCCCGCAACAAGGCGACGATCGAGCGCGAGGAGAAGGCGCGCATCGCCGAGCAGATGCTCACCGGCGGGCGGCCCGATCGGCTCGGGAAAGACATCCTGCGCGACTTCATGGAGTTGTTCGCGGGAATGGCCGCGGCACACCAGCCGCTCCCGCCCGGCGTGGTTGGCCTACAGGGACGCGAGCCAGACGAGGCGAAGTTCGAGAAGTACGCGCGGCTGGCGATGGAGGCTGCGGCGAGGCTGGCGCCCTACCAGAGCCCCACGTTCCGAGCGATCATGATGACACCGCCCCCGCCCCCGCCGCCCGATCCGAAGATGATCGACGGCGGCAAGGTGGTTGACATGCATGATGCCGAGTCGCTCTCGCGCGTTTATCAACGGCGCGTTCAGGCAGTGCGCGGGTAGTGGGCGGCGTGAAGGATGGCAATCGCCCATGCTCCATGAAGGTTTTGACTGGAAGAATCCCGACTACGCGACGGCGTTCCGCAAGCGGCTCGCCTTTCTGGAAGATATTCGCGCTCACCCCGAGTGGGTGCCGGAACTAAAGGCTTACTATCGCTCTGGGCCACAAGGGATTGCCGACTTTATCAGTGATTTCGGCGTTACCTACGACCCCCGCAATCCAGAGGTCGGCCTGCCGGCGATTATTCCGTTCATTCTCTTTCCGAAGCAAGTCGAGTGGATTCACTGGATTTGGAACCGGTGGCGCTCCCGCGAACCAGGGGCGACGGAAAAGGCGCGTGAATGTGGGGTCACTTGGGAGGCCGTCGCTTTCTCTTGCTCAGTATGTTTGTTTTTTGAAGGCATCGCGGTCGGCTTTGGCTCCCGCAAAGAGGAATATGTAGATCGCATCGGCACTTACAAGCCAATCATCCCCAAGGCAAGGCTCTTCCTGACGAATCTACCTGCGGAGTTCCGCGGTGGGTGGGTGCCTTGGCGCGACTCGCCGTTCATGCGGGTCAATTTCCCGGAAACCGGCTCGATTATCACTGGTGAAGCTGGCAATCAGATCGGCCGTGGCGACCGCACTTCGTTCACCATCATTGATGAGGCCGAATATCTGGAGCAGCCCGAACTCGTTGACTTCGCGCTGTCACAGACCACGAACTGCCGTATCGATGTTTCCTCGGTGAACGGCTCCGCGAACCCTACGGCGCGCCGTATTCTCACGAAAAAAGTGAAGACGTTTTTTTTCGCATGGCAGGATGATCCCCGAAAGGATGATGCTTGGTACGAAAAGCAATGCCGCGATCTCGATCCCGTCGTGGTGGCGCAGGAAATTGATCGCGACCGCTCGGCATCAGTCCAGGGCATCGTGATTCCCGGCGCGTGGGTCAAAGCCTGCATCGGGGCGAAGCGTAGGCTTGGCATCGCACCATCGGGCGAGATGCGGCTCGCCTTTGACATCGGCGATGAAGGCGATGCCTGCGCCATGGTCGGCGGTCAGGGCACCACAGTCAGCGTTGCGGAGGAATGGCGAGGGAAAGGATCGGACCCCTTCGCATCGGTTGAGCGCGCCTTCTCGATCGCCGATGCGAATGAATGCTGGCGCTGGCGTTACGACGCCGATGGCATGGGGGCTCTGGTTCGCGGCGATGCCCGCGTCATCAATGACCGCCGGAAAGAGCAAAAGCTCCGCGAGCATGCCGTAATCGGCTTCCGAGGTTCGGAAGGTGTAGTCGATCCAGAGGGCATCGTCGAGGGCACGAAGGGGCGCGAGGGCGATAAGGGGCGTCTCAACAAGGATTATTACCAGAATCGGAAGGCGCAAGGATGGTGGGAATTGCGCCGACGTGCGCAACGCACTTTTCTGTGGGTCGAGAAGGGCCAATCCTGTCCGCCGGATGATATCCTTGACCTTGATCCCGCGTTGTTCGAGAAGCCGGAGAGCATCGGCTGGCAGCTAGTACGCGAACTCTCGCAGCCCACCTACCAGACCAACGGTGCCGGCAAGATAGTGATCGATAAGTCCCCGGCCGGGATGCCGTCGCCGAACCTCGGCGACGGTTGCATGATGCGGTTCGCCAGGATGGAGCCCGGGCCGGCCGTGTGGTCGCCGGAGGTCCTGCAGGCGCTCGCTACGGCGGGGCGCCGGCGGCGGTAATGGCAAAACCAGCAAAATCGAAGCCATTTGCCTCAGAGGTGGCACTCTGCGCGGCGTTCATTGCTGCACTCCCTGATGGCTGGACGGCTTATGCCGAGACCGAGGGATGGGACATCCTCCTGGTGCGCACTGCAGATGGCTTCCAGATCGGTGTCCAAGCCAAGCTCCGGCTCAATGTCGACGTCGTAAACCAAGCGATCGAAAACGGCTATAGCTATCACGTCGCCGGGCCCGGCCCGGATTGCCGCGCCATCCTTGTTCCCGATGTCGCAGCGGCGTTCGACAAAATCTGCGATTACGTCGGCGTGACGATTATCAGGATGAGGGACCTCGCCGCGAGGGGCCTGAATCCACGCTACAATAGCCATTTCTTTCCGGGCCTGCCGAAACCCAATGATCTCTGGGAGCAGTGGCACGAGATGGCGCCGGCGAAGCGGTACAAGCTTCCCGAATACGTGCCCGATGTTGCTGCCGGCGCATCTGCCCCGCTCCAGCTCACTGACTGGAAAATCAGGGCGATCAAGATCGCCGTCCTCCTCGAGGAGCGCGGCTTCGTCGACCGTCTCGACTTCAAGTATCTCCAGATCGACCACCGCCGCTGGGTCGCGAACGGCTGGCTCAAGGTCGAGAACGGCCGCTTCCTGCGCGATGCCTGCCCCGACTTCCGCACGCAGCATCCCCTCGTCTATGAGAAGATCAAGGCCGACGCTCCGAGGTGGCGCCCAGCCGCGAAGCCCGAACAGACCGCGCTTCTATGAGCCGCGTCGGACAGGACGATGGATGAGAACGGTGACGAGCATGGCTCCCTATTGCGACTAAAAAGACTGGGAATGAGGGTTTTCGAGTGGACGACCGAACGGATAGCTGCCTTGAAGCGGCTGTGGGCCGATGGGAGTTCGGCTGCGCGAATCGCGGACCTGCTGTCCGATCCGGTTAAGGGAGAGTTCACAACGCGCAGCGCGGTGCTGGGGCAGATTCATCGGCGCGGGCTGGCGGCGCGCGTGCAAGGTCCCCACGATGGCGGAGTGCGGTTGCCGAGAAAACACGCGCCCGCGATCATTCCCCGCATCGTAGCGCCACCTACCCCCATCGTGGCCCCAACCGGACCCGGCATCCTGATTGCCGCACTGACCCACGAGAGCTGCCGCTTTCCACTCGGGAAATGGCACGAGCGCGCCAAGCTGTTCTGCGGTGAACCGCAGGCTGACCTCGCGGGTGGGCTGCCCTATTGCCCGTATCACGCCGCGAAGTGCTTCGACTTCTCGTCGCGGCGCGCCAATCGAAGCGTCCCACAAACGCGAGTGCCCTACCGCGGGTAGGCGGCCTGCTGCGCGGGCGTCATTCGCTTCCACCGGGCCGCGTTGGCGTCGCGCTCCTTGGCGATCGCCTCGCGGTAGTCGGCGAGTAGCCGCGCCTGCACCGCCGGCCCCTCCATCCACCGCGACCAGTCGACCGTCATCGGATGGCCGTCTCGGTCAGCTCGGTCGCCGGCCAAGGCTTGTGTTCAGTGATAGCCTTCTCCAGGACGACTACGAGCGCGCGCAAGTCTTCGAGAGATAGGTCGCAACATTCGCACGTTTCGATCTGATGAGCTTCGTGCGCGCCGACCTGTATGTCTCGCCAACCCTTGTTGACGAAAAGGCGATAGGTGCCGGTGTCGTTGTCGCGACACCCGCTGATGACATCTCCGGGTACAACGGAACTCTTCACACTTGGCCAATGTTCGCGCCAACTCATCTTGTGCTCCTGCGGTCGGTGGGGTTAAGTTGAACCTAATCAAGTTGATTCCCGAAGAAAAAGGAAAGCACACGATGGCCTACAAGCGCAAGGGCGGCTGGGGCGGCCGCAGGAATGGCTCCGGCGCCAAACCGAAGCTCGTAGTCGACAACGCGCCGACGAAGGCCCCCGCCCAGCCTGCCCAAGCGGCCCCGCGCATCGGCCTCGACCGGCTGATGGAGATGATCGAGGCGAGCCAGGCCGCAGCGAAGAAACGTCCCCGCACGCTGGACTGGTGCCCCTACCGGATCGAGGGGAAGACGCCGCTGCGCTTCCTGCATCCTGCGGCCGCGATGCCGCCGCGCGAGCAGCGCATGGCGTTCGACCAGGACCTCGTATCGCAAAACGGGTGGGCGCAGAACCAATGGATGCAGGGCGGACTGCTCGGTGCCGTCGCCTCCGAGGGGCTGTTCTTTCTCGGCTATCCGATGCTCTCCGAGATGGCGCAGCGCCCGGAGTTCCGCGTCATCAGCGAGACGATCGCGACCGAGATGACGCGCAAGGGCTGGGTGTGGAAGGGCACCGGGCAGCGCGACGAGGAGAAGCGCGACAAGGGGGACGAGAAGGCTGCGGCGAGGATCGCTGCGAAGAAGAAGCCGAACGGGCCGGCATCGCGCGCGACCAAGCCCGGCGACGACGACAAGAGCAAGCGCATCCGCGAACTGCGGGACATGGAGAAGCATCTGCAGCTGCGGGACCGCTTCTGCGACGCCGCGCTCTACGACGGCCTGATGGGACGCGGGCACCTCTACCTCGACTCTGGCGATGAGAAGGACGACGAGCTGAAGATGCCGCTGATCGACCCGGCGGCCATGACCAGCGCGCAGGCGATGCGCGAGGCGCTCCAGGCCAAGGTCGGGCCGGGCTGGCTCAAGCGCGTGGCGAACGTCGAGGCGCTCTGGGTCTACCCGCTCAACTACAACGCCAGCAATCCGCTCGCGCTCGACTGGTACAACCCGCAGCGCTGGTACGTGATGGGCCGGGAGATCCACCGCTCCCGTATCCCGACGTTCGTCGGCCGCCCGGTGCCGGACCTCTTGAAGCCGGCCTACTCGTTCGGCGGGCTCTCGCTCTCGCAGATGGCGAAGCCCTATGTCGACATCTGGATCAGGACGCGGGAGAGCGTAGCGGACCTCGTGCAGTCGTTCGCCACGATGGTGCTGCTGACGGACCTGCAGACGACGCTGCAACCCGGCAGCGTAGGCGGAGGCGGTGCCGACCTCGTCGCGCGCGTGCTCGGCTTCACCATGACGCGCGACAACCAGGGTGTCTTCGTCGCCAACAAGGATAGCGAGGACGTGAAGAGCGTCTCGCACCCGATTTCGGGACTCCAGGAACTCAAGTCCTCGGCGCACGAGGACATCATGTGTTGCGAGGCCGGCACCCTTGTCGAGACGGACAGGGGACCCGTGCCGATCGAAAAAGTCACGATAAAAGATAGGGTTATGACGCGGACCGGACTTGCTCCGCTCCGCTGGGCCGGGCAAACTGGAATGGCGTCGGAACTGGTCGAAATACGCGCTGGCGATAGCGTTTTGAGGGTAACAGGATGGCACCCGATCTGGTCGGAGACGACCCGCGAATTTGTCAGTGCGCAGAATGTCGATCATTCTCACCGCCTGCTCGCGGTCAAACGCGGCGCCCCGGGAAATATGGCCCCCCGGTCGCTTGGCGCGGACGCTGGTGGTGGCGAACCAAATGGGGCTACTACAACAACGCGAGAGCTGGCGGCCGCCTTCATCGCAAAATCTACGAAACTCACGTCGGCCCTATTCCGAAAGGCTTTGACGTTCATCACGTCGACGAAGACACTTCCAACAATCGCCTTTCAAACTTCGAGCTTCTCACCCGCTCGGATCACACAAGCCACCATATCGTCCAGAACGGCCGGCTCAACTTCAACCGCTTCCAGCCGCAAACGAAGCTCTGCGCGGTTTGTGGCGACCCCTTCACGGCCCTTCTGCCGAAACGGAAACTTTATTGCTCCTCGGCCTGCAATTGCGCCGCTTTCAGAGTCCGTGGCGGTCGCCAGCGTTCGCGTGATCGAAAGGCAGCTGCAGTCGGTCTATAATCTCGAAGTGGCCGAAGGTTTCCTGCCCGAGTTCTTCGCCAACGGCATTCTGGTCCACAACTCGATCGCCCGTATCCCCGCAGTCAAGTTTACCGGCATGCAGCCGCAGGGGCTCAACGCGACATCGGAGGGCGAGCTGCAGGCGTTCAACGAGACGATCGGCGCCTACCAGGTCAAGCTGTTCGACCCGCTGCTCACCTACGTGTCGTGGGTGATGAATCTATCGCTGTGGGACGAGATCGACGAGGACATCACGCACGAGTATGTGCCGCTGAAATCGCTCAGCGAGAAGGAAGAGGCGGAGTTGCAGAAACTCAAGGCCGAGACTGGGCAGATCGTCATCGATTCGGGCGCCATCTGGCAGGAAGAGGAGCGCCAGAGGATCGCGAACGACCCACGCTCGGGTTACGACGACATCGACCCGGAGGACGTGCCGGACCTACTCGAGGAGGAGGCTGAAGGGCTGGAGCCCGAGGGCGGCAAGCCGCAGCCGATCGCGCAGGGCGGGGAGGGCGGCGGCCAGGGACGCAAGGTCGTCCCTTTCCGCGGGACGGGTGACCTGGCCCTGGACGAGGCAATGCCAGCAGCCGGCGTGGCGTTCGTGACCCCACTCAATCACGCCCTCTTCCTGCGCTGGGCGCCGGGCCACCCTCGCGCCGGCGAGTGGGCGTTCCCGGGGGGCAGTGTCGAAGCGCGCGAGCGCCCGCGCGATGCCGCGATGCGCGAGGTCGGCGAGGAGACCGGCTGGCAGCTTTCGGACGACGACTACTTGCCGCTGCTCAACCGCAATGCGGACCACGGCGCCGACTACTGGACGTTCTCGCACCCGATCCAGAATCCGTTCCAACCCAAATTGTCGAACGAGCACGACGCCTTCGAGTGGCGACCGATGGCGGACCCGCCAGCGCCGCTGCACCCCGGCGTCGAGCACTTATTGAGGGCCGGCTATATGCCCACTGGACAAACCGGCGAAAAGGGAAAATAATCCCCGCGCACCTGGGTCGCAAGGCCGCAGGGGGGCACCGTGGCAGACGCCACAGCGGGCGGGGCGTTCCCAGCGTAGGCGCTCCGCCCGCTTCTTCGAGAGGGCGACATCGCTCACGGTGAGTTACCAACGAGGAGCGTAATGAGCGAACGATGTTCCATTTGCCGCGAGTGGGTATTTTTTACCCCGCACGTCTGCAAGCCGGCATTTGAATGCCGGTTCGCCAAGGGCGGCCCAATCTATGTCGATGACGACCAGGAGTGGGAGACTGTCCACGGGATTGATGCTGAGACGGCGGCCGAAAAGTTTTGCGAGCGGTACGACTCCGATGGCGGCGAATACATCGTCCTGACTTGCGGCGAACGCAACCCGCCAACGGTCGAGGTCCGGCCGCAAGGCAAAGAGGAAGTCCAGAAATTCCGAGTGATCGGGGAAAGCGAGCCGGTCTATCGCGGAGAGTTGGTCACATGAGCGCACAATCGATGGCGGAAGCTTGGGCTCCGATTGATGCGGCCCACCGGGCGGCAGTGATGAAAGAGACATGGGGCCATTTGGCACCGCGAAAGAACAAGACCTATCCGGGCTACGTGGTGTTTGCGCTTGGATGTTATGACTGCGGGCGCCTTAACCCCACGCCATTGTGTTGCGTGTTCAGGGGCCTCGACGACTCGCCGTGGTTCTACGACGCCTTGATTGAGTTTTTGCGAAGCCTCAAAGGCGAAGAAGGCGCGGTGTATCGCTGGCGCGGCACATTCCGAAACTATGAGTTCAAGGGAGCCGTTGAGCGCATGACGCTCGTGGCTAATACCTGAATTTCGCCGTGGCCATCCGCAGAAAACAGAAAACACTCAGGCCCGTCCTCGCTAACGCGGGAATCGCGGCATCTTACCGGCGCAAGCTGCGCGCTGTCATCCAGGAGATGGCGGACGAGTACGAGGCCGCGCTCACCGAGCAGTACGAGGACAAACCGCCGGTGATGGCGAGGGACGCCACGCCCGCCCGCGACCTCGACCGGGAGCTGCGGCGCCTCGGCGATCGCTGGCGCAAGCGGATCAATGCGGCCGCCCCGAAGCTCGCCGACTGGTTCCGGCGCGCGGCGCAGAATCGCTCCGACGCCGCCCTGCGCAAGATACTCCGCGATGCGGGGATGACGGTGCGGTTTCAGATGACGGCGGGGATGCGGGATGTGGTCGATGCGGTGGTCGCACAGCAGGTTGCGCTGATCAAGTCCATTCCCGAGCAGTACCACTCGCAAGTCAGCGGGCTAGTCCAGCGGTCGGTGACGGAGGGGCGGGACCTTTCGTTTCTCTCGCGAGAACTTCGGGACCGCTACGGAATCACGCAGCGGCGGGCGAACTTCATAAGCCTCGACCAAAACCAAAAAGCGACGACGGCGCTGCGGCGCGTCCGCGAACTCGACCTCGGGCTTGAAAAGGAAGATGAGAAAAACGGCATCTGGCTCCATTCGCACGCCGGGAAAAACCCGCGCCCGACTCACGTCAAACAGCATGGAAAGAGATTTAGTGTTAGAAACGGATGGCGCGACCCTGCGACGGGCAAAATCATCTGGCCTGGAACGGAGCCGGGATGCCGTTGCAGTTGGAGGATCGCCGTAAGGGGATTTAGTTGATGAATAGCTTCTACGTTTACGAGCACTGGCGACCCGACAAGGACATCTGCTTTTATGTGGGGGAAGGGACGCAGGCGCCGCGCCTGGGTCAAAAGCCGAAATCCTCACCACAGACGCATCATTTCTAAACTCGCCCGCCTCGGCATGTGTGTCGAGGTTAGAATGGTTGAAGGGGGCATGACGGAAGAAGCGGCGTTTGTCTTAGAAAAAGAACGAATCGCATTTTGGCGTAGCGTTGGCATCGCGCTCGTGAACAAAACCGACGGAGGCGAAGGACCGAGCGGATGGAAGCGATGAGACGAAAAGGAAGATCGGCGAAGCTAACCGGCGTCGGTCGCTTGAGAGACTCAGCCGATGATTCGCGTTATCCTCCCCGCGAGGGAGAGGTCGATGGCGCGGCAGGCGTGCGCGGACTGCGGGCGGCCGGTCTACCGATTCCCATCTAAGGGCAAGAAGCGGCGCCGCCGTGGCTGGCGCGGCAAGAAGGACCACGACCTCTGCCGCCGCTGCTGGAACGCCGAGGGCGACCGCCTGAAGGTCTCCGCTTTCCGTTGCTCCCCGGCCGTGGTATCTGGAACCCCATGAACGAAAAGGGCGACTTGGTCTCGCGCACGCCTTTAGGCGAGGGCGTAATCATTCATGCCCTCGCCGCTGCTGTCTACATCGTCGCGGCGCTTGCGTTCGTATTCGTCATGCTCCTACCGACGGGCGTCTTCGGATGAACATTGAGTTTAAGCCTTGCTCGACCGAGGAAAAGCCCGACGGCCTTGGCCTCGATGACGCCGACGGCGCATATCTGACTGAGGGACGCCACGAATATGCCGGGCAATGGCAAGTCACGGTGCTTGGCTCCCCGCAGGGAAGCCCAGGAGACTATGCCGACGCCCTGGAGAATTACCTCAATCGTCCCATTGAGATAGTACAGGTGTTTGTCCTCCCGCCTGCATCGAACGCTACAGACAAGGCGCAGGCTATCTGGCGGCGCGGCTTTCTCGGAATCCGCGTCCAGCCTGCGGCGGGGACCTGAAATGCAACCTGTCCCCGTTCTCGCCCCCAGCAGCGGCATCCCGGCTGGCGCATCCCGTCGCGGCGAAGCCTACGACATGGACGAGGAAGCCTGGCGCGGGCTGGAGGAGGGGCTGCGGCAGTTTTTCGCGGAGGAGCGCGAAGAGGACGAGCATGCGGAGGACGAGGCCGAGTTCAGCTTCGACGCGGAGTTCAATGAATCCGATCACCCGCGAGATACTGACGGCAAGTTCGGCTCGGGAGGTGGAGGCGAGCCATCAGGTGAGAAAAAAGGTTACAAAATTACGGGAAGGGGGAATCTTGCGAAACAGGGACTCAAGCCACGCAAACGGGCGGCCGGAACTAACATGACTGGCGCCATACAAGTCGCGTGGGCATGGGCGCTGCAAACCAACAAAACGACGACGCTCGTTCTAACGGCTGGGCCTGCTGGAGGATGGACAATTCTTAAGCCCGGTGATCGAGTCGCGCTGGGTCAACCTCACATAGACGTCGACAAGGACGGGAATGTCACGCGCTACGAATACGATACGGAGGCGGGCGATGCTGCGACCGACTCCGCCCTCGCCTACGACTACATGCCCTGGGACCTCGCCACCGACTTCGCCGCGGACCAGCCGGTCGGCGGGCGCGAAGAGGACCAGGACGGACGGCTGCGCGTCGCGCGCGTTCACATCTCGAAAGCGAATGTCGGCCCGTACAAGGGCAGCGAGATTCCAGGATGGGACCCGGAGACGCGGACGCATAAGCTGGGGCTCGACCCGGATAAGCTCTACCGGCTCTATCGCGACCCCGAGGAGCTGCGGAAGGGTGCGGCGTCGTCCAACGGCGTCCAGTTGCTCCGCAAGCACATCCCGGTGAGCGCGGACGACGCGAAGCAATACGACGTGGTCGGCTCGGTCGGGACGGAGGCCGCCTTCGGCCCCCCTTATCTCGACAACAGCCTGACGGTCTGGACGAAGGAAGCCATCGACGCGATCAACAATAGCGAGAAGAAGCAGCTCTCGATGGGCTATCACTACGACCCCGACATGACGCCGGGCCGCACGGCGGACGGCGAGGATTTCGACGGGGTGATGAGGAACATCCGGGTCAACCACGTCGCGCTTGTCGAGCAGGGCCGCGCGGGGCCCGACGTCGTCGTGGCCGACTCGCTGGCGGACCTCCAGTGGGACGCGATCGCGGAGGCGCTCAATGCCGTGGCCTAAGACGCCGAAGGAGTTGCGCTTTCACGCGATCATTTGGACTGGCGATGGCTGGACAGAGCAGCGCGAGTTCGTCGACCTCCGCAAGGGCGACGTGTTCAAGACGATCGCGCCGCAGGGTCACTTCATCAGCCTGCGCGACGAGGAACCCAACGACGAGGCAGTAGCGCTCGCCCTGGGCGACCCGATCCCGAACGACATCCTCGGGCACGGCTACTCACTGCCAGTAGAGGTAGGGACGCTAGAGGACATGTTGCGGCTGAGGGCCAATTGATGGCCGAGTCCAGCGTCCGCGAGATTCGCGAGCGGCTCGGGATGAGCCAGACGCGGTTCGCCGCCACGTTCGGCTTCAGCGTCAGCACGCTCCGAAAGTGGGAGCAGGGCTCAAGGCATCCTGAGAAGCCCGCCGAAATTCTGCTCGCCGTTATCGCTTACGCGCCCGAGGTCGTCTCGCAGGCCGTGGCGCAGGATCGGCGCCGGGTTGCGGAAGTCCTTCCGTAGAACGTCGGCACAGAATCGTGAATTTCAGATGACGCTCGACCAATTCCATCACGGCCTCGATGCTCGGTGCTGAGAGCGTCAGCGCGATCTCTCCTGCGTCGTAGCGCACGGTGAACATGCTTCGATCTCCTTGGTTAGCCCATTGGGGCAGTTGTAGCAAAGTGCGAAAAGGTCGTAAACATCGCGGGACGCCGAATCTCGCGAGGGGCGATGACCGTAGCTAAGGCAGTTGTTGCGGCGCTCAAAGCCAAAGGGATGACCCCGCGAGAAGCAATGAAGCTCTTCGGTCTCGACGAGGCGCTGCTCACGCGGGAGAACATCATGACGACGAAGCCGACCCGACTCGCCGCCGCGGCGCTCCGGCTCACCGCGCGCGCGGTCAACCCGCTCCTGGCGATGGACGCGAAGGTCGACTACCTCCCGGTCTTCCAGGGCCTCAACAGCAAAAATTTCAAAGCGGCGGAGATCGTCGCGAAGTTGCGCCCGCTCCTGAAGGGCAAGACGATCGCCAAGGACGCCGGCCTCGAGCACGTCGAGGGCGCGCTCAAGAAGCTCGAGGAGCCGCACGAGGGCGGCGACGAGTCCGTCTCCGAGGAGCAGCACCGCGCCATGGAGGCGGCGGCGCACGGCCAGTCGAACCTCGGAATCCCGAAGGAAGTGGGCAAGGAGTTCTCCGAGGCCGACAAGGGCAAGACCTTCGACGCCGTGATGGACTGGCTGCGCGGCAAGGGGATGAGCGACGACGACCTCGAACACCTCAGGGGCATGATGCCGGAACCGGCTGTCGGCGACCGCCATGGCTACGACGTGCACCATTACCACGGTGCCCGCGATGAGAGCGAAGAGGAAGAGGCGCGGCGCCGGCGCGAGAAGGAGGCCGAGGACCGGCACCCCGGCGCGAAGGACGCCAAGCACCACCACCACTACGCCAACGACGAGTCTGAGGAGGAGCGCAGGGCGCGCGAGACCAAGGAAGCCGAGGACCGCGCGCGCGGAGCGAGGGACAAGATGGTCACCAAGGACGAGATAGACGCCAATCTGAAGCAAGCCCTCGAAACCCAGGCGAAGCAGATTCGTCAGAACGAACGCGAAATCCGCATGGCGCTCGACGAAGCGAAGCCGCTGATCGGCGAGCTGCGCAGCGACCTCGTCTTCGACACCGCCGACGATGTCCGCCGCCACGTGCTCAAGGCGCGCGGCAAGAAGACCGAGGGCGTCAACAGCGCCGGCCTCAAGCAGATGGTCGAGATGCTGCCGCCGGCGAACGAGCGGACGGAGCGCCGGTCCCCGACGCTCGGCATGGACGAATCCGACAGGAAGGACCTAGCTACGCGTTTCCCCGGCTCGGATCGCATCACGCGGGTGGCCTGACGACCTGACGCCGACGAACGGTTAGAGGAGACAAGATCATGCCCGGCGGATATCAGACTCAGGTGTATGCCCAGCCTGCATTTTATGTGGCAGGGGACCGTGTTACCCAGAACCCGATCTTTGCGTTTCCGGCGGGTCCTGGAGGGCTCATCGCCGATTCCGTGAACGGTCTCGTCATCGGTCGTTTCGCGTGGGTTTATCCGCCGGTCGACCCTGCCGGTACTGCCAAGGTCGCGAAGAACTTCGGCGCGGGACCGGTGGCCGGGTTCGTCGGCAACCAGAAGGAAGGTCTCATCACGAACTACCTGGCATTCGCCGGGATGACAATCGCGCCTGGGTTCGGGTGCACACTTTTCACCGGCGGCGACTGGGCCGTCGTCAACGATGGAACCACCGAGGCGCAGACCGCCGATCCCTTCGGCGGCGCCGCCATGAAGGCGTTCGCCAACCTCCAGACCGGCAAGGTGCAGTTCGCCGCAGCCGGCACCGTCATCGGCGGCGCGTCGGCGACGGGCTCCTCGATCGCGGCCTCGACTTTCTCGGTCACCGGCTCTGTCGTTGACGACGTCCTGACCGTTACCGCAGTCGGCTCCGGCACGGTCGTCGCCGGCGCGAACATCACCGGCACCGGCATCGCGACGGGATCCAAGGTCGTCTCCCAGGTCACGCCACTGATCGCCGGCGAGGCGGCGGGTGGCATCGGCCGCTATCTGCTCAGCGTCGGCGACCAGAGCGCGGCCTCGACCACGGTGTCGGGCACCTACGGTACGCTGACCATCGGCACCGCGACCGGGACCTTCCAAGTGGGCGACGTGCTCACCGGCACGAACGTCGTGGCCGGCACCTCGATCACGCAGAACCTCACTGGCGCCGGCGGGTCCGGCGGGACGATGGTGGTCGACAACAACACCGTGGTCGCGTCGACCACGATTACGGCGAGCGTGGCGGTGGAGACGAAATGGTTTGCAGCGAGCGTCGGACTACCCGGCGAGATCGTCAAGATCACCGACCATCCCTACGGATGATGATTAGCGTGCGCTGCGGAACCACTTGAGGGATGAGGAGATCGACATGAATCTGCAAGAGGCTCGCAGCCAGTGGCTCGCTGACCGCCCCATGCACGAGGAAGCGGGGCTCTACGCCCTGCCGAGCGTGCAGATGTATCTGCCCGACGAGTGGAAGCGGAACCCGCAACTCGCGTTGGACGCGCAGCCCGCGCTCTCGACCGATCCCTCGGCTGCGATCCCGGCTCTGCTCACGACCACGATCGATCCCGAGGTCTACCGCGTCGCCTATGCGCCGCTCGATTTTGCGGAGATTCTGACGGAGCGCCGCATCGGCGCATGGACCGACCAGACCCGGATGTTGCCAGTCGTCGAGGAGACCGGCGAAGTATCCACTTACGGCGACCGCTCCACGAGCGGTCGCGCCGGCCTCAACGTCAACTGGCCCCAGGTCCAGGCATATCTCTTCCAATGCTTCCTCGAGTACGGCGACCTCGAAACCGAGCGGATGGGGCTCGCAAAGATTTCCTACGTCTCGGAACTGCAGGCCACGGCGGCCGACCTGCTCAACCGCTACCAGAACTTCACCTACGCCCTCGGCGTGGAAGGACTCCAGTGCTATGGCTACATCAACAATCCGTTCCTCTCGGCGGCGCTGACTCCGGCGGTCAAGGCGAACGGCGGCACGACTTGGTTCACTTCGGGTGGTTCGCCGAACGCAACGCCAAACGAGGTTTATAACGATGCATTGGCGCTGATCCAGGCGCTGATTCAGCAGACGCAGGGCACCGTCAAAGAAAACAGCCCGATGACGCTGTCGCTATCCCCGGGATCGAACCAGGCGTTTCATTTCGCCAACAGCTTCGGCTTGTTCACCGACGATTTGATCAAGAAGGGCTATCCGAACCTGAAGATCATGACGGCGCCGCAGTACGGCAAGAAAACCGTAGTCAACTTCCAGGGCTTTTCGACCGCCGGCAATGTGATGCAGCTGAGGGTCGACGAGGTCATTCGGCAAAAGGTCGCCTACGCGGCGTTCAACGAGAAGCTCCGCGCTGGCCGGATCGTCCCCGGCAACTCATCCTTCTCGCAGAAGTTCACGTCGGGAACATGGGGGACACTGACCCGGATGCCCGTCGGCGTCGTGACGATGATCGGCATTTGAGGCCGGGATCGCCCGCGAGGGAACATGACGACGGTCAAGGTTATCAGCTGGCTCGGCAGCCCATTCGTGGCGCAGACTTGGCATTCGCTGCCGGCGGACCCGATGCGGGCCGCGCTCTCGGCGGGGCCGCAGGTTAAGGCCTCGTACGTCATTACTCCCGGCGAGAATCAGCTTGACGCCGACTTCTGGCGGGAGTGGAAAGAGCAGCACAAGGAAACGATCTTGCTCGAACACCTCGACGAGGTCGCGGAACAACCGAAGGAGAACGCGTGATGGCACCCGCCCCCACCGCCGCGAAGGCGAGCGCCGCAGGCGCGAAGGTGATCGTGGCCTCGAAGTTGGAGCATGCACTGGAACTCCAGCTCAGTAAATTCAGCGAGGTCCGCGTTCCCGACGGCAGGGGCGGCTACTTCATGGAGAAGCAGTCCCGCAAGGTCGGCAAGATTTACACCATCAATGGGACGGCCTACCCCATTATGCCGCCCGAGGGCTATCATGAGCGTCCCCAGATGCAGGATGGCTGTGCGCTGACGTTCGGTATCCCGAAGGAGTTCTGGGACGAATGGAAGACGCAGTATGCGGGTTTTCCTGCGCTGGAGAGCGGTCTCATCTTTGCTTCCGAGAAGGGGGCGGACGTCAAGGCAAAAGCTCGGGAGAAGCGCGACGTGAAGAGCGATCTTTCCCCGATGATGCCGGCGCGCCCGAACGAGCCGATCAAAGATCCGCGAGTCGATCAGCCGCTCAAGGGCTTCCCTTTGAAGGTCTTCGGTACCAGAGGCCCGACCGATCTCGATACCGCGGCGTGACGCGATCGTGAGGTCCGATGGCGGTCACGTTCGACTACAACGCGTGGGTCGCCCTGACGGGATACGCGAACGTTAACCCGACGCAGGCCGCAGCGTTCTTCGACTTCGCCACGCTTTACTTCGACAACTCCGGCTGGCCGGCCGCGCTGCCACAGGCGCCGAAGCTGCTCAATCTGCTGACGGCGCACATCGCTTATCTGTGGTCCCCTCGCGATGCTCAGGACAACCCATCGTCGACCGGGACCATGCCGCCACCGGCCATCGTCGGTCGCATCAGCTCGGCGACTCAGGGTTCCGTCTCGGTGCAGGCAGAGTACGAGAG
>Ga0210407_10001573_pt1 | contig 21094 bp, 13 predicted proteins | sample IncBWC27MmetaG_FD_150860 | JGI IMG/M metagenome (GOLD analysis project Ga0210407, IMG submission 150860) | Forest soil microbial communities from Barre Woods Harvard Forest LTER site, Petersham, Massachusetts, United States - Inc-BW-C-27-M | ecosystem: Environmental > Terrestrial > Soil >... | reverse complement strand
GCGTCATCGATCACTCTCCTGACGGAAAGTTCTTCTACTGGACCGATGACGATGACTTCGTTCACACCTTCTCGGTGGACACAACTACCGGCGCCATCGCCGAACTGGCGTCTTCGCCGTACACGACTCCAGGAACGACCACTACGGTGGGCGGAGAAGGCCAGGTTGTAGTGGACGTGACCGGACACTTCGTGTACGTCGGCCAGGATTTCGGCTCTAGCGGAGTTCTAGCCTTCACACGCGACCTCACCACCGGCGTGCTGACGCAAGTCGGAACCACCGCTACAGCAACGGCGAATGGGATACCGCAGGCGATTGGAATCGTTCGCTAGACAGCTCGCTTGAACCAAATAAAACCGCCCCTGCGCTCCGAACCTGGAGCCAGGGGCTTTTTTTGTTTCGCGTGCACCGCCCAACCCCATTTCCCCAGCCCCCCGCCCCTGCGATACCATGAATAACGGCCCGCAAGGAGACCCATGGCGACCGTAACCCAGACCAACCCCACTCTCCCCCTCACCAAGAACGAACATCTGCTCCGCTGGGTCGAAAAGATGGCCGAACTCACCCGCCCCGCGCGAATCCACTGGGTTGACGGTTCTCAGGAGGAATACGACCAGCTCTGCGAAGAAATGGTCTCAACCGGCACCCTCATCCGCCTCAATCAAAAACTTTGGCCCGGATGCTTCCTCGCCCGTTCCGACAAAAGCGACGTGGCCCGCGTCGAAGACCGCACCTTCATCTGCTCTCTTTCCAAAGACAGCGCCGGCCCCACGAACAACTGGGAAAATCCCTACGAAATGCGCAAGAAACTCCGCGGCCTCTTCCGCAATTCCATGAACGGACGCACCATGTACGTCCTCCCCTTCAGCATGGGCCCCATCGCCAGCCCCATGTCGCAGATCGGAGTCCAGCTCACCGACTCGCCCTACGTAGTCGCCAGCATGCGCATCATGGCCCGCATCGGCCTCCCGGTCTTCAAAGAAATCGACAAAGATTACAAACGCGTCGTCCCCTGCCTGCACAGCCTCGGCGCACCTCTCAAGCCCGGACAAAAAGATGTCCCCTGGCCCTGCAACCAGGAAAAATACATCGTCCACTTCCCCGAGGCCCGCGAGATCTGGTCCTACGGCAGCGGCTACGGCGGCAACGCCCTGCTCGGAAAAAAATGTTTCGCCCTCCGCATCGCCTCCAACATGGCCCGCGACGATGGTTGGATGGCCGAGCATATGCTCATCGTCGGCGTCGAAGATCCTCACGGCGAAAAAACTTACGTCGCCGCCGCCTTTCCCAGTGCCTGCGGCAAAACCAATTTCGCCATGATGGTCCCCCCCGAGGAATTCAAATCCAAAGGCTGGAAAATCTGGACCGTCGGCGACGATATCGCATGGATCACGCCCGACGCTCAAGGCTGCCTGCGCGCCATCAATCCCGAAGCCGGATTTTTCGGCGTCGCTCCCGGCACCTCAATCAAGACCAATCCCAATGCCATGGCAGCGCTGTCGAAGAACACAATCTTCACCAACGTCGGATTAACTCCCGAAGGCGGCGTCTGGTGGGAAGGCATGACCGACGCGCCCCCCGCCGAATGCATCGACTGGCAAGGCAATCTCTGGACTCCCGAAATCGCCAAGAAAACCGGCGCCAAAGCCGCGCACCCCAACGCCCGTTTCACCGCTCCAGCAAAACAATGCCCGACCATCGATTCCGCCTGGGAAGACCCCACCGGCGTCCCCATCAGCGCCATCATCTTCGGAGGCCGCCGCGCCCAAACCATTCCCCTCATCTACCAAGCCTTCAACTGGAGTGCGGGAGTCTACGTCGGCGCCACCATGGGTTCAGAAACCACCGCCGCAGCCGGAGGAGAACTCGGTAAAGTCCGTCGCGATCCCATGGCCATGCTCCCCTTCTGCGGATACCACATGGGCGACTATTTCCGTCACTGGATCAAGATGCAGCGCTCCCTAAGCATGACCCCGCGCATCTTCCACGTAAATTGGTTTCGCAAAGACGCCAAAGGAAAATTTCTCTGGCCCGGATTCCGCGATAATTTCCGCATCCTCAAATGGATCGTAGACCGCGTCCACGGCCGCACCCGCACCAAGGAAACCCCGATCGGCTGGACCCCGTATTACGAAGACATGGATTGGACGGGATTAAATTTTCCCAAAGAAACCTTCGACGAGCTCCAGACCATCGACCGCCCCGCCTGGAAGCGCGAGGTCATAGACCACGAGGAGCTCTTCATCCTCCTCCACGCCCACTTGCCGCCAGAGCTGATCTACGAGCGCGAACTCCTGATCTGCAGACTGTAATTTTCAGTCGCGAAACTCCACAGGTGCTGTCATCCTGAGCGGAGTAAGCATTTCGCGGAGCGAAGTGCTTACGCAGTCGAAGGACCCCTACCCTCTTTCCCAAACCGAGTCGCGTGAGGGAATTCTCCCTGAGATCTCCCGCCTTTGATCCTTCTCGCCGCTTTTGCGAGAGGGCGGGTGTGCTACGAATAAGCTCTCCCCACCTTAATCCTCCCCGCCCGAATCGCTTTCTTAAACCCCTCGAAGTCCCGCGTAGTCTGCTCCGCATAACTCATCGAAAATTTCCCCAGTGCCTTATCAAACCGGTCATTCGGCCCCAAGTACCCCGCCAGCACCGCCGGATCACCCGACCGCGCATGTCCCCGCGCCAACACTTCGCCGCAAGTCGTCGCGTACTCCGTCAGCCCGGCGCCCCGTAAATCCGCATCCTCAATCGCGCCCTTATGATCATTCAACTGCCGCACCAGATAATCGCCCTTCCCCATCGCAGTCCACCCCAGCAAAATATCCGGCTGCGCCTGCAACATCCGCTGCCCATGCACCACGCGCTCCCCCTGATTCATCCCCGTCTCCCCCGACTTAACAAACGGCGCGTACGCCGACACCACCGCTTCCTTCACCTGCAAGAACAACGGGTCCGCCACCCCATCCCCCGCAAAATGCAGCACCGCATAATCGTGGAGCCCCACGCTCCCCGTCCCCACAATTTTGAACGCCACATCCACCGCCCGGTAAAAATTCAACAGGTGAATCCCCGACGGGGACAGCGTCTCGCGATAACTCTTCAGCGCCCGCAACACTTCCCGCGCTCTCGCCTTCCCAGGATGCGTCAGCACCGGCTTCGTTTCCCGGAACATCCGAGGCTTCCCTCGCGCCACCGTCAATTTCGCCAGACTATGCGCCGGAGTCGCACGCTCCGCCCGCTCCAGCACCGACGCTCCCGGCTGCCCAAAAAATTGCCGGTGAATCCGGCAGTGCGCCAAATCCAGGCAAGTCATCCAGCAATACTCCGCCATTTTTCGCCGATAGATTTCCCCGCACGCCAGCACCGCCTGATGGCACGCCCGGTCAGAATTCTGCGCCTCCCGTCCCGCCAGCACCAGGCTCGTGCCCAACCTCTTCAAGTCCCATTCCCACGGCGCCCGAATCGTTTCATCGAAATCGTTGATGTCAAAAACCAGCCGCCCATCCGTACCCGCAAACGCCCCCAGATTCCGCACATGCGCATCCCCGCAAATCTGAACCACGATTCCGCTCGACCGCATCGCCCCCAAGTCTGCCGCCATCACCGGAACATTCCCGCGAAAATATCCAAACGGAGAAGCCGCCATCCGCGCCATCTTGATCGGCACTAGTGAAGCCATCCGCTCCCGGTTCACCGCCAGAATAATCTCCACAGGATCATGCTTCCGCAGCTTCGCATCCCATTGCGCGTGCGCCGACCGCTTCACCTTCCGCCGCTGCTCCCGCCCAAACTCAATCCGCTCCCGCGTCCCCAAATCCGGTCGGATCATCACTCTCTCCAGTCAAATCTCGCTTCAAGAAAACTGTCATCTCAAGAAAACTGTCATCCTGAGCGGAGTTTCGAGTCCGCGAAGCGGACTCGAAACGCAGTCGAAGGACCCCTACCCTCTTTCCCAAACCGGCTAGCGTAAGGGAATTCTCCCCGCGCCGCCGCAACTAAGACTCACCGGCTCATCGCCAACGCATGCACCGGAGCCGCCGCCCTCCCCGCCGGGAAATCCTCCCCACCCTTCACTATCCGCCACAGAATCCGATTGAACACGTCATCATCCACGCGGTCGGCCGCGCTAAAATCCAACCCCTCCGACATCCGCGCCGTTTCTCCTCCCGCGTTCATCTCCTTTAAATCCACTTGCGCCCCCACGCTAGTCCACGTCGAAAAATCCGGCGTCTCCGAAAATACATCCACCAGCGACCGGCTGAAGTAGTCGTATTTCGACATCCGGTCGAGCCCCAAAATATCCTCTATCGCCGCCACCACGTCCGTAGTATTCGCGAACCGGTGATTCGTCCCCGCCCGGTTGTATGCCGAAATCACCAGCACCGGCGAGCGGTGCGAGTCCACATGGTCCGGCCCATTCTGCGAATCGTCTTCCAGAACAAAAATCACCGTATCCTTCCAGAAAGGAGACCTCGTCACTGCCTCCACAATCCTCCCCAGCGCCAGATCATTGTCCGCCACCATCGCCCTCGGCGTCCGAAATCCCGCCTTCCCACCCGCCGTGTGATCACTCGGCAAATGCAAAATCTCCAGCTGCGGCAATTCTTTCTTTGCAACGAACTGCTGAAACTCCTTCAGCCAAACATCCGCCCGCGCCTGGTCCGACACCGCCAAATTGAACGGCGCGTAATCCAGATTGACGTCTCCCGCCAGCCCACGCCGCTCCATCGCCTCCCGCCCCGGCCCCTTCTCCCGGCTCACCATCTCCCCATAATCTCGAAAACTAATCCCCTTCTTCTTCGCCAGATTCCACAAAAACCCGTTCGCCGGCTCGTCGATTTCTTCATCGTCAATATCTGCGCGCCGGTCCGAGTACGCCGAATGCACCGTCTTCTCGTCATAGTCCGTGACGTACGCTGCCGTGGACCACATATGCCCCTGCGAACTCACCTCCGCGTTAGTGAAGAACCGGTCAAACAATCCAAACCGTAGCGCGAGCGAATGATGATTCGGCGTGACCTTCTCTCCAAAGAAAACCAATCCCGGGTCGCCATCGCCTTCTTTCAAATCCCCAAACACCTGATCGTAAGTGCGGTTCTCCTTGATGATATAAATCACGTGCTTGAACGGAGGATATTTCGCGCTCGACCTAGGCTCCTCCCAGTGATTCGCCGCCGCAACCCGCCGCGAATATTCCGGAAGATGGGACAAGCTATCTTCCTCCGCCAACACCCTCAGCGTGCCGTTGAGTTGTCCCAAATCGTACGCTCCCCGCACCCGGTGCGCCGCGCCCGGCACCGGCCCATCCGGATTCGCATGGCTCCCATGCCCCTTCCCACTCAACACCAGCAGTTGCCCGCCTGATTCTTCCACCGCCGTCGGATACCAATCCGTGGGAATGCGCCCTTCAAGCTGCGCATCGAATTTCGAATTCATCGCCGGTCTTGAAGCGCCCTCGCTCACATCGAACACCGCCACCGCATTATTGTCCGCCTCAGCCACAAACAACTTCGACCCATCCTTTGACAACCCCAACGCATTCGGCGTGCTCCCCTCTGCCGGCCCCGCCGGATTCGCATCACTCAAATACCGCAACACTTTCACCGCCCGCGTATCCACCACCGCAACCTGGTCCATACTCGCCAGCGCAACATACAACCGGGTCCCTGCCGCGTTAGCGGCCAAGGCAGATGGGTGCCGCCCCACCTTCACCTTCCCTGCGCTGCTCAACATCCCGTCCATGCCCTCCTTGAAAACAGAAACGGTCTCCCCGCCCCACGCCGAAACATAAACCCTGCCATTTCCCGCAACTTCCACCGCATACGGATAATGATCGGTAGCCAGCCTCTGCGTCACCTGTTGCGTGCCCAAATCCACAACCGCCAGATCGTCCCCCAAATTCTCCGCCACATACAAGTAGTTCCCTCGCGTCGAAACTGCCAACCCCGCTGGATACCGCGATCCCGTCTTGTCCGCCTTCGGCTGACCCAGCACAATCTTGGATTTCAACGTCGCCGCGCCATTCGCCCACGTATACACAAACACCGAGTCATCGTTCCCGCCCGAAACGTAAAGCTCCTTCCCGTCCCGCGAAAACGCCGCCCCCAAAAACGCCGCCTTCTGCTCCAAAGTCTGCGTAACCCGCCCCGACTTCAAGTCAACAATTTGCAGCCCTTGTTCTCTCCACCCGCTGAGCACGACCGCAACTTTGTCCCCGCCGGGCGCCACCGCCATCCCCAACGGCACACTCCCCAACTCGATCGCTTCGCCCACAGGATCAAGACGCCCTCCCGTCGGCAACGGATCGGTGAATACAACACCATTCGCACCCGCGGCTAAGCCCGACGCGAGCAGAAACACAAAAGCGAAACCAACTCTCGAGAAAGGAATGCTGGACATGCCGCTCATTATAAGTGGCTGAAGATACCTATCCAATTTGTCATCCTGAGCGGAGTAAGAACTTCGCGAAGCGAAGTTGTTACGGAGTCGAAGGACCCCTAGCAGCGTCCATCAACGTGAAACTGGCAAGGCATTCTCACGAAAGCGCTCGAGCGAACACGTTTTCGCCGCAATCACTCCCACCACCGCCCACAACACGCACCCATACACCGCATACCACAGCACTTCCTGCGCCGGGCTCACCCGCGGACTAAAAATCACCAGCGTCCCCGTGGAACTCACGTGCATCAACTGCGCCAGCAACACGCTCTTGGTATTCACATACAACCAAGAAATGATTACCCGCATAGCCGTCATCGCAAAAGCAAACGCCAGAAAGAAATGTATCCAATACGCCCCATGCGGCGCCGCCGCTCCCAAAAAATTAATCGCCGGCAAATGCCAAGTCCCCCAAATCATTCCCAGCACAATCGCCGCCGCCAACCGATTCCCCTTCGAACTCATTTGCGGAAACGCAAACCCCGTCCATCCAATTTCTTCCAGCAACCCAGCCGGCACTCCAAACAGAACTCCAAACCAGAAGTGGTTGGGCGCAAACGACGGCGAAACCAACGCCTTCAGAGAAAAAAGCACCGCAAAAACCAGCGCCGGAGGAATCGACAACACCCCGTACCACCGCACCGGAACTCGCCCTCGCCCCATCCGCGCAAATAAATCCTTCACCCCATCTTTTCCGCTCACCACGCGGGTCATCACAATCCCGCTGATGCTCGGCCCCAGCAGCATGGCAGGAAACATAAGGATCCCGCTCAGCCGCGAAACCGCCTGCCCCCGCAGCAACGCAGGCGCGGCAACGGCCAGCGCCCCCGTCCACGAAATCGCAAATGTCATCAGAAAATACGCAAGTACAGAATGTCGCCGAAGAAAAGAGTCACTCGAAGCCACAGCTTGCCCATTCATACACAACCTTATACATCACAACTTTCAGACGAAGCCATCCTCGGTGATCCTCTGTGCCCTCTGTGGTTGATGGTTTTGATTTTGTTTGTACTAACAAAAAAGCGGGAGCTGTTAGCTCCCGCCCTAAGCCATCGCCTCAAGAAAAGAAGAACTAGCCGCTAAGCCACTACTTGCTGCCAAACCCCGTGGCCTGCATCGCGTTCTTCGACAAATCGCTGGTTGACGAAATGCCTTGCATGCGCAGCTTGAAGTCGTCTGCATTCGACGCGTTGTCGAGCGCCGTCTCGTATCCCACCAACCCCGCCTGAAACAGGTCCCACAACGACTGATCGAATGTCTGCATCCCATACTGTGACGTGCCGGCCGCAATCGCGTCCCGCACCGCCCGCGTCTTTTCCGGCACCAGAATACATTCCCGGATGTACGCCGTATTAATCATCACCTCAACCGCCGGAACTCGCCCTTCGCCGTCGGCGCGTTTGACCAATCGTTGACTCACTACGGCTCGCAGCACCGCCGCCAGCTGCAGTCGAATCTGCTTCTGCTCCGGAGGCGGAAACACCGCAATAATTCGGTTGATGGTTTCGACCGCGTCCAGCGTATGCAGGGTCGAGAAAACCATGTGCCCGGTTTCCGCCGCATGCAGCGCCGTCCCAATCGTTTCCATGTCGCGCATTTCGCCCACCAGAATCACGTCCGGATCCTGACGCAACGATGCCCGCAGCGCCGTCGAAAAACTCGGCGTGTCCACTTCCACCTCGCGCTGGTTCACATACCCCTTCTTATCGCGATGCAGAAATTCGATCGGATCCTCAATCGTGATAATGTGTTCCGCCCGCGTAGAGTTCACGCGATCAATCATCGCCGCCAGCGTCGTCGATTTACCGGAACCGGTAACGCCAGTCACCAGCACCAACCCGCGCGGCATCTCGCAAATCTGCTCAATCACCTTCGGCAGATAAAGCTCATCCAGCGCCCGGATCTTGGTAGGAATCACGCGCAGCACCAACCCCACATTCCCCCGCTGCTGAAACACGTTCACACGAAACCTACCCAGCCCCGCCACCCCATAGGCCATATCTATTTCGGAGGTTTCTTTGAATTTTTGTTTTTGTCTTGCGGACATCATGCTGAAGGCCATCGTTAGCATGTCTTCGGCGGTTACTCGGGGTTGGTCGGTCAGCGGCACCAACTCGCCGTCGATACGGAGGTGGGGATAGTTCCCGACCTTGAGGTGCAAGTCGGAGGCCTTGCGCTCCATGGCCATGCGGAGGAGATCATCTATATGCATAGGTTTGCGGAATCCAGTCTGTATGATTACGCGAATTTGTAACCTGCCCAAGATGCCCTAAGTAACAGGGCGGGCGGTCATTCGGCCATGATCGGGTGGGGGCTCGGAGTTGGGCGGCTAAAGCCGCCCAACGGTGATGGCTGGTGTAATGCAGGGCTGAAAGCCCTGCTCCACCCAAAAACCTTCGCGCTCGGCCAAAGGGGACGGAGGAGGAGTGCCCGCCGCTAGGCGGGCAAGAGGGGTGGGGCCATCAGGTGCCATGCGTCGCGGAGGTGTTCGTAGCGGCCGCGAGACTTGGTTTTGGGGAGGTGGGGGAAGAAGGACAGGTAGCGGCGGGGGGAGAAATCGCGGATGGGGAGGACGTACCAAGCGTCTTCGGGAACGATACAGACCACCAGGAAGTCGATTTGTTCGGGGGTGTAGCTGACTTTGGTGGCGCGGCTGCTGAAGTGGCCGGCAGTGATGTGGTAGGCACCGTGGAAATTGCATCCCGAGGACTTTACCTGGACGCGCCAGAGCTGGTGGGAGCCGTTGCGATCGGCGTCGAGGATGAAGTCGTAGGGTTCGCTGTCGCCGTAGGGCTTGGAGGCGGCGAATCCGAGGGAAACAGCTTTGTGGAGGAAAGCGACTTCGACGAGTTCTCCATTGCGTTTGGAGTTGCGGACGGTGCGGGGCAGATTCCCAAGATTCTGTTCGTGATACTTATGCGTAGCCATAAATGGCGCAAGCCGCAGGAGCGCGGTGCGCCTTTCTCCCTTTTGGATGTGATTGTTGGTCCAGAATGCGAAAAGCGCGGCTGCGAGGCCGCGCTTGTGTTTATCTTATAGTTATAGTGTAGCATATAGGAATAGCTAATTGTGCCATTTTTGGAAGTTTATTTTCTGCTTAGGATCAGCGGAGTAGAGGGAATTGGGGGTACGAGGGGGCTTGACAAAGTTTTCCTTGGGGAATCACAGGCTGGAGGACAAGGTTAACTTTCGGCGCATCAGCCTCTATTGTTGTGTGTGAGTTAAAGGGATTCCGCCGGACTTGGCGCAATTCTACGGATTTCCTCCCGCCGTGTTATAAATGACCTTCTTCCCCCGGAACACATTCTCCCGCAATGGCTGAACTTATCTGGGACGGTAAGTACGACGCGCACGGCAACAAGCGTGCGCCGGTTCGTATCGAGCTGCCCTTTCAGACCGTCGAGACCGTCAACGAGAGCGCGCAGGAGCGGCAGCGCACCCTCGAACTGTCTTCTTCCGGCAATGATCCGGAGTGGCGCAACCGCCTCATCTGGGGCGACAAAAAGTACGTCCTCCCCTCGCTCCTCCCCGAATTTGCCGGCAAGGTGGATTTGATCTACATCGATCCTCCCTTTGATACGGGCGCGGATTTCTCGTTCAGCGCCGCGATCCCGCAACATGACGACGGGACCGACGGCGAACAGACATTCCTGAAGGAACCGTCCATACTTGAGCAAAAGGCGTACCGCGACACATGGGGATTTGGTCTTGAGTCATATCTGAGATGGTTTTATGACGCCGCCGTCCTACTTCGTGACCTCTTGGCCGATGACGGTAGCCTGTACGTGCACCTGGATTGGCACATCGGGCACTACGCTAAGGCGGTTCTTGACGAGGTGCTCGGGAAGGAAGCGTTCGATTCCGAAATCATTTGGAAGAGCACATCTGCTCACGCGAACAACCGAACATACGGCAACATCCACCAAACCATTCTGTTCTATTCCAAAGGAGGTAGAACAGAAAAGTTTAATACCCAGTTTGTCCCCTACGATCCGGACTATGTAGACCAGTACTATCGTTACAAAGACCCGGACGGTCGGCGTTTCATGTCCGGCGATCTGGTCGGCCACACGGGGGTCAATCCAGTTTACGAATGGCGGGGAATTACGCGGCCATGGAGGTTCCCGAAGCATCGGCTAGACGAGCTTGACTCCGCAGGCAAGATTTTCTGGACCAAAAATAAGTTTCCGCGGCTAAAGCGATATCTGGATGAGTCCAAAGGAATGCCAGCCCAGTCGATTTGGGCAGATAAAGAGGCTCAGTATCTTGTTTCTTGGTCAACGGAAGGCCTCGGTTACGCCACTCAGAAGTCTGAAGCCCTTCTCGAACGGATCGTCAAAGCGTCATCGAACGAGGGCGACCTCGTCCTCGACTGCTTCTGCGGCTCCGGCACCACCGCCGCCGTCGCCGAAAAACTCAACCGCCGCTGGATTGCCTGCGACCTGGGACGCTTTGCTATCCACACCACCCGCAAACGCCTGCTCGACATCCCCGGCGTAAAGCCGTTCGTCGTCCAGAACCTCGGCAAGTACGAACGCCAACAGTGGCAGGTGGCCGAGTTCGCGGTGAGCACTTCTGTTGATGCTAGTAGTGAGAATGCCTTGCAGCGTCAGTCTAAGCTGCGGGCGGAGAAGGGGTCCTTCGACTCCGCTACCGCTTCGCATTCGCGAAGCAGTCGCTCCGCTCAGGATGACAGGGCGAGGGGTAGGGCTCAGGATGGCAGCGCTTTGAGGGAACAACGCGAACGCGAAGCTGCTTACCGCAAGTTCATCCTTGAGCTTTACCACGCCACGCCGGTCAGCGGCCACGTTTGGCTGCACGGCATGAAAGCCGGACGCATGGTGCACGTAGCCGCCGTGGACGCGCCCGTGACCCGCGCCGACGTGAACGCCATTGCCGCCGAAGTATGGAAAGCCGCCGGCAAAGGCCCCAACTCCCCGCAAAAGCCCGCCGTGGATGTGCTGGGCTGGGAGTTTGCTTTAGAAATCAATGAGACCGCGAAAGAAATCGCCGCCCAGGCCCGCGTGGACGCCGCCTTCAAGAAAATCCCCCGCGAGGTGCTGGAAAAGAAAGCCGTCGAACAAGGCGACGTTCATTTCTTCGAGCTAGGCGCTTTGTCGGTGGACGCCAAGGTCAAGAAACGTGAGTTGACGCTGAAGCTTTCCGACTTCGTCATCCCACTGGATGACGTCCCCGCCGAAGTGCGCAGCGCTATCAAACACTGGAGCCAGATGGTGGACTACTGGGCGGTGGACTGGGACTTCAAGGACGATACGTTCCATAATCAGTGGCAGTCGTATCGCACCCGCAAGAATTTGAAGCTGGAGCTTTCGGTGAAGCATGAATATTTGGAGCCGGGGAATTATGTGGTGGTGGTGAAGGTGATTGATATTTTGGGGAACGATACGACCAAGACGCTGAGTGTTGAAATTTAGTGTCATCCTGAGCGGAGTGGGGGCTTCGCATCGCGAAGCACCCGCGCAGTCGAAGGACCCCTTGGATGCTTGGGCTGACCTGAATGCTTCAGGGAATTCTCCCGGTGCTGTCGTCGCGGGGAGAACTCCCTGAGTCGACCTTGCTGAAGGTGAGAGTCACGGGGTCCCTTCGACTTCGCTCAGGGCAGGCTTTTCGACTGCGTTGCCGCTCGCGTCGCGAGCGGCAACTTCGCTCAAGATGACAGGGGTAGTCGGAAAGATGGCAGGGGTAGTGGGAAAGATGACAGCTAGCAAGTAGATGGCAGATTGATGGTGTTTTGTGAAGGAACACAAATATTTCGTGTACATCGTGTGCAGTCGCTCAGGCACGCTCTACATCGGAATGACCAATAGCATCTACCGGCGGGCGCTGGAGCACAAGCGGGGTGAGATTGAAGGGTTTTCCAGCAAATATCGTTGTGACCGGCTGGTGTATTACGAGAGCTTTGACGATGTTCTCAATGCCATCGATCGTGAAAAGCAATTGAAAGGCTGGAGGCGGGCAAAGAAGATCGCGTTGATTGAGTCGAAGAATCCGCGATGGGAAGATTTGGCTGAGAAGTGGGGAGCGCAGATGTTGTTCGCGGGAGAAGCGATCAAGGGGCGCTGAGAGAATTCCCTGATGCGCCGTTGGTGGAACTGGCGTCCTAGGGGTCCTTCGACTGCGAAGATCATTCGCGAAGCGAATGATCTCCTCCGCTCAGGATGACAGAGTTTTGAGAAATTTGAGATGCCGCGCAAGAAAAAGTCCGACGATAGCACGCTGAGCCTGCTCGACGTGACCGCGCGCTTGCGGTCAGGTGCGTGCGTTCCCGCCTTGCGCGAAGCGGTGAAAGGGTGGAAGGGTGGCGCCTGCAAAGGCATCACCGATACCACCCGCACTTTGCTGAGTTACTGGTTTTCTTCGGATCACAAGCTGAAGACTGGCAGGCCATTTAAGTACCACGGGTCGCAGCAGGAGGCGATCGAGACCCTCATTTATGTCTGGGAAGTGGAGAAAGTCCGCACCCGCAAAGATCTACTGGAGAAATACGCGCAGAGTATTGCTGGCCTGACCCTGCCGCCAGACGACGGCTTTGCCCGTTATTGCACAAAGATGGCAACCGGTAGCGGCAAGACGAAAGTCATGGCGCTGGCTATCGCCTGGCAATACTTTAATGCCGTGCGTGAGCAGGATGAAATTGCCAAAGACTACGCCAAGACGTTCTTGCTGATCGCACCCAACGTCATCGTGCTCGAAAGATTGAAGGGCGACTTCGCCAACGGCAGCATTTTTCGCGAAGACCCGATCCGGCCAAAAGAATTTGGCATCTTCTGGGATTTCGATTGCGTGATGCGCGGCGAAGGCGAGCGGGCCTACTCCGAGGGGGTGTTGTTTCTCACCAACATTCAGCAACTATACGACCGTCCGGACCGAACCGACGAGGACGAACCGGATGTAATGACTGCGATACTGGGGCCGAAGCCTCCAGCGAACAAGCTCGAAACCAGCGATTTCGCCGAGCGCATCGCCGCGCGAAAAGGAAACTTGCTGGTCATCAACGACGAAGCACATCACACCCACGACGAGGGCAGCGAATGGAACAAAGTCATCCAAAAGCTGCACGAGGAAACGCCTATCACCGCACAGTTGGATTTTTCGGCAACTCCGCGCTTCTCCAAAACCGGCAGTATCTTCCCCTGGACAATTTCTGACTACCCGCTAAAGCAGGCGATTGTCGAAGGCATCGTAAAGCGCCCGGTCAAGGGTATTGCGAAGATACCGGAAGCCAAGTCCGAGTACGCCAGCATTAAATATCAGGGATACCTGACCGCTGCTGTCGAACGCTGGAAGGAATATCGGAAGCAACTTGCGCCACTGAAACGGAAACCAGTCCTGTTCATCATGATGAACAGCACGGCAGAGGCGGACGACGTTGCCGAGTGGATAGCGAAGGCGTACCCAGCGGAGTTTGCCGGTGATAAGACCCAAATCATTCACACCGATAAGGGCGGGGACGTTAGCAAGAAAGATTTGGACGCGGCGCGAAAGGCAGTGCAAGGCGTAAATGATCCGCTAAATCCGATCAATGCGATTGTCAGCGTGTTGATGTTGCGCGAGGGCTGGGACGTGCAGAACGTAACGGTGGTTGTCGGTCTCCGTCCTTACACTGCGAAGGCCAATATTCTTCCCGAACAGGCCATTGGCCGCGGACTGCGCCTGATGTTCCGCGACCTGAACGCGGACTACACGGAGCACGTGGACATTATCGGCAACCAGAAGTTTCTAGAATTTGTGGATGACTTGGAGAAGCTGGAGGAGTTGAAGCTCGAAACCTTCGAGATTGGCAAAGATAAACTGCGCATTCTAACGATCATGCCGCTTGAGGAGAGAAAAGAGTTCGATATCGGCTTGCCATTGCTGACGCCCATCCTGGTGCGCAAGAAGAGCTTAGCGGATGAAATCACATCACTAAATGTGATGGGCTTCCAAACGATGTTGCTGCCGCTCACGGCTGAGGACCCAAATAACAAGACCTTCCGCTACGAAGGCCACGACATTATTACCCTGCAAAAGATCGTGGAGCGCGACTACAAAGTTCCCGAGCCGCAGACCGCGCAAGAATTGATCGGATACTACGCCCGGCGGATTGCCGAGGCAGTCAAATTGCCGTCGCAGTTCTCTGTGCTCGCGCCGAAAGTTCGGGAGTTTTTTGAGGAGAAGGCGTTTGGACGCTGGGTGGACTTGAATGACCCGGTTACGGTGAGAGCAATGGCAAGTCCAGTTGCTTCGTATGTTTGTACGGAGGAATTCAAACGGGTTCTCAAGGGCATGAGCATTGCCGAGCAAGAGCCGGAGTTGCTTGGGCCACCCCGCATGCTCTCGACGTGCCAGCCATTCCCGTGGTCGCGGAAAGTCTACGAGGGGACAAAATTCGTCTTCAACATGATCCCGTGCGAGAACGAGTTCGAGAAGGAATTCACCCGCTTCCTGGATTCGGCGGACGATGTTCGTGCTTTCGCTAAGCTGCCCCAGCCCTTCGGATTTTCAATCGACTACACCGACGAGGGAATGAACCTTCGCTCCTACTATCCCGACTTCGTAGCCGTCGACAAAGGCGGTACCCACTGGCTAATCGAGACTAAAGGCCAGGAATCGGCCGAGGTAGTCCACAAAGACAAGGCGGCGACGAATTGGTGTGAGAACGCGACGGCGCTGACGGGGACGTCGTGGAGATACATAAAAATCCCACAGAAGGCGTATGAGGTTCTTCAGCCTTCATTACTGCAACATCTCGAGGCGCTGCGGCCGGCAATACCCGGTACCCTTTGAGGCTCAATCACTTAGCTCCGCCCACTGCGGGTTTCTCCCGCTTAACCCCGATTTTTGGCCTTTCGTTGTCATAACCGTGTCTTCTGGCTACGCGGACAATAGGATAGAGAAGCTGAATCTCAGGTATAGGTGTTCCCAGGTTGTCTTGGACGGCCAAGGCAAGAGCTTAAGAATTACGGTTTCCCTTAAAACTCGGAGAAAGCTGGGGCATCTAGTGTTTGAGAAGGAGCGTCCGACGGTCTCGCGGAAGAACGCGAGAAAGATCGGGATACCAGGGTAGGACGTGTGAGAAATCCCCACCCTTCTCCCGCCAAGGCGGGCGAGAAGAATGGGGCACCCAAGTTCGTGAGGAGATCGAAAGACAATGCACAAGCCAGTTAAGTACGTCGAGAAGGCAGTAACGCTGGGCGCGCGAGCGACGTGGGTGGTGTTTGACCGGTTGAATCGGGTCAAGCAGAATCCGTCGCCGACGCCGAAGTGGTCGGACAAGCCGCTGCTGAAGTCGTATGAGAAGTCGAAGCCGCCGCTGGGATGGCCGCGCGCGACTGACTCGCTGTGCCCGAAGTGCGTGCCGGAAATCCGGCAGCAGATTCTGGATGGGCATTTGCCGTATGAAGTGCTGATGAATGAGAAAGTCGGCGAGATCAAGGCCACCATCGTTGAGCGCGATGGCAAGATTTTGATGGTGAAGGAGTGTCCGACGCACGGGCGGTTTGAGGACGTGATGTCGATTGACACGGAATTTTCGCAGCATTTGGAAGATGTATTTCCGGGGCGCGACATTAAGGCGCATAACGACGAGAAGCTGCATCATCATGGGTCGTCAACGGTGAAGTACGGTCGCGGGTCGGTGCTGACGATTGATTTGACCAACCGCTGCAACATGATGTGCGATCCGTGTTTTATGGACGCGAACCAGGTGGGGTTTGTCCACGAATTGCAGTGGGAAGAAATCAAGACCATGCTCGACAACGCGATTACGATCAAGCCGCGGCGTCAGATGAGCGTGCAGTTCTCCGGCGGTGAGCCGACGTTGTCGCCGTACTTTTTGGATGCGGTGCGATATGCGCGGAAGGTTGGATACAACTCCGTACAGGCCGCAACCAACGGAATTGAATTCGCGAAGAGCTTTGAGTTCGCGCAGCAGGCGGCCGAAGCCGGGATGCGCTATGCCTATCTGCAATTCGACGGCATCGGGAATGCAGCGAATGCGCACCGCAAAGTTGGGAATCTTTTTGATGTGAAGTTGAAGGCCATCGACAACCTGCATCGCGCGGGCGTTGAAATCGTGCCGGTGGTGACGATCGTTAATGGGATCAACAACGAGCAGGTAGGAAGAATCATCCAGTTCGCGCTGGATAATCCGAAGAAAATCGGCTTCCTGAGCTTCCAGCCAGTAAGCTTCACCGGCCGCGACGAAGCCATCACCGACGAACGCCGCCAGGCGCAGCGGTATACGTTGTCGCATCTGGCGCACGATGTAAAGAATCAGACTGGGCTGGGCGAACCTGCCCGCGACTGGTTCCCGATCAGCTTCATGTCGACGTTCAGCGATTGGGCCGATCTGATGCACGTCGAAGACAAAAACAACGACTGGGGCCAACTCTCCTGCGGTTGCCATCCTAATTGCGGGACAGGGATGGCGTTGATGATTGATAAGGAGACCAAAGAAGCGGTGCCGGTGACCGCGTTTTTGAAGGGTGATCAGCTGGCCAAGGACATCGCCAAGGTTAACGATGCGGCGCGAGGGAAATTCCTGACGGTGTTTGGGATGGCGTTGTGTTTGATGAAGAATTACGATCCGTTTAAGTCGCCGAAGCATTTCAAGCTAATGGATCTGCTGAAGAAGTTTGATAAGAACTTCAATGCGACTGGCAAGAACTACGGCAAAGTCGGGCCGGACCGGACGATTGATGACGTAATGAAGCGGCGTCAGGACCGGTGGAACTTTTTGTTTATCGCGGGCATGTGGTTCCAGGACTTGTTCAACTACGATTTCCGGCGGACGGAGCAGTGCATTATTCCGTATGCGACGCAGGAAGGCGAGATTTCGTTCTGCGCGTACAACACGGGCGTGGGCTGGAGAAACATTATCGAGAAGATGCACATGACGGCCACGCTGACCAAGTGGTACGAAGAGCATGGGCGGCATGAGATTTTTGCCGGCGGGAAAAATGTGGGCATGGAAAAGACCGAGCACGAGCTGTATCTGCGGGACGGGATTGTTACGCAGGAGATTCAGCACGATCTGGACAAGCTGGGGATCGCGAAGAACTCCGGCGAGGAAAAGAAGCGGGCGCGGGATGCGAAGCAGAAGGCTGCAGGGATTGCCGGAGAAGCGCGGGGGCCGCAGAAGAACGACGCGGCTTACGATGCTCGGATGTCGGCGCTGTATCGCGAAGTGGTGCTAAAGGAAAAGCCGGTGCAGTCCGAGGGCGGATTCATTTCTCTCGACGCGTTGGTGAAGCCGAATGGGAATGGCAACGGACATTCGGCGCAGCAGGTGAAGCCGGAAGTTGGAGAGCCGGTGGCGGGGGACTAGGAAATTGGCTCTTGGTTCTTGGCTCTTGAAATCGAAAAGGCCGCCTTCGGGCGGCCTTTGTTTTTGATGCACATTGCAGAAAATCCCACTCTGCGGTTGACAACGGTCGATTCGTATTGATATCAACTGGTCTCGCCGAGGATATCTTGGGAGGAATCAATGAAGCGGAAGATTTTTAGGACCTTCACGGTAACAAGCTTTGCGCTGGTCATCATGCTTGGGGCGGTGTGGCAAGCGCGAGCGGAGGACCTGAAAGCGTATCCCGCCATGGCGCCGCTTGAGCAGTATCTGATTGCCGATCGAGATGCCGAGATAGCCCTGGCGCGGAGCGGGGGGCCGGACTCCGTCTCACACGATGCCGAGGTTTTGGTTTTCGGACGGCACGGCTATGAAACCGCAATCCAAGGTAAGAACGGTTTCGTGTGCTTTGTGCAACGATCATGGGCCGCCGCGCCCGACGATCGCGAGTTCTGGAATTCCGACCTGCGTGCTCCCATCTGCCTAAACGCGCCCGCCGTGCGGTCGTTCCTCCCGCTCATTATTAAAAAGACCGAGTGGGTATTAGCGGGACGATCCAAGGCTCAGATTGCCGCGGATCTCCCAGCCGCTTTCGACAAGAAGGACTTGCCCACGCTGGAACCGGGCGCGATGTGCTACATGCTCTCGAAACAAGGGTACGTGAGCGATCGCGGCGGGCACTGGCATCCCCACCTGATGTTTTTCGTTCCGTTCACCGAAGCTAAGGTTTGGGGCGCAGATCTACCGGGCTCCCCGGTTCTCGCAGCTGAGGATCCTCTGGAGCGGCTGACGATATTTCTGGTTCCGGTCGGCAAGTGGTCGGATGGGACGGCGGATTCGGAGCATGAGCACTGAGATGGCGAAAGATCCAGCGCTGCCGGCAGCTGTGGTATCCCACCCTTTGAAAACCGCAAAGGGTGGGGCAGCCCGCGGTGCTTGCTATTGATGACAGTGCTCCGATCCAAAGGACTCGTGAAATGAGATTGCCCATCCGCCGGGGAACAGCTCTAATCGTTGTGGGAATCGCCGCCATACTATTGCTCGCGCTTATTTTCGTTGTACCCGCTGTCATTAACGTAGATAGGTATCGGCCCCAGGTGATCTCCTATCTCCAAGGAAAAACTGGAAAGCAGGTCGAAATCGAACGGCTGGCACTCACTTTTTTTCCCCTAACGATTCACATTGACCATGTCGGCGTGAAGAATCCTGCGATATTTCCCGCCGGTTATGTTATCCAAGTGGCGCGGATCGATGCCGAGCTTAGCGTCGGAGCGCTCCTCCACCGGCAGGTGGTCATCAAGTCTCTTGTGCTTGAGGACCCAGCCTTGAACCTGACTTCGGACCCCGACGGCCCGTGGAACTTCGAGAGTCCTCAACTAAAGGGTTCGGCGAATGCCTTTCCACTCGGCCCCATTTCGAGCGTGAAGATTAAGCGGGGACAGGTGATAGCCTCGAATCTTCTGCCGTCCGACGCAGCGGGTCCCGTGTTTTTCGAAGCCCACGAGATCTTTTGCGAACTACAGCGGGTGAACCTGGTCGAAATTATCAATCCTTCTTCTTCCTCCATGGACGGCGAGGGCAGCCTGAAGGCGGGTCTTCTGCGCTTCGGCGCCGTGGAGCTAAGAAATCTTGGTTCCAAAGTGCGGTTGGAGTCGAGGCACGTTTTTCTCACGGATGTCCAAGCGGAAGGCTATGGCGGGCGCGCCGCGGGTGACCTGACCTTCGACCTGTCGGGGAAGAACGCAGGCTTTAGAAGCAATGCGAGATTGAGCGGAATTAATTTGGAGCAGCTTTTGGCGGCCTTCCCAAACGGTGGCGGAAAGATGAGCGGGAAGATGGAAGGAGAGGTAAAGTTATCGGGAGAAATCGCGCACTCGCTCCACCCGCTGGCGGGAATGCGCGGGGCCGGCCAGGTGACGGTGCGCAACGGCCAGGTGCCAAGTCTCAAGCTCAACGCGAATCTGATGAAGCTGGCGCACTTCAACGATCTTGGCCCGGCCAAGAATGATCCTTCCGCGTTCAAATTGATCACCACCGATCTGGAGCTGGACAATCAGCGAATTTCGAGCAAGGTTATAGACATTGACGGCTACGGAGTGGATGTGGATGGCTCGGGCAGTGTCAGCGTGTCAGGCTCTGACGAGTTAAACTATCGCGGCCTGGCGGAGATTACATCAAAGCAGAGCTTTTTGACTAATACGGTTGCCCGACTGTCGGGAGCCACGATGAAGGACGGTAAATTGCAGTTTCCCTTTCGGATTGGCGGAACGATCGATAGCCCGCTATTTTCCAAGGGTAAAGGGGATAAGGACGTAGACGCCGTACAAAAACGCTGACGGAAGATGGGAGGGTCGTGGAAGGTGGGTAGTTAGCAATCTTAGGCCGACGACTCGAAGGATGCTCCTCCCCACTGTATTGGCAAGAAGCCGGACCCTTGCCAGTCCACTCGTTGACAAGGTCTGGCCAATTTCTCAATGAGTGATAACGCCTGATTACAACAGTTGACCCGAGCTACTTCCGGTTTGCCCGTTACTCGTAAAATAAGAAACTTCCTTTCAGAACCGGAATTCCACGCCAATATTGGCTTGCCCCTGCTGGGCGTGGTTCGTGATCGGGGTCGTGAAACAGCCGAGCGAAGGGTCACAGAACCTGGTGCTGGAGGACGTGGTGCGAGAAGGCGACCAGCGCATTTCCGCGCGCAAGGCAATCTGTGGAGTGAGCAGATACTTGACGCCGCCGCCAAGGTTATAGGCGAAGCGATCGCTGAACGACAAAATTCCGTGGGAATCAAAATGTTCGTCTCCGATGCCGGCGACGACGAATGGAAGCAGTTGCGAGTTCGTCGTGGGGAATTCGTAGAGCAAGCTGAACTGGTACAGGTCCAGATGTGCATTGTTGGTCAGCGTCACCATGCTGCCGTCAGACGAATGGTGCGCGCTCAATCCAGTGGTCTGCCGGTTAAACATGAATTCGCCGAACAGGTGAGGAAGAATGCCCGCGCCTGCATTGAATCCGTAATTGACCGAACTGTGAATGGACAGGTAATCGACCGAGGGAGTATTGATGGCAATTCGGCCGCCGAACCGAGTGCCCACAAAGGGTGAAAACGTAAATCTCGCCTCCGCCGTCCGTGACCTTTCCGGATACCGTCGCGGAGGCCTTTGCGGATAGCGTTGCGGCGGCGGATAGGGCGGATAGGGCGGACGCGGATAGGGCGAGTCCTGAGCGTGCGCCGCGGAAGCCGCGATAGCAACCGAAACGCATGCCAGCAAAACCAGAGTGAGCCAGTTCGTTCCGCGCCGAAACGGCAAG
>Ga0210407_10001572_pt1 | contig 21099 bp, 19 predicted proteins | sample IncBWC27MmetaG_FD_150860 | JGI IMG/M metagenome (GOLD analysis project Ga0210407, IMG submission 150860) | Forest soil microbial communities from Barre Woods Harvard Forest LTER site, Petersham, Massachusetts, United States - Inc-BW-C-27-M | ecosystem: Environmental > Terrestrial > Soil >... | reverse complement strand
GAAGTAAAACTCACCATCAAAAATCAGGCGCAACCATTCTTGAAAGTCGCGCTGCCCGCGGGCGCAAGCATTCTCTCCGCCGAAGTAGCCGGAGAAAAGGTAAAACCCGTCGAAGGCCCCGACGGCAATCGCGTGCCACTGTTGCGCGCCGGCTTTCGTCCCGTCGACTCCTACACCGTCTCTTTCGTGTTCATGCATTCGGGCGCGCCCTTCGCAAAAAAAGGCGGCTCCGATCTTTCTCTCCCAAAAATGGACGTGCCCATCAACCTCCTCCAATGGGAAGTCTTTCTTCCCGAGCAATACAAAGTGAAAGACTTCGGCGGCGACGCTATCGCTGCAAATTTGCTGCCCGCTTCCAGTCGGGAAGTTTCCGGAGCGGAGGAATTTGACCAATTCTCTCTATACGCGAAAATATCTCGCGGCGCCGACTACGAAATGGTGTCCTTGCTTCCAGGCCAGCTGGGCGGAATCATCGTCGACCCAACTGGCGCGGCTGTTCCCAATGCGCAAGTCACCGTCACGCATCTCGATACGGGAGCTGTTCGAAACGTTATGACGGATTCTTTAGGCCGCTGGATCGTTTCTAATTTGTCTTCCGGACGCGTCAAGGTTGCCGCCAACGCGTCTGGATTCAATCAGTACGTGATTCAAGGCAACTACGATGGCAGCAGGCCCGCGCCATTCAATTTCGCTCTAAGCGTCGGCTCGCTTTCGCAATCGGTGGAAGTTACCGTCGACAAGCTGTCCATGAACGGTAGAAACTTTGCCGACCTCACAATGCTACAACCGGGTGTCAACCAGCGCGACAATAAGAAAAACGCCGAGAAGCAGCAGGTGGCTTCCGCAAACGTGGCGAGTCTCCAGCAGCGCATTTCCGGCGTGCTGCCGGTGCGCGTGGATGTACCCAGGGCGGGGAATTCGTACAACTTCGTCAGGCCGTTGGTTCTCGACGAAGAAACGAAGGTGACGTTCACATATAAATCGAAATAGTCGATGTCAGCGGTAGTCGCTGCCATTGAGTGTTTCTGTCATCGAACGAGAGAAGCAGGTACGCGGACTGGCGCGTGCATCGCGCGATCCAACGCCTGCTTCTCTTCGCGTTCCAGCGGGCGCGTCGCGCCCTTTCGAAGATCGCCAAGAGCCAGTGGCCCGATCGCCACGCGCACGAGCCGGAGCACTTCTATTTTCAGTGCTTCTAGCATTCTCCGGATATGGCGGTTCTTGCCTTCATCCAGAACAATTTCGAGCCACGAATTGTGTTCGCCGCTGCGCAGCATACAAACATTTTTTACGCGCAGCAATTCGCCGTCGCTCGCTCGAATTCCACTTCGCAGTTTTTGCAGTAGCGCTTCATCGGCGATCGCGCCGATTTGCACGTGATATGTTTTATCGAGATGCGTTTCCGGCGCGGTGATGCGCTCCGCCCATTCCGAATCGTTTGTCAGCAGCAGCAAGCCTTCGCTCGCTTTGTCCAGCCGCCCCACTGGGGCCAGCCATGGCAAATCCGCCGGTAAGTATCCATAAACCGTTTCACGGCCTTTTTCATCTGCGGCTGTCGTTACCACGCCGCGAGGTTTATTCAGCGCGAGATAAATTGTGGAGCTTCGCCCGACCGGTTCGCCGTCAATTTCAATTTTGTCTTTTCCCAGGTGCACCGGAGTTTCGGGATTGCGCCGCACCGCTCCATTCCATTTCACGCGCCCTGCGGCGATCAGCTCTGCAGCACGCGACCGCGAACAATAGCCAAGTTTCGAGATGGCGCGGGCGAGCCCGACTTTCTTGAACGACGTGCCTTGCTGTTTGCTGTCGTTTCCCCTTTTCACGCGCCCATCATATCTCTTTGCGTCGCGTCATCGCATGCCGCGCTATTTTGCGACAGCAGTTGGTGCGGTTCCCGCTGAAGGCGTGGACGTTGATGGCGCCGAAGGCACCGGTACTGCCGCAGCCGAGTCCGCGGATTTGGTTGCTGCAGGCGTTGCGCCCGCTGGAGCTTGTGGCGTTTCGTGTTTCACAGCGCCATAGCGCGCGGCAAGCCACTCGCGCACTTCGGCGGGGTTGTAATTGAACGGTCCCATTCCGCCGCGGTAAGCGATGTGGCCGCTCTCATCAATGATGTACAGACGCTCGGGCCACGCGGCATAGGCATCATTGGCGGCGTTGCTCATGTCGTCGATGCCGAAGGGCAGGGAAAACTTGAAACGTTTCGTAAAATCATTGGCGATGATCAAGCGCTGCTCCAGCGTTTTCGGCTGCGCGTAGCAGACGTCATCCTTTTCCTTGAGATTGGATTTCATCTGCCATTCGTCGGTGGGATGCGCTTCGCGAACGTAGACAGTCAGAAAATCGGCGTGCTCTTTATAGTCGTTGTAAATCTGAACCACGTCGCCGACCTGGCGACGGAACGGCGGTCAAGTAAAGCTGCCGAAAACCAAGACGAGCGGCCGATCATGCGTTCGTTCGCGGATGTGAAAACGGCTGACGCCGTCGAGCGCGACAATCCGCGCGTCTGGCGCATCGCTCCCCACTTTCAGCGTGCCGCGATGCATGTGCGGCAAGGCGTAGCGCACCATGCCGTAAGCGTCCTTGGGACTTCCCGCCATGTAGGAGAGCCCGGCAAAAGCAGCAACGAGCAGCACGCCAAGAATGCCCGCCGTCCATTTTATGAAACGCTTCATGCCAATTCGCTCCCTCCCACAAACTTAGGGAACCTACAGCAAGAAGTAGCCGTGCGGAGCCGCGCCGGGGCCCGACCGGAACCGAATGCAGCGCAGCAAGTTAGCATTGAACGACACTCGTAAGAATAGTGCATTTGTATTAGTGGCCATCCTTGGCGCGGAGGCTCTCCCGTTTTTCCTTGTATTGTGCTAGCGCCTTTTCGATCACTTTGACCGCCGCATACGCCGGCCGAATGTCATCTACCTGGACTTGTTTGCCTTCCAGTAGTTTGTAGTCCTGGAAAAATCGTTTCAGAACCAGCAAACGGTGCGGCGGGAGCTCGCTGGCCTCCACGTAACTGTTGAATTCAGGATCGTTGGTGGCTACGGCGATGACCTTGTCGTCGCTGGCGCCGGAATCGATCATCGTCATCAATCCGATAGCCCGCGCTTTGATCAGCGCCAGCGGCTGCACCGGCTCCTGGCACAACACGAGGACATCGAGAGGATCATTGTCGTCGGCGTAGGTCTGGGGAATAAAGCCATAATTCGCGGGATAGAACACCGCCGAATGAATGATACGGTCCACCTTCAGGAGGCCACTGGCTTTGTCCAGCTCGTACTTCACGTTGGAACCCAGAGGAATCTCGATCACCGCTTGAAAATCGCGTGGGAGATCGTTTCCCGGTGAAACATCGTGCCAAGCATGGAGCATCGTTCTTAATCCTCGGTGGCGGAATGGCCGGTAGTATTATGGCTTGAGATGGCCGCGAGTTCCAGAATGGACGCGGCGTGCTGCGACAAGAATTCTCCACGCAGCTTACCGGGGCAAGCACAGCTTGCAGCCGGATACAAGGTCGGGGCTCGGTCCCCACGGTAGCGAATCCTGGCCCGCATTCACGTTGAAGTCGCCTGGGCCAGAACTCGTCGAATCCAAGCCGCCCGCACCGAACCCGTTCAAGGCGGAACCAAGCAATCCCAAACTAGCCGGGCCGAATGCGTTCAAGCCGGTACCCAGCAACCCCAAACCCCGCAACCCGAAAGCGCCGAAATTCAAAGCCATGCCAAACAAATCCGGAACAAACGCTAAGTCACCGCCGCCGAACGAGTTTTCCTGATGGAAGGAAGTTCCGCCCCAGTCAAATTGGTGCGCGTCGCCAAATCGTGGACTTCCGAGCCGAGAGCCGTTCGACCTGCTCCGTGAGTGGGAGAGCGAGGAATGGCCGAATGAGGAATTACCGAATCGAGAGCTTCCGAACTTCGGAGTCCCGCCGCTGCGATCGAAGAAAGATGCCGATCTCAGTGCATTTGCCGAGGAGAATTGACTTTGGCCGGGCCAATTTCTCGGTGTCGGCACGGAAGTCGGCGGCCGATTGGAGTTGAAGGAAGATGTCGGTCGCGGGGCGCTTGCAATGGAGGATTGGCCCTGCCCGGACCAACCTCTCGGAGAAGACGACGCATTCGGAGGTCGATTCGCGTTGAAGGAAGACGGCGATCTTGGCGCATTTGCCAAGGAGAATTGACTTTGGCCGGACCAACTCCCCCTAGATGACGCCGCATTGGGAGGTCGATTGGAGTTGAAGAAGGTCGTTGATCTAGACTTACCTGTCCAAGGGGACTGACGGTCACCGAACCAACTCCGCGAAGCCGACGAAGTACTCGGAGGCCGGTTCGAGCCAAAGTTCCGAGTAGGCGCGTACGTGCTCGTCGCTATTGCTCTCGTTTCGGACGTACGAGGGCTTCTTCCGAACGTGCCATTTATGTTGCGCCGGCCATTTGAGCCAAGTGATCGGCCACCGAAGTATTCGGAATTGACGTTCGCACGGTTGGCCGGGCCACCAAAGCTGCTAAACGAGCCGCCACCCTTCTGTCGTGGTGCAGCTGACCTCGCGCTCCTAGAACTCTTGGCGCCGGAATGTCCTCCGCCAAAGTGGAATCCGCCGCCTTTGTTGCCACCATGGAATCCGCCACCGCCGCGGGAACCGCCGTGGGAGCCACCGCCCGCATGAGAGCCTCCGCCATGATGTTTGCCGAGCGCAACGGCCGGCGCAGCTGCGAGAGCTAGCGCTACGAAGGATGTAAACAGGGTTCTTAAGACGGTGGGTGTGCTCATTTCAGTTCTCCCTCCCCAGGTGCGCGGCCTCGGGGTGAAATCGCGATTCTAAGAATCGCGTACAGAAACGGCGCCGATTTTTTCCACGTCTTAGGCGCCCCGCATTGGGGCAGGTAGATATTTCAATGACAAGTTGGGTGGTGTGGGAGCAAGTCCGTGGCCGAAAGTCCGACGTAGAAAGTTGTTGAAAGGAAGGCACTTATCATTGCGGCTAGGTCGCGAGTCCGCTTGAAGCTGCAAGATTCCCCCAACACTGGCGCCTCTCGGTGACGGTGCCTTGCCTATTTCATCGCCCGCTGAACTCAATTAGCTGCTCTGGGCTTCCCGGCGATTTCGAGAACGAACCGACCGCATCAATGAAACACACGTGTTCCTGACCATGAAAGAGCGATTCAAGCGCTCGCAGGATTGCTTGCCGGAGAAAAATCCAGCTGGTGAGCAACTTGCTGACGATCCCTGGGTTGGGTTGGACAACCGCGAGTGATGCCCGGGTGTGTCCAGTCGGGAGCTTCCAGGCGTGCTTGTCGGTTGAAGCGGCTAGTACCCTAGCCGTTAAGAGATAGCGACAATCTGGAGGACGATCATGAAACGACTCATCGTGTTGTTGGTGAGTGCGGGAGTGCTACTAGTGTTGGTGCCGACGATCCGTGCCCAGGATCAGTTGGTGCCTGCCGGTACACTCCTGCAGTGTACGTTAGACGAGCCGAATTTCTCGTCAGCGACAGCCGCAGTTGGTGACCCGGTGTTGTGCCACTTAAGATCGATGCAGCAGTTCGGCAGGCCGCTGTTCCCCAGAGGCAGCATGCTGGGAGGACATTTGGAAGCGGATAAGGAGCCGGGCCATTTCGTCGGAAAGGGCTACCTGAAGATTACGTTTGACCGAGTGATCCTGCCGAGCGGGGATCTGCCTGTTCCGGCAAAGGTGATCATGGCCCGCGGGTATAAGGTGGATAAGCAAGGCGCCATCGACGGCAAAGGTCACGCGACGCGCGACGTGGTGGAGTGGATGTTTCCGCCACTCTGGCCATGGAAGGTGATTAGTTTGCCTTTTCGCGGGCCGCGGCCCACGTTGAAAGGGGAGGAACCACTGGAGCTCCGGTTGATGGATGACATTGTGATACCACGGATTCTGGCTCAAGCAAGTCATCCAGACCGTCCACCGTATGCTTCCTCCACACGGCCAAGCGTGTACAACGCGGTGCCACAGCCAAACGCGATGCAACTGGCGGTGGAGAAGAGCGTGAGTACCGGGAGCGAAAACAACGGAACCATACAAGTCCTTGGACAGCCGCCCAACAATCGGCAGACCAGCGACAGATCGACGATCCTGGTAACAAAGTCGAACCAGACCTATGAAGTGGCCAAATACAAGAGAGATGGCGACTTGTTGATGTTCCAGGACACCCAAGGGCGAAAGGGCGGCGTGGACGTCAACGAAGTGGATTGGCGGAAGACCACGGGGATGACAACGGAAACACGCTCCGGGGATAGGCCGTTGATCGCACGTCAGACGAACTGATGGGCTGACGGAGCCTGCGGAAGTTTGACTACAACTGTCGCCACTGGCGACGGTACTTTGCGGGTGTGTTTAAGAGAGTAAATTGCGACCAGCTCCCATGGAATGCCGGGCGAAACGCCAGGAACCGCGTTGCGTACCAACATTTCCTCACGCGCCGCGCCGCCGCTATTCCTGTCGCTACGGTTGGCAAATCCGATTGCGCCGTGCTGCGCGAACGGTTGCAACTTGAGTCCGCGTGGAACCTAGCAGAATCCATTAGCGCAAAAACAGCAACTCCACGATTTGGCTGGTGCGGGCCTGTGTATAGTAAGAAGGGGACGGGCCCCGTGCGACCACTCACGTCAGACGAACACCTCGACCACATCGCCGCCCTCCTGGACGATATGTTCCGGATCCCCGGAACGCAGGTTCGATTTGGGCTCGACGCTTTGATTGGTTGGGTACCGGGGATCGGAGATGCCATGTCTGGCGTCGCCTCATTCTTAATCGTGTTGGCGTCCTGGCGTCGTGGCGCGAAATCGGTCACTCTGGCTCGCATGATTGCTAACGTGCTCCTGGAAACCGCAATAGGAGCGATACCCGTGGCCGGCGACGTCTTCCACGTTTTTTGGAAGGCGAATCGGCGTAACTACCGCCTGCTGATGCGGGAGAGGGAGTCGCCCGGGGCCAATACCCGTCGGGATTGGATGTTCCTGGCTGTCATCCTATTTGCTGTTGTAGCTGCGGTAGGGATTCCGATCGGCATTTTAATTTGGATTCTGCGGCCTTATTTACAGTGACAACGGTGGGATTCCAGCGAATCACGGGGGAATCGAAGCTATCCACTTGGCCAAGCATCGTAGACGAATGAATACTGTGAGTTTTGGCTTGGTCTACACTGAAGTTGTTGGGCACAAAGATGACGGTTGAAAATACACCTCTTGGCGAAGAATCGGCGACTCGCGCAACGCGAGGAAACTCCCGGAACTGGCGCTCCTGGATTCTGGCGGGCTTATTGGGTGCAGTACTTACTGTTGTTTTGGTTGGGGCGCTGGTGTGGTTGTCGACGGGGCTCGGGTTATTTCACTTGATAAGCAATTTGCGCGGAGAACGCACGCAGATCAATGTGGATCAGCCAACCGTGGTTCGTCAAATTCAGCAACTCCAGCGATTGGAAACCGTGAGCTACACGATGGATAAAATCATTTCAGGTGAGCACGACAATGCCTACCTGCCGAAATTTCTGGCGGGTGACCGCCTGCTGCTGGTGGTGCACGGGGAAGTGGTTGCGGGGATCAATCTTGCGGGCGTGCAGCCTAGCGATGTCATCATCCAGGGGCAGAAAATATCAATCCATTTGCCGACCGCGGAAGTCTTCGGCACGCGCATCGATAATGCGAGGACGAGAGTCTATTCCCGTGACACCGGCTTATTCTCGTCTCCAGACCCAAACCTCGAAAGTGAAGTCCGCGAAGAAGCGGAGCGCCAGCTCCTGCAAGCCGCGTTGCAAGATGGAATCCTCAAGACCGCTGCCGACAACGCGCGAAGCACGATCTCGGGCATGCTGAAGGGTTTTGGCTTCCACGAGGTGGATATCCGGTAGGTTTGTCGCAAGAGATTCACGGACAGCATAGCGCTCGAAGCTCATAACGGTTGCGACCAATCCCGATACATCGGTTTGTTGGAGAAGCTGTACTGGTTTGCTTCTAACTAGCACACGCCGCTGGGGCGAGCTGCGGTTCCGGCTTCCTGAGTCGGAGCAGATTGTGTGGATGGTACGGCGTAGGGTGTAGTTCCAGCCAGATTCGCGGAACATTGCACGATCGCCTGCGGAATGGCGGGGAGTGTGGACGGGAGATTTGGCATCGACTGGTCGGGTTTCTTGAAATTAAGCGCGCTGGTTAGATCTCCAACCGCTGCGCGACGCCAGGCGCTCAAATTGGGCACTTCCGCGCCGAACCGCGTCTCCAGGAATCGCAGCACCGAAGTGTGATCGAAGAGATCTGAAGACACGAATCCGCCTCGACTGAACGGGGAGAGGATCAGCATGGGGACGCGAAACCCCAGTCCAATCGGGCCGGATATCGCGGGGCTGCCGATAACGGCAGGGTCCGGCACCGCGGGAGCGGTTACATATTCGCCGGGCGTGCCGGGGGGCGCCGTCATCGGCGCAATGTGATCAAAGAATCCGCCGTTTTCATCGTAGGTAAGGAACAAAGCCGTCTTGGCCCACACTCCGGGCTTTAGTCTGAAAGCCTCGAGAATGAGAGAAAGAATATTCTCACCAAAGATCGAAGGAGAAGGCGGGTGATCTGAAGTTAGGACCGACCCTACCAGCCAGGAAACTTGTGGCAAATTCCCCGTCGCCAAATCGGCCAGGAAGTCGGAGGGGAACTGCGGACCGAATGCATTCTGATGCAGCACCGAGGCAGGATCCTGATAATTTTTGAAGTAGGAAAGAACATTGTCCGAGAGAATCCCGCCGAGAATAGTCTCATCCGGCGACGAGTATACCTTCCAGGAAATTCCACGAGCCTGAAGCTGTTCGGGCATCGTCGTATAGGTCAGACGGCCGTACATGGCGGTCCGGTTTGCAACGATGGTCTGCAAAATTGGTCCGCCGTTTTTTCCATCCGGGTCGAGAGAAGCCGCCATGGTGTAGAGGCGGTTCGGATCGGTCGGACCCATCACCGAGCAAAAATAGTTGTCGCAAATCGTGAAACCATCAGCTAGGGCGTAGTAGTAGGGAATGTCGGCGCGAGTGTAGTAGCCCATGGCCAATACAGCGTCGTTGGAATCAACCGGAAGATGGGAGGTGACAAAACCGTCCATGGCGCCGTTGTGCCAGCTCTGATGCTGTGGCACCCAGGCGTGGTTGATGTCGTGCGTGCACGCTGCATTCGTGGTGGAAGTGTCCAGGTGGAACGGCAAGAGCATTCCGACAGGGGAGATCGTTGTATTCGCTGGATCGGGCTGCCGGAATGCCATGCTTTGATCGGAAAATCCACGGACGCCGCGATAGCTTCCAAAGTAATGATCGAATGACCGGTTCTCCTGGATCAGAATCACCACATGTTCGATGTCGGTTAATTTGGAACAAGCGGCGGGGCCCGGCGGAGGAGTGACAGAAGTGCCACCGCAACCTTGTAAACCCAAGGACGCCAGTTCTGCAACGGTTGTTGCCGCACCGAGTTTCAGTAGTTCTCGGCGAGTAAAATTGTGCATAGGTTTTAAAGATTAGATGCGCCGCATGCTGCAAAGGTGGGACAGAGCCGCGAGTCCCGGAGAGCAGGATGATTCGCAAAACTGAAGCGCTCCTGAAGGTTATGGTGGTGAAGTGGGCGGCGCGCCGTGCGGCGGGTTCTGCTAGAATCGCGGCGAAATGACGGCGGTTGAACAGTTGCGATTTGCGGTGGGTGACAGGGGCGAAGTGTCGGCTTTGCTTTGTCGGCCGACGAAGGCGCGGTGGCTCCTGGTCCTGGCCCACGGAGCTGGGGCAGGGATGAGTCACCCGTTCATGGAGAAGCTGGCGGACGAATTGGCTGGCGTAAATGTGGCGACGTTACGATACCAGTTTCCGTACATGGAAGAACGGCGACGGGTTCCAGACCCGCCCGCGGTGCTGACGGCCACCGTTGTAGCTGCCGTGCGAGCGGCGGCGCAGGTGGCTCCTGGCTTGCCGTTGCTGGCAGGAGGCAAGTCCATGGGAGGGCGGATGACGTCGCAAGCTGCGGCACAGCATCCACTGGAGGGGGTGCGAGGATTGGTATTCTTTGGTTTTCCGCTGCACCCGCCGAAGCAGCCGGGAACAAAACGAGCCGACCACCTCGCGAAGGTTACGGTACCGATGCTGTTCTTGCAGGGAACGCGAGATGCGCTTGCCGACCTCGCATTGTTGCGTCCGGTGTGCGCGAAGCTCGGGTCGCGAGCGACGCTGCATGTTATTGAAACCGCGGACCACGCGTTTCATGTGCTGAAGAGTTCGGGAAGGACGGACGAGCAGGTGTTGCGGGAATTGGCGGAAACGGCAGCGTCCTGGGCGGAAGCAGTTTAGAGGGATGCGGTTGCCACCACCGTTCCCTTAGTCGAGGGCGCAGAACGCGCGACGCAACGTAAGCGCGAAGGTTATTCAGATCGCAGCGCGACCATGGGGTCGACGCGCATGGCGCGACGGGCGGGGACTGCGCAGGCGGCGAGGGCCACCAGAGACAGCGCAGCCATGACGCTTGCCAGGACCAGCGGGTCAAGAGGGCGGACGCCGTAAATTTCGCTGGCGATGGCTTTTTGCAGGAACGCCGCGCCGACGAGTCCCAAAATCAAGCCGAAGACAACGAGCTGAAATCCTTCCCGCAAAACCAGCTTGAGAACGCCAGCCTGGGTGCTGCCGAGAGCGACGCGAATACCAATTTCGCGAGTGCGCCGGGCGACCAGATACGCCAGTACGCCATAAATGCCAAGCGCTGCCAGGAACAGGGCGACTCCGCCGAAGGCGTTGGCCAGAAGCATGGAAGTCCGGCGAGAGGACAATGAAAGGTCAATGCGTTCGGACATGGAGTGAATGTCGAAGAGGGCGAGATCCGGATCGAGCCGAGAGATTTCTGTGCGAAGAGCGCGGATCACGGAGCCGGCATCGGCCGCGGTCTTGAGGGTGAACGTAAAACCGCTGGCAGGCTGCTGGGAATTCGGAAAATAGTAAGCGCCGACGGGTGCGCCGGACCCTTCGAGATTCTCGTAGCGTAAGGTGCGTGCGACACCGACGACGGTGATCCAGACGGTGTGCTCATCAACCTTAAGCAGATCTTTGGGGTCGCCGGGCATGTACATGCGACGGCCGATGGGATCGCGATTGGGCCAGAAATGCTGGGCCAGGCGCTCGTCCACAATGACCACATGGGGCGCGGTATCGTTGTCGCGTTCATCGAAGCTGCGACCGCGGACCATGTGAATGCCAAGAGCTTCGAAATACCCGGGAGTGACGGAAATGTTTAGAGGAGAGATGAGGGACTCGCCGGGCTTCATCTGATAGCCCTCGGCGAGAATGACGCTGTCATTGTGATCGCCGCCGAGGGGAATGGCTTCGGTTGCGCCAGCGAGAGAGACCCCGGGGATGGCGCGGACAGCGGGAAGCTCGCGGTTCATGAAGTCGCGCCTCTCTTCCGGCTTGGCATATCTGGAACGCGGCAGAGCGACGGAGGCGGTGAGGACACCGCTGGAGTTAAATCCGGGATCGACTTGCGAGAGCAGGCGGAAGCTGGCGAGAAGCAAGCCCGCGCCCATGAGCAGGGCGAATGCAAATCCGATCTGTGCGGCGACGAGCAGTTGACGGACGCTGCGCGATTTCTTGCCGGTAGTGCCAGTGCGGCTGTCCTCATGCAGAGCGTCGCTGATGGCAATGTTCGAAATGGCACCAATCGGGAAGAGGCCGACAAAGAGTCCAGCGGCGAGGGAAAGCGCGAAAGAAACGAGAATGACGGTGCTGTCCATGCGGACTTCGCCCGCTCGCGGAAAATGTTCGAGGCCGATGGCGGTGAGAGTTCGGAGCAAGCCGGCACCGAGAGCGATACCGCCGATGCCCCCGAGCAAAGCCAATCCCAAGTTTTCCAGAATCAGCTGTCGTAGAAGCTGCACGCGGCCTGCGCCCAGAGCGATGCGGGTGGCCAATTCCTTGCGGCGAAGAGCGAGCCGCGCGAGCGCGAGATTGGCTATGTTGAGTCCGCCGATGAGAAGGACAACAAATGCACCCCCCCACAAGAGATACAGAGTCTTCTTGATGTCAGCGGTCAGCATGTCCTGCAGGGGTTTGACGATGGTGTGGAATCCGGCGTTGATCAGGATCTCCTTGAACTCAGGGAAGCGCTCGAGATTCTCATTGTTCAAAGCGTTTACCTGCGCCTGAGCCTGCTGCAGGGTCGCGCCGGGCTTCAAGCGTCCGATGTGATACCAGTTGTTGCTGTGATGGACGGTCTTTTGTTCGGCAGTGAAGGCGAGCGGAAGCCAGAGGCGAACTTCCGGCTCTATAAACGTAAAATCGGGAGGCATCACGCCGACGATCTTGAAAGGCCGGCCACTGATGCGGAGGTCACGGCCGAGGGCCGCTTTGTCTCCGGCGTACAACTGTTGCCAAAGCCCATGGCTGAGGATGACTTCTTGATCGGCGCCGATTTCGCCTTCTTCGCGAGTGAACGCGCGGCCGAGCGCGGGAGAAACGCGCAGCAGGTCGAACCATGAAGGCGTGACCTGCATCCCGCGAATCTGCTGTGGCGAGCCATTCAGCTCCACGGTTTGATCGTGCGCGCGGAAGACGGCCTGGCTCTCAAAAACGGTCATTTCTCGCAGACGGTCGAAGTAGTCGCCGGAGCTGCTGTTATTGCCTCCGCTGGCGCCAGCGTTGGGGTATTCGTTGGACATGAGCAAAATAGAATTGGCATCTGCGACTGGCAAGGGACGCAAGAGGACGGAGTTAACGATGGCGAAGAGAGCGGTGTTGGCGGCGATGCAGACGGAAAAGGTGAGGAGGGCAGTCAGGGCAAAGCCCTTGTCGCGCCATAAAGAACGGATGCCATACTTCAGGTCGAGGAGAAATAAGTCCATAAATAGCGATCCTCCCTTGTGGAGATTGTAACCTGCCAGACCTTGGACGGACTGGTGCCTAGGATGCAGTACGCAGAGGCGAAGGGAAAGGTTCCGATATCCCGGTATTATTGACCGCCAAGCGCGGGACGGGCTTAGGCGCGGGCTTTATCGATCATTTCTTCCCAGATGCCTTTGGACTTGAGAATGACTTCGACGAGTTCGCGGGCGGCGCCTTTGCCGCCGGGAGCCTTGGTGGTGTAGTGCGCGGCGCGTCTTACTTCCGGCAATGCATCAGCAACGGCGACGGCTAGCCCTACGCGCTTCATGACAGTCAAATCAGGCAAGTCATCGCCCAAGTAGGCGACTTCTGATTCCTTTGCACCGGTCTTGCGCAAGACGTCCTCGTATGCGGCAATCTTGTGTCCCTGTTTTTCGTAGACGAACTCGATATCCAGTTCTTTGCAGCGCCGGCGAAGAGCGGCGCTGCCGCGCCCGGTAATCACCCCGGTGCGCAACCCCGCTGTAGCCGCGAGCGTGAGCCCCTGGCCGTCGTGAGCGCTAAAAGTTTTTATTTCCAGCGCTGAGCCGTCCGATTGCGACAGCAATGTGACGCTGCCATCGGTGAGGGTGCCGTCCACGTCCATCAGTAACACGAGAATCTGTTTGGCGCGTCTCGCCAATTTCCTGGGTATCTTCTTTCCTCGCTTGGCCAATTCCGTCTCCTGTTTTCTTCTCGGTGTCCTCAGTGAACTCTGCGTTGAGATATCCCTCTGGTTCGGTTCTCTAGATCAACTCCAGCGTCCACAAATCGTGCAGGTGCACGACACCGAGGACGCCTTGAGCTTCGTCCACGACGACGATTGAGGTGATCTTGCGTTTCTCCATCAAATTCAGAGCTTCGCTGGCGAGCACATGGGGCGCAATGGTTTGCGGATTCCTGGTCATGCCGTCTGCTGCGCGCATCTCCAGGACGGTGCCACGATGCTTCTCCATCAACCGGCGAAGATCGCCGTCCGTCAGGATTCCGGCGAGGCGGCCGTCCGGTTCGAGGACGGTAGTCATGCCGAGCTTCTTGGCGGACATTTCGTGGAAAACGTCGGGCATGGGCGTATCCTTCGAAACGCGAGGGAGCGCATCACCCGCGTGCATCAGATGTTCCACGCGCAAGAGTTTTTTGCCCAAGCTTCCAGCGGGATGCAGCGCGGCGAAATCATCGGGGCGAAATCCGCGGCGCTCGAGCAGCGAGACGGCCAGAGCATCGCCTACGGCCATTGCGACTGTCGTGCTCGCCGTTGGCGCAAGGTTCATGGAACAGGCTTCTTCTTTCACGCTGACGTCCAGCACCACGTCGCTCGCTTCGGCCAGCGTGGAATGAATTTTGCCGGTCAAGGTGACCATGGGCATTTCCAGACGCTTCAGCGCTTCCAGGAGCCGGACGATTTCTTCCGTCTCGCCGCCGTAGGAGACGGCCAGCAGCGCGTCGCCGCGGGCGAGCATGCCCATGTCGCCGTGCAGAGCCTCCGCCGCGTGCAAAAAGAGCGACGGAGTTCCCGTGCTGGAAAACGTTGCCGAAATTTTACGGCCGATGAGGCCGGATTTTCCCATGCCGGTAACCACGACGCGGCCCTTGCAGGCGAAGAGCAGATCGACCGCTTTTTCAAACGTAGCATCCAGCCGTGCGAGCACGTCTTGAATCGCCTGCGCCTCAATGCGGAGCACGCGCCGTGCCGTATCGAGGCTCATTTCTCGCTCCAGCGCCGCACGACGGAATTGAGCCCCTTTAATTTCATGAGCAGCGCGAGGAGATCCAACAGCGGCAGGGCATTGGGCCCGTCGGAGAGTGCCTTGGCGGGATTGTCGTGGGTCTCGAGGAAAATCCCGTCCACGCCTGCGGCCACACCTGCGCGCGCCAGCGGCTCGATAAATTGCGGTTGCCCTCCGCTAGCGTGGCCTTGCCCGCCGGGGAGTTGCACGGAATGGGTGACATCAAAGACGACCGGATAACCTGTCCTTTGCATGATCGGGAACGAGCGCATGTCCACGACGAGATTCTGATAGCCGAACGAGGCGCCACGCTCGGTGAGGATGATTTTCGAATTTCCCGTGCTGGCCACTTTTTCGGCGACGTTGCCCATGTCCCAAGGCGACAAATACTGGGCTTTTTTTATGTTAATGATGCGGCCGGTTTTGCCGGCGGCGATCAACAGCTCCGTCTGCCGGGCCAGGAAAGCGGGAATTTGCAGCACGTCGCAGACTTCAGCGGCGGGTGCGGCCTGCGACGCATCATGAATATCGGTGAGAACTGGCACCTTTAAGTCGTCTTTTATTTTTCCCAGAATGCGCAGGCCCTCTTGGGCCCCGGGACCGCGAAAGGCCTTCACGGAAGTTCGATTCGCTTTGTCGTAGGACGCTTTAAAAATGTAGGGCACTCCGGCATCGGCCGCAATCTTCGCAACTTTCTCCGCCATCATCCGCGCGTGGGCTTCGCTTTCAATCACGCACGGCCCCGCAATCAGAAACAGGGGATTGCCGCCACCGAGGCGCAGCGAACCAAGCGCGATTTCACGTGTCAGACTCATTTGCGATGTCAATCGTATTGCAAGCTTATAAGGCTACGCAGACCGCGCCATGTTTGCAACGTCAGAAGGATTCGGGTGCAGGCCAGTTTCCTATTAGGCGACTGGTCGGTCGTTAGTCCGTCAGAATGGAATAAGATTGGAGCGGGGAGAGAAATGTCACTGAGGACGCTCAGACGATAGGTCGCTTATGAAAATGAAGAAAGTAGCCTTATGGGCGTTTTTGTTGTTCGGCGTGCTGGTCGTGCCTGTCAACGCCGGGCAGACTACTGTAGAGCAGAAGCCTCCGAGAGTTTATATCGACAAAGGTGCTTGTCCATTTGAATGCTGCACTTACCGCGAATGGATTGCCCGTACGGACGCGCCACTTCTCGACAGCCCTAATGGGAAGAAGGTTGTTGGCCGGATCAAGAAAGGCGAGAAAGTGAAGGCTTTAACCGGGGAAGTTCACAGTGTTCCTCTGCGAGTAATCGCCCAGCACGACTACCCCAATGCTGGGGTGAAAGCCGGGGACACAATCTACATTCTCCATTACGAGGGAGAGGGTTCTTGTAAGGTGTGGCACCATGGAAAGGCCCTCGACGTTGAGAATTTTTCTGAAGATGCCGCCGAGCCTAAGTCCACGTGGTGGGTGCAGATAAGAACACGCTATGGCGCTATTGGTTGGACGGTAAGCCACAACAACTTTGGAAACCAAGACTCGTGCGGATAACTATCCTTACAAAGCTATGAACAACCGGCCGTCGCGCCAGCTAACTTGTGTCAGCGTCCGATTACCTGGGAAAACCGGAAACTAACGACCAACAGGATCAAGCTAGGGCCGACAATATCACCAAATATTGCAGACTGCCTATTCTCGGACTCCACCGATAATGAGATGGAGGACGACGGTGGGATCGATGGCCGCGGCATTGCCGCTCCAGCGCGAACCGAGAACGCCGAAGTCGCGGCGGTCGATATTGAAGGTGGTCTCGAAGCCGGCAAAGTCGCCGATGCCGGGCATCACGCGCACGCCAATCACTTTTGCGGGTACAGTGATGTGCTTCGTCACTCCGTGGATCGTGAGGTCGCCTTCGACGTCATAGGTCTCCTTTCCTGTGGCTTTGACACTTGTGCTGCGAAAGGAAAGCGTGGGGAATTTCTCAACGTCGAAGAAGTCATCGGAGCGCAAAACTTTATCGCGGCCGGAACTGCGCGTGTCCAGGCTGGCAGCCTGAACGGTTACGTCGATCTTACATTTTGCAGGGTCTACGACACTGTATGTCAGTGTCCCGCTGAAATCTTGAAACAACCCCTCTTCTTTGAAAACCATCCACTTTGTCGCCGTGAAGGAAAGCGTCGTATAGAGTTTGCTCAGCGTGTAGGTCTTTGCCGGGGACGGCGATGCTCCGGGCGCCGGCTTGCGTTTTGCATGGATCGTCAGTGGAAAGGCCGCGAGGATTATGACTGCGGCGGCAATTCGAATTGTCCTCATGAGTATTGCCTCCAGGAAGAAACGGCTGCGTGGCTTCGCGGCTCCCTTGTAACCCGTCAGTAAGCGCGAACTTGAAAGAAAAGACGGGCAGGGGCGCAAAAGTGTTAACGCAGCCGTCGCAAGGTGGAGCCCCAAAGGCGGCGTGTTAACAATTGACACTGCTAATCCGTCTGGAAGCACAAGGAGAAAGCCGATGATGATTCAAGAACAAGGACGCCGCGAATTTCTGCAATTGGTGGCAGGGTTGGGAATTGTTTGCGCTACTGGATCATTTCTGGCCCCCGCGCTCGCGGAGGGCCAGAATCCGCCGCCTCCGGAGCCGCCGGACACGAAGTGGACAGCAACGATTGTGCCAACGGGTGAGCCAGGCGATCCGCTCGTCGTCTCTGGCCGCGTTTTCGCGCCAGACGGGGAGCACACCGTCGCGGGAGTCGTCGTCTATGCTTACAACACGGACAAGGATGGCTACTATTCCCCGGACGGCAAGGTCGGCCATCCCCGCCTGAAGGGTTACATGAAAACGGATGCCGAGGGGCGCTTCGAATTGCACACCATTCGCCCGGGACGGTACCCCGGAATGCATATCCCCGCCCACGTCCACTTCAACGCGTGGGGAGCGGGCTATCCAGTGCAGTGGACCGAGGAGTTGCGCTTCGAAGGCGATTCGTTTTTGACGGAAGCGATGAAAAGCGAGTCCGAGGCGCGCGGGAAATTTGCGACGATCCGGCCGCTCTCGCGGGACAAAGACGGCGTCTACCACTGCGAAATCAATCTGCGTTTGCAGGAAAAATCAAACTATCCAGGACACTGAATTTCGCTGAGTTTGATCTGGCAGACGCGCGGTGCAGGCCCGCGCGGGATTAAGCCGTAGCGCGCGGAGCGGCGCGAAGCGCGGGCGCGTGTTGCGGTTCACTCATGGCTGACGCAGGTCGGGTCTTCTGTTTCTTATGTTCCAAGGCCGCGCCAATGAATGCCGCGAATAGCGGATGCGGTTCCAGCGGCTTGGATTTGAATTCCGGGTGGAACTGGCAGCCGAGGAACCACGGATGGTCCGGAGCTTCAACAATTTCAACGTAATTCTCATCGGGAGTGCGGCCGGTAATTTTTAGGCCTGCGGCGACCAGTGTTTTTTCATAGTCGCGATTGAATTCGTACCGGTGGCGGTGGCGCTCGCTGATTTCAAGTTTGCCATAAGCTTTGTGCGCGAAAGAGCCGGGCTCCAGTTTGCAGGGCCATGCGCCCAAGCGCATCGTGCCGCCCATCTCATCGACGCCGAGCAATTCGCGCAATTTATAAATCACGCGGTGTGGTGATTGCGGATCGAATTCCGTGCTGTCCGCCTGCTTCATTCCGGCCACGTCGCGAGCGTATTCAATCGTCGCGCATTGCATGCCCAGGCAAATCCCGAAGAAGGGCACCTTGTGTTCGCGCGCGTACTGAATCGTGTGGATCATTCCCTGAATGCCGCGCTTGCCGAAGCCGCCCGGAACCAGAATGCCGTCGTAGCCGTGCAGGCGCGCGGTCGCAGTCGCCAACGAATCAATTTCTTCGGCTTCGATCCATTCGAGGACGGTCTTGTGATTGTGCGCCAAGCCGCCGTGCAGAAGAGCTTCGCGCAAACTTTTGTATGCATCTTCAAGCTGCACGTACTTGCCGACAACCGCGATGCGCGCTTCACCCGCCGGGTGATGCATGCGGTAAACGAGGTCGAGCCACGGTTTCATGTCCGAAGGGCGCGACTCCAGTTTCAGAAGACGCAAAATCTGTTCGTCCAGGCCTTCTTTGCTGAGCTCCGCGGGCACGGCGTAAATCGTGTCCACGTCTTCCATGGAAATTACGCACGATTCCGCGACGTTGCAAAACAACGCGATTTTTTTCTTCAGTTCGGCGGGGATGTGATGGTCGCTGCGGCAAAGCAATATGTCCGGCTGAATTCCGAGGCTCAGAATTTCCTTCACGCTGTGCTGCGTCGGCTTGGTTTTCAGCTCACCCGCCGCGGCGATGTACGGCACCAGCGTGACGTGAACAAAGAGCGTGTTTTCCGCGCCAAGTTCGAGGCGCATCTGGCGGATGGCTTCGAGGAAGGGAAGCGACTCGATGTCGCCGACCGTTCCGCCTATTTCGACGATGACAACATCGACGGAATCCGAAACTTTCTTGATCGTCGCCTTGATCTCATCGGTGACGTGCGGAATCACTTGCACGGTTTTTCCGAGGTAATCCCCACGCCGTTCCTTGGTCAGAATCGTTTCGTAGATGCGGCCGGTGGTCCAGTTATTGTCGCGGGAAAGCTTGGCGTGCGTGAACCGCTCGTAGTGGCCCAGATCGAGGTCCGTCTCGGCGCCGTCTTCGGTCACAAACACTTCACCGTGCTGAAAGGGGCTCATCGTACCTGGATCAACGTTCAGGTACGGATCGCATTTTTGCAGGGTGACTTTGAAACCGCGACTTTCGAGGAGACAACCGATCGAGGAGGCAGCTACGCCTTTTCCCAGTGAGGATACAACTCCGCCGGTTACAAAAATATATTTTGGCGCCATCCTTATAGCCCGCGTTCCCACGCCGGGCTTGTTTGCCCTCCACAGGAGTGACGTACGCATAATTATGGACGGGACTCGCCCGCGTGTCAAATCGAACTCTTCGCGCTTCAAAATCGCCAATTTTTCTTCGTGCTGGTGCAAGACTTTTTTGCCGGGAACGGGTTTGCAACTCTTGGGGAATACTCTCTGAAGTTGGCTTCTGTTGATGGACGTTGCTGCTGAAGAACTTTTTCGCGGCTTACGGAAACCGCCAGGAGGGAATTCGCCATCTAATGAAATGAACCTTAGCCTTGCGCTCCGGAATGGTTTTGGTTTCGTCCCCGCAACGCAAAGAGGTTCCGGGTGGAATTCTTGCAGGTGAAAAGGGGATATGATCAGCACGAAAAAGATAAAAACGGGAATTCTCGCGCTTGGGATGACGGTGGGCTTCAGTTCGTTGGCGCATGCCCAGCAAACCAACCAGGCGGATGTTCAGCAGATTCGTTCCTATAGTATGAGCCGCGAAGTTTTCCTTCTCGGGACGGTCGTAAAATTCGACTCAGCTTCCGCGACCCTTCCCATGGGCGCCCACGTGATCCTTCAGACGGCTTCCGGGCAAGTCGACGTTCATCTCGGCAATGCCAAAGTACTGCAGGCGGGGCATCTTACGTTGAACCCTGGCGACAGCGTGCGCATCGCCGGTGAGACCTTGGCTCTCGGGGACAGCACCTACTTTGCCGCGCGCATTGTGCAGAAGGGCATGCAGGCCGTGGCCGTCCGCAATACCAAAGGCTTTCTGACGACTCCTACATCCCTAACGACGCCCGCACAAAAGGAAGCGCTGCGAGGTGTGCGATGAAACGGCTCCTCTTTGCCCTTTCAATAGTAGCGGTTCTCTGGAGCGCCGCTTGCAGCGGCGGCAACGGCGTCGTCAATCCGCCGCCCCCCGTCGGCAAATACAGTCTCGCCAGCTTGAAGGGCCAATATGCGTTCGTGACCAACGGTGAAGTGTTTGCGGGCACAGTGGTCAATCCGCTCGCGCGCGTCGGGAGTTTCACCGCCGACGGAGCAGGGAACATTACGGGCGGCGTTGAGGACGTCAATGAGGCCTCGGTTGGGGTGACCCCAGCTATCGCCATCACCGGAGGGAGCTACACCGTCAATGCCGATGGCCGCGGAACCCTAACGCTACAACTGGCACAGACTTCCATTGATTTTGGGATTACGCTGACCTCCATAAACGACGGCCTCCTGATCGATGAAACATCAAACACCAACCAATCCTCCACGGGCAGTGGAAATTTCACCAAACAAAACGCGGGGTCGTTCCAAGTTGCGGGCATTGCAGGACCCTATGTTTTTGATTTTCCAGGGCTGGATGCAAACAACAATCCCGAGTCTTTCGTCGGTGAGTTCACCGCAAACGCCGGGACGATCACCAGCGGTTTTTTCGACGACAACGTAAACGGAACCTTCAGCAATGGGTCCTTGACTGGGACCATTGCACAAGATCCCCTCCAAACCGCAACTCTGACTAGTTTTGGGCGTGGGATCGCTCTCATCGCTGGACAAAACTATGTCTTCTACATTGTCGATGCAACGCGCGTGCGGTTCATCAGCACTAATGGAGGAATGCTCTCCGGCGACGCCGTGGCGCAGAATAACACTGCTCCGGCCAACGTCAGCAGTATT
>Ga0210407_10001571_pt1 | contig 21100 bp, 16 predicted proteins | sample IncBWC27MmetaG_FD_150860 | JGI IMG/M metagenome (GOLD analysis project Ga0210407, IMG submission 150860) | Forest soil microbial communities from Barre Woods Harvard Forest LTER site, Petersham, Massachusetts, United States - Inc-BW-C-27-M | ecosystem: Environmental > Terrestrial > Soil >... | reverse complement strand
TGTCTCGCGGGCAGCTTGGGCACGAAGGCGATCGAGCGCCTCGTTGGACACTGTCGGGCCACCGGAGGCTGACGCCGCAAGCGGCCGCGGCTTCAGCCACTTCTTGATGACCAAGGCGACCAGCGCGACGCCGAGGATGGCGTAAAAGAACGGCATAACCCAGGCGACAAGGCCAAAGCCACGCTTCGGTGGCTCGACGTATACGATGGCGCCGTATTGATTCACGAAGTCCTGGATGATCTGCTCTTGCGTTTCGCCTTTGGCCAGATGTGCGTCAACGTCATTCAGCATGCCCTTGGCGGTTTCGCAGGGGCCGGAAAAAGCGCCCCCGGGATGCGAGCAGCCGCCGGCACTCATGTCGCAACCGCGGCACATGCACTTCAAATGCATGCCGATTTGCTTGGCTTGATCGGAATAGGCGTGAAGATTCACAGCCACCAGCGGCACAAGTGCCAGGCTCAGGACGAATGCGAACAAGATGACTCTGCGTGACTTAGTCATGGCCCTCTCGCAGCGTCACGGAAGGATTCAGAGCAGGAACAACGGGAGATGGCAAGGGCTCAGGTACAGCCGAAAGAGCGATCGCGGCGCGGCGATTCGGCGCGAGAGCCAGCAAGGTGCCAAACACCACGATGCAGCCACCCAGCCAGATCCATTTCACAAGTGGATTCAAGTACGCGTGAACGACGGGCATGTTGGTGTCCGGGTCCTGTCCCGAGTAGACAACATAAAGATCTTCACGAAGGGAGGAATAAATGGAAACCATGGTGCCGGATTCCTGATTGTCTCCCTGGAAACGGCGCTTTTCCGGATACAGCAGCATCATCTGCTTATTGTTCTTAAGGACTTCGATGATCATGCGCTGCGAGGTATAGTTCTTTTCGGCGGTGGCGTCGGCACTTTGCAAAACCAGCGTGTACGGACCGATCTGCATGGAGTCGCCCATATTCATGGATTTCAGGACGTCTTTGTTGAAGGCCGCTCCGGCCAAGCCCAAGAAGATCAGCACCATGCCGAAGTGAATGACGTAGCCACCGTAGCGACGCGTATTGCGCATAGCCAGCTCGTGCATGCCCATGATGATGTTCATGCCGCTGCGCGCCGAGATGACTTTGCCGCCGCGATAAAACTCCATGAAGATGGTCGCGGCAACGAAGGTGCACAGGTAAAGACACATGAGCGACCACGCGGCACGGTAGCCGAGCAAATAGAAGATCGCGGTTCCGACCACGGCCACAATCAGCGGCCAGCCAAAGTTGCGCTTCATGCTGTCAGGAGAAGTCTTGCGCCATGCGAGCAGCGGGCCAACTCCGGTAAGAAACAGGATGGCGAGCCCGATGGGAATCATGATCTTGTTAAAGAACGGCGCGCCAACGCTGATGCGCGAACCGGAAAACCATTCGGAGAAGACTGGGAAAAGCGTGCCGGAGAGAACGGCCAAACAGGCGACGAGAAACAGCAGATTGTTGAACAGGAAGCTGGACTCACGCGAGACGAGAGAATCAAGCTGGTTTTCGCTGGCCAGATAGTCGCGATTCTTAATATAAGCCGCGAAGCACACCACCAGAATGATGGCCATGAAACCGACGAACCACGGACCAATCTGCGAGTTAGCGAAGGCATGCACGGAACTGACCACGCCGCTGCGTGTCAGGAACGTGCCGAGAATACACAGCAGAAACGTGGAGAACACCAGCCAGACGTTCCATACCTTCATCATCCCGCGCTTCTCTTGCATCATCACGGAGTGAAGGAAAGCCGTGCCCGTAAGCCAAGGCAACAGTGAAGCGTTTTCCACCGGATCCCAGCCCCAGTAGCCACCCCAACCGAGAACCGCGTAAGCCCAATGTGCGCCAAGGAGGATGCCGAGCGACTGGAAGCACCAGGCAATCATGGTCCACTTGCGCGTAAGGTGAATCCACTTTTCGCCAGGATAGCGGGCCAGCAAGGCGGCCAGCGCAAAAGCAAACGGAATCGTGAAACCGGTGTAGCCGGAATAGAGGTTCGGCGGATGAATCACCATTTCCGGATATTGCAGCAGAGGATTCAGGCCGTTGCCGTCCATGCGGACAAACGGCGCCATCACACCGCTGGCATTGACGGTGGCAAGGGTCTTGAAAGGACTCTCCACGAAATTGTTCAGCGTAAGGAAGAAAATCTGCACGCCGGCAAGGACCACGCCGACATACGGCATCAATTCGCCGTTCTTGTGGCGATAGGCAATCAAAACCGAAATAACGTAGACCGAGAGGAGGCAACTCCAGAACAGCAGCGAGCCTTCTTGCCCGGACCACAGCGCGGCGACTTTATAGAAAGTGGAGAGATCGCGATTGCTGTGCGACACCACGTACGCGACCGAGAAATTGTCGGTGAACAGCAAATATTCCAGGCTCAGTGTGCCCAGAAATATCAGCACGCAGGTGGCGATGCCAGCCTGGCGAGTGCTCTTCACCAGCAGAGGATGGCGCGTTCTTATCGCCGCTATTCCGCCTACGAACGCGTAGACGGCACAAACGAACGCGAGCAGAAGTGAAAATGATCCAAATACATCCATGCCTTCCGCCTCTCCCCAGTTAGCTTTTTGCGCAGGCCACGCTACATGCTGCTTTTTTGTTGTGCGTCAGCAGCCGGAACGGGCTTGTCCCCGCCTGGCGCCGCTTCATATTTGGACGCGCATTTTGCCTGTACGTGCTCGGCAACGAACCGGCCGTCGTCACCTGGACGGCCTTCCACCAGGGCTTGCGATTTGTCCACGAATGTGTCGGGCAATGGATCGGTGCCGATGTAGCTTACCGGCAACTGCTTGCCCTGCTCTTCCAAAACAAATTCCACGCGGCCAGCAGTGTGGCGAATGCTTCCCGGCGCCACGGTACCAGCCAAACGCATGCGATGCGACCGCGCAGAGCCTTGCAGAGTCTGATATTCCGCAATGGTGTGGTAGTAGGTCTTGCTCTCGCCATAACCGAGCCAGGCGAGGAAGGCCAAGGCAAACACCATCACCCCGATACCGACTCCGAATTTAGCGCGCTGCCGCATAAATCACCTCGACCGACGTGCTTCCTGTGGCCCGAAATCCTATCATACCCAAGAACTTGGGCCTGCGGATGGAAGAATGCGTGAGAGCGTCACTTTTCTAAGGGACGGCCGTCACAATGGAGCTCCCGTTCGCTCACCTTCCAACGCTAGGCGAAACGCTGCAAGTTCGCTACCTCCGTCCTTCTTCATGATCTCAAAGGGCTTGTCCGAGTGCAGCAACACCGGACAGCCGAGAAACGATTCGGTCAACTTCCCTGCCACCACCTGCAATTCCGGCGAAATTAGCACCACCCGCTTTGGCTTCAGTGAGCGGCGAATCCGTGCAGCGGCCAGCGGCAGGTGCGCTTCCAGACGGCTTCCCAGGCCTTCTTCCGTAAGACCGGCTTGCTCCACGAAACATTCCAGCAGATGCATTAAAAACAGGCCGCGCCTCTGGAATTCGCCCAGATAGGTTTGATGCGACTCCCCTTCCCAAGGGATATGAAGCGCCGCGAGCAACTGCGCAGCCTCACCATCCGGCGGCAGAGCCTCGGAATAGAGGAAAGAGCGATCTTGGTCAGGAGGAGAGGCACTCAGGAGCAACGTGTGGATGTGAACCGGGCGATAACGAGTGGACCATTCCAGGCGCTGGATGCGGCGAGCAAAGTGATCCGGAGAAGCTGGCTGACCGCAGCCATCGCAAGGCAAAAAGGAGGTGGTACTCATGCTATGGAGAAATCGTAAAGCAGAACGAAGCAGGACGCAAATGGGCCGCGGCGCAGTCCCCGGAGAGTACCAGAATAGATGTAAGTCTAGTAAATTGAATAGCTTAGCCCAGGCGGTGGCGCGGCAGGATCAGGTGAGCGAAGAGAGCAGAGCAGAACCGCCGGGCGACGCCGTCAGACCCAGGGTTACGACAAAGGTTGCGCGCGGCAATACTTTTTATTTAGAGGCCGAAGCGTGGGCGGCCAGCTTGGAGCGCAGGCACCACTTCAGCTCCTGGCTCATTTCCGTCACCTCCATGCCGGGCATCACGATGAACTTGCAGGAGAGCATCTCGCGGGGTTCGTCGTCGTCGGGCAGTTGGCAGGTCACGCGGCAATACTGGCAATCCTGATTCCAGCAGAAACGCCCGTAAGGAATGGTCTCTGGGCTGATGAACTGGAAGCACCGTAGCAGCGAGTTTCGCTCTGGCACCTGGAATTTTTTGCCGAGAATAGTAATGTCCACGAGCTTTTCGTACGGACGGAACGGTTCCGACATGGTGGCCTGTCCTTTGGGCGGCTGGTGCTTATTCAGATTAGGTCGAGCAACGTCCAGGAACAATGATTGGATGAACGGAACGTTGCGAATGTGCTACGGGGGGCGTCCAGGACTAGTTACTTGAGAATATCGAAGAACTGGCACATATGGCGGAACTTTTGGTAGCGGGAATCGACTAGTTCTTTGGCGGATTGATTTGAAAGGGCCAGGAGTTGGCGTTCGAGGACTTCACCGAACAGTTTGGCCGCGCCCTCGTGATCGGCGTGAGCGCCACCGTCGGGCTCTGGAATAATTTCGTCGATGATGCCGAGCTCTTTTAGGTCGTTTGCCATGATCTTCATGGCGATGGCGGCGGTTTCCGCCTTGGTGGAATCGCGCCAGATGATGGAGGCGCAGCCTTCGGGAGAGATCACTGAGTAAAAGCCATTTTCGAGGATATTGACGCGGTCGCCGATGGCAATGGCCAGCGCGCCGCCGGAGCCGCCTTCTCCCGTGACTGTGACGATGATGGGCACCGGGAGGCGCGCCATTTCCAGAAGGTTGCGCGCGATGGCTTCGCCCTGGCCGCGTTGTTCGGCGTCGATGCCGGGATACGCGCCAGGAGTATCGATAAACGTGAGCACCGGGCGATTGTATTTGGCCGCGAGTTTCATCACCCGGAGAGCTTTCCGATAGCCCTCGGGCTTGGGCTGGCCGAAATTGCGGATGACGCGTTGCTTCGTGTCGCGGCCTTTCTGGTGGCCGATTACCGCGACGGCGCGTCCGCGAAACTTGCCCATGCCGGCGATCAGGGCTTTGTCGTCGCCATATCCGCGGTCGCCGTGAAGCTCGACGAACTCGGTAATCAGCAGGTTAATCCAGTCCATCGTATAAGGCCGCTGCGGGTGCCGCGCGATCTGGGCGCGCTGCCACGGGCCCATGTGCGCGTAAAACTCACGGCGAAGTTCGATCACCTGCACCTTCAGGCGCTCCAGCTCCGCTTCCCCATCGTTGGTGCTGGCCAGCCGGCGCAGTTCCTCGACATCCTTCTCCAGCCGGTCAATTTCTTTCTGGCGCTCGAACGCGGTGGCGCCTTTTTTTTCTCTAGCAGCACACATTACGCCACCATCTGGATGGCCTGCTGGCCGCAAATCTGGCGCACGGCCTCGACAAGCTCGCGCTGAACACGAACCCGCTGCTGAGACTGTAGCATGGCCACGGTGCCGTCGGGCGAGCGCAATTCAAAGATGACAACACTGGGGCCAGGGGCCTTGGCGAAAAGGGCTTCAAGCCGCTCCATGGCGTCTTCGCTGAGCGTTTGCAGGTCCACACGAACCCGGAATTCGACTGCCGAGGAGCGTTGGGCGAGGTCCTGAAGACGGCGGGCTTCCTGTAACGAGAGCCGAGTGCCCGCTTCTTCGATTTGCACCTTTACTTTCAGAAGCAGCGGCGTGCCGGGCTTCAGAATATGCTCCAGCCGCGCAAAGCTTTCCGGAAAAGTGAGGAGCTCCTGCACACCGGTCATGTCTTGCAGTGTGCAGATGGCCCAACGAGCGCCCTTGCGCGAGCGCATCGGTCGTGTGCCCACGATCAGTCCTGCAACCATGAGTTCCTTGCCGTTGCGCTGCCCTTCTACCTGCTCGAGCGAAAGGACATTCATATCTTTCAGGAGCGAGCTGTATTTTTCCAGTGGATGCCCGGAAACATAAAAGCCGAGCATGGCATATTCGCTGGCGAGGCGTTCTTCTTCGCTCCAGGAAGGAGCATCGCGCAACTCGAAGTGCACCTTCGGCTCAGAGCTGCCTCCGCCAAAGAAGAGGCCGTGCTGGCCAGATTCCTTGGAACGCGCAGCTCGTTGAAGAGCGTTGATCGCGTCGTCGACTGAGGCAAGCATTTGTTCGCGGCCGCCGAATGAATCGACGGCGCCCGATTTGATGAGGCTCTCGAAGACGCGCTTGTTAAGAAAGCGAGTCTCGATGCGTTCACAAAAATCGTAGAGCGACTTGAATTCGCCGGCGTTCAGGCGCGATTCCCGGATCGCCTTGGCCGTGTTCTCGCCCACGTTCTTGATGGCAGCCAGACCAAAACGGATGGAATCGCCGACGGGCGTAAAGTAGAGGTCGCTCTCGTTCACGTCAGGCGGCAGGATGGAAATGGCCATGCCGCGGGCTTCATTGATGTACTTGACGGCCTTTTCTGTGTTGCCGGTTTCCGAAGTGAGCAGCGCAGCCATGAATTCCACCGGATAGTGCGTCTTCAGGTAGGCAGTCTGGTAAGCAAGCAAGGCATACGCGCAAGAGTGCGATTTATTGAAGCCGTAGCCCGCGAACTCTTCCATCAGGTCGAAGATGCGCTCGGCCTTCTTTGCCGGGATTTTGTTTTTGGCGCAGCCGGCAAGGAATTTGGCGCGCTGCGCGGCCATCTCTTCCTTTTTCTTTTTGCCCATGGCGCGACGGAGGATGTCCGCTTCGCCGAGCGAAAAACTGGCCAAGCAGTTGGCGATTTGCATCACCTGTTCTTGATAAAGGATCACGCCGTAGGTTTCTTCCAGAATGTCTTTGAGCTGGGGCAATTCGTAGGCGACTTTGGTTTTGCCGTGCTTGCGATTGATGAAGTCGTCGATCATGCCGCCCTGGATGGGGCCGGGGCGATAAAGGGCATTTAGCGCGGTGAGATCTTCGATACGCGTGGGATGGTAGCGGCGAAGGATGTCGCGCATGCCGTGGGATTCAAACTGGAAGATGGCGGTGGTATCGCCGCGGGAAAAGAGTTTGTATGTGGCTTCGTCGTCCAGCAGAAGATTGTCGATGTCGATTCTGACGCCGCGGTTTTTCTCGATCATCTTCACCGTGTCAAACAGCACGGTAAGCGTCGTAAGACCGAGGAAATCCATCTTCAGCAGGCCGATGCGCTCAAGCGCCGTCATGTCGTATTGCGTCGTGATTTCGTCGCGGTTGGTCTTGTAAACCGGAACGAGTTCGGTGAGCGGCTGGGGGGAGATGACCACACCGGCAGCATGCGTGGAAGCATGGCGTGAGAGGCCTTCCAGGCGCATGGCCACCTTCATCAAGTCCTTGAATTTCTCATCCGCATCAATGGCAGCCTTGAGCTGCGGCGATTCTTCGAGAGCGTCTTTCAGTTCGATCCCGAGCGTGGTGGGGATGAGTTTCGCCAGGCGGTCCACTTCCCCGTACGGAATATCCATGGCGCGGCCCACGTCTTTCACCGCCGCTTTCGCGGCCATGGTGCCGAAGGTGATGATCTGCGAAACGTTCTCGCGGCCATACTTGTGCGTTACGTAATCGATCAGCTCGCCGCGGCGGCGCATGCAGAAGTCGATATCGATGTCGGGCATGGAAACGCGTTCGGGATTCAGGAAGCGCTCGAACAGCAGGTTGTACTGCAGCGGATCCACGTCCGTGATGCGCAGCGCGTAGCTGACCAGGCTTCCCGCGGCGGATCCGCGGCCCGGCCCCACCGGCACTTCCTGAGCACGCGCGTAATGGATGAAATCCCAGACGATCAGGAAGTAGCCCTCATAGTGCATCTTCTTGATCATTTCGATTTCGAACGAGAGGCGGCTCTCATATTCCGAAAGAGGGCGGTGCAGCGCGCCCTGTTTCGCGAGCTTTTCTAGATACGGCACGCGTTGCGCAAATCCCGCGCGGGCCACCTGTTCAAAATAACTGTCCGGTGTGTGGCCTTCCGGAACCTTGAATTCCGGCAAGGCGTTGGGAATGCGATCGATCTTCACGTTGCAGCGCGCTGCGACATCAACCGTGCGACTCAGAGCGTCGGGCAGTTCGCCAAATACTTTTGCCATTTCCGCAGCGCTCTTGAAGTAGAACTGGTCGGTGGCAAACTTCATCCGGTGTGTGTCGCTCATGCTCTTGCCGGTCTGGATGCACAGCAAAACTTCTTGCGCGTGCGCGTCGTCGTGGTGCAGATAGTGGCAATCGTTGGTGGCGATTAGAGGGATGCCAGTCTCCTTGGAGAGACGGACGAGGTCCCGGTTGACACCCTTTTCGATTTCGAGGCCCTGGTCCTGCACTTCCAGGAAGAAGTTCCCTTTGCCAAAAATGTCTCGAAGGCGGTAGGCGTTTTCGCGCGCCTGGTCAAGCCGTTCTTCGACCACGGACTCAGTGACCGGTCCGCGCAGACAAGCCGAAAGGGCGATCAAGCCCTTATTGTGTTTCGCGAGCAGGTCGTAGTCGATGCGCGGCTTGTAGTAGAAGCCTTCCAGGAATCCCGCCGAGACCAGCTTGATGAGATTGTGATAGCCCTCGAGATTTTCGCAAAGGAGCACCAGATGGTTGCTGCCGCGCGCGCCGGGCTCGATTTCACCCTGGTCGCCATTGGGAAGCGTCCGCACCGGCGCGGACTTTTCCCCACGATCGTGGCGGCTGCCCTTCGCGACGTACACTTCGCAACCGATGATGGGCTTGACGTCGCGCTTGCTGGCTTCATAAAAGAAATTGGCGGCGGCAAAGAGGTTGCCGTGGTCGGTGATGGCGACGGCGGGCATTTTCTGGCGGGACGCTTCATCGAGTAACTCGCTGGTTTCGCACGCACCATCGAGAAGACTGAAGTCCGTGTGGACATGCAAGTGAACAAACTGCGGCTGGCCCATGGAATTTAATTGTAAATCGGCGCGGTGCGAAATGCGAACCGGATTAACGGGATTGTGGATAATTCAGGCGCGCGGAGGCGGCGCAAATCGAACTTGGGTTGCTCCTGCGTGATCGGTCCTTGGTGACCTCAACCCGTGCGTGTCATCCTGAGCGCGGTTTTTGCGCGCAGGATCTCGACGTCAACGTGCTCCGGCAGTTCCCTTTTGGAAACCTGCCGGCCCAGAGACCCGCGTTCGTTGACCAAATGGATCTGTCTTTCCGGCACCAAATACTTGGTCATTCCGAGCGGAGCGAGGAATCTGTCTCACTCTCTCTCTGTACTCGCGGTGTCCTGTGTGGTTAACGCGAGGAGAACCATGCCCAGCGCGTGGAATTACCTCACTTCTTAGCTTTCTTTTTCGCCGCGGCGGCCTTCATGCCGGCTTGGAACTTCTCCTTGGCAGCACGCTTGGCGCTGGCTGCCGCTTGTTTCGTCGGAGGAGCTGCCGGTACAGCCGCTTTCTCCGCGCTCTTGGCCGGTTTCTTCTCTTTTTCCTTTTTCTTGGGAGCTTCCTTGATGCCGGAGAGTTTGCGGAGCATTTTTTCGCGCTCTTCGGGAGTCTTGCCGCGGCCGTTGAGCTGAGCGGCGAAAACATCTTCGAGAACCTCATCGAATTTGGGACCGCGCGGCATGCCCAGTGCTTCCAGTTCGTTGGTGACCGCGGGAAGAGCGATGCGGATGGGGCGCCACTTGTGGAGATACGCTTTCAGCTTGGACACGGCAGCGGGCTTGTTGGATTCCGCCAGGATGTACGCCATGTACTCCATCGCCAATTTTTCGATGAAATGATACGCATCGATCGGACGGTTGGTTTTCTTCCCAGTAAGTTCCTTCTCCACAGTGGCGACTTTTTCCGGGAAGTTCTCGAGCGCGTCAATTTCCGCCGAACGGAAACCCAGTTTGGAGAGCACGTTGCCCATCTCGCGGTCTTTCAGGCGGCCAAGAATCGCCAGCATCATGGGGCTGGCCAGGCGCGGCCGGAAGCCCGCCATGAACAGGTCGTCGCGAACCTTGATGAGCCGGGAAATTGCTTCATAGTCGGGATGTTTTTTGGCCACTAGCGGGTGCACGCGTTCCAGAAGATCGTGCTGTTCCCACTCCTTCAGAACCAGGTGCGGACGTTCTTCCTTGGCGAGGGAGCGGAGTTCGTCGCCGGCATCCTCCGGGAGAATGGTGGTCTGCAATTCCCTTTCGATGGCGAGAGTGAACCATTCCTGGGTGCGAGACTCGAGTTGGTAGCCCATGCGAGCAGCAAAACGCAGCGCGCGCAAAAGGCGCACGGGCTGATTGGTAAACGCATGAATGGTAAGGGCGCGAACTTCGCCGTGCTCGATGTCAGAGAGGCCATTCGTGGGGTCGAGCAGCAATCCGCGCGACGCCGGATTCAGCGAGATGGCAATTGCGTTGAGCGAAAAGTCGCGGCGTCGCAGATCCTCCATGATGGAGGACCAGCGAATTTCAGGGCGCGTGCCCGGGCGCACGTAGTGGTCATCGCGCGCGGCGGAAAGACTGCCCTCGCAATCCCCGGCGAACAGCAATTCCACGTGACGGTGTTTTTCGTCTTCCGAAAGGACTCTGGCGCCTCCCTTTTCCAGCTCGCGCGTCATCTTGGTGGGGTTGCCTTCGACCGTAAAGTCCAGATCGCGCAGCGTGGCTCCGGTGATGAGATCGCGGACCGTGCCTCCGGTGAGATAGACGTTGAAGCCCATGGCCGCGGCTAGCTCCTGCACCCGCAGCATGGCGGCGCGTTGTTCGGGCGTGAGCCTGCTCTCAAGTAAAAAGATGTAATCGGGCATTGCACTCCTTCCGATTCAGGGTGTCGTCCCTTGTGGGACGTCGCACCCGCGATACGTAATTGCCCGCACGCTAAGCGCGCGGGTGATGAGCCTTATAGATCTGCTTCAACCGCTCCTCCACGACGTGGGTATAGATTTGCGTCGTGGAAATATCGGAATGCCCCAGCATCAGTTGCACGGAGCGCAAATCCGCCCCGCGTTCCAGCAGATGCGTAGCAAAACTGTGCCGCAACATGTGCGGCGTAAGAGAAGAACGCAGGCCGGCCTTTCGCCCGTAGGCAGAAAGTATCTTCCACACGCCTACGCGGCTGAGCGGGGCGCCACGCCGGTTAATGAATAGCGTGGTCGCCAGGGCCTGCTTGCCCTTGCCAATTAGCTTGGGGCGCGCGTCGCGCAGATAGCGCTCCACCAGCGCGAGGGCCTTCTTGCCGATCGGGACAATGCGTTCCTTGTCGCCCTTGCCGATGCAACGGATACAGCCAACTGCAGTATCGAGATCCATGACTCGAAGGGAGATGAGTTCAGACACGCGCAGGCCGGTGGAATATAGCACGTCCAGCATCGCGTGATCGCGCAGGCCCAGTGGCGTCTTGTCATCGGGCTGTGCCAGCAGGCGCTCGATTTCTTCGAGTCGCAGATAGCCAGGCAGAGAGCGGCGGATCTTTGGCGACTCCAGGTTCAAGGAAGGATCGGTAGCGATGAGTTCCTGAAGCTGGGCGAAGCGGAAAAAATTACGCAGTGTTACCAGGTGTCGCGCCACCGTGCGGCTTTCGAGCTTTTGGCGATACAAGCTGGCCAGGAATTCCACGAGATTGTCGCGGGAAACGGATTCCAGCGTGAGTTTACGTTTTTTGGCAAAGTCATCGAACTTCACCAGATCGCGGCGGTAGGCCGTCACGGTGTTGGCGGAGAGGCCCCGCTCCACACGAACGTGAGTGAGAAAGGCGGCGATGGTGGAGGAGATGTCCATCAGTGTGCGGGGAATCCTTCCGCGGGCTCGCGCCGCATAGCAATGCCGTAAACCTCTTCGATTTCGGGGCAACGGAAGATCCAGGTCAAGCCGATGTACAGCAGGGTTGCGCCTAGGATCAGGGCGATGAAAACGACCAGTTGCGTGAAAAAGGCGGAATGAAGGGTGTAGTTAGCGTAATGATTGGCCACCATACACGCGGCGCCCATGATGGCGGAACACACCGCGATTTTCCAGATGGAGCGGAAAATTTCGGAGGAACCAAGTGCGCCGTAACGCAAACGGAAAATGGCAAAGAGCACGAAGAAATCGAACAGAGTGGCGAGGACAGTAGCCAGAGCGGGTCCGCCGTTCTGGAAGCGCTTGTAGAAGATGGCTTGAAGGAACACGATGTTCAAAACAATGTTCAACACAAACGAGATGCATGCAACGATAACCGGCGTTTTGGTATCGCGCGCGGAATAAAACGCCGGGACGATCAGCTTCACACAGGCGAGCGCGGGAAGCCCAATGGCGTAGTACAGCAGCGGGCGAGCGGTCAAGCGCGTGGATTCCGCGACGAATTGGCCGTGCTGGAACAGCATGCGGATGATGGGCTCGCGGAGAATCATCAGGCCGACGGCCGCCGGGATGGTGATATAGGCAACGATGCGAAGGGCGAAGGTGAAAGTGCGCTTCAGGCCTTCGTAATCGTTGGCTGCGGCTTGGTGCGCCATCATCGGCAGGATGGCCGTGGCGACGGCGATGGCGTATCCACCGAGCACCAACTCCATGACGCGGTCTGCCACGTACAGGGCGGTCAGGCTGCCGCGTGGCATTTGGGGAGCGTTCACAAAAAACGTGTCGACAAAAAAATTGATTTGCGCGATGCCCAGGCCGAAAAAGCGCGGAAACATCAGGCGAGCCACGCTGCGGATGCCGGAGTGCGCGAAGGAAATGCCGAAGTCGAAACGCATGCCGCGTTCGACCAGTTGCGGCACAAGCACCAGGAATTGCAATGCTCCTCCGACGAGCACGCCCACTGCAAGTGAAAATGCGGGACGTTTGAAATAGTGCCAGACGACCGACGCGGAAAAGACGATGATGGTGAAATTGAGTACCACAGTGGTGGAAGCGGGGATAGCGAAGTGATGAAAGCTATTGAGGATCCCCATGCCGAGCGCGGTAAGCCCAAGAAAGAACAGATACGGGAAGATGATGCGGTTTAGAGTAATAGCTTCGTCCCAACTGGTGGCATTGTCGCCGGTAAACGTGAACGTCTGAATGACCGCCGGGGAGAAAATCATTCCCAGAACGATGACCACAGCAAGAACCACGGCGACCGTCCAGAACAGCCGATTGGCGAATGCCCAGAGTTCTTCGGAAGAGCGGTCGCGCATGTACGTGGTGAAAACCGGGATAAACGAGGCGGCGACCGTACCTTCTCCGACTAAGCGCCTGAAAAGATTGGGGATACGATAGGCGAGTACGAACGAATCGGCGGAGAGGGTGGTGCCCAGAAGCAAGGTAATGCGTTGGTCGCGAACGTAGCCGAGTACACGGCTGACGACGGTGACCAAAGAGATGATCGACGCGGATTTAAGAATTTCCCTTTTTTCGGTCAAAGGAAAGGCTTTCTGGGACCTAAACCCAGTAATAACAATGAGTTGACAGGCAAAACTTGATTAACATAACATACCGTGGCACCCCGGTGCAATCCTTTGCTTGCGGTAGCTGGAAAAAACGGATAAACGCGATTTGAAATCCCGGCCCCCAGCCTCGACGCACAAAAAAGTGGTCGTGGAATTCCTCGACCGCAAGTCTCTGCGCGGATTTGTGAATCCTACGAGGATCGGGCAATCCCCTGCCCTCGACGTGCTGACTCCTGAGGGAGAACACCAGGAAATTCCCTACGAAAAGCTGCGTGCGATTTACTTCGTACGCGACTTGGCCGTGGAGTTTGAGCCGGAGCGAACCGCATTTCTCAGCCGTCCGAAGTTGGATGGCCTGTGGGTAAAGCTGCGCTTTCGGGACGGTGAAACGCTCGAAGGGGTCGTCGCAAACGACCTGCTGGCCCTGATGGAAAATGGACTACAGCTTACGCCGCCCGACTTCAATTCCAACACCGACCGCATCTATGTGCCACGGAGCGCGCTCACTCATTTGACGGTCTTGGGCGTCGTGGGGATGGCGCGCCGAAAACCCACCGCCGCAGCCGCAGCCGCGCAACCACGCCTGTTCAACGAATAGCTGGCCAACGATTCCGCATTGTAGCTATCCGCCAATTACCACGTTCGGCCGACGTAGAAGAGCTTTTCCGCACGGAGAAGAAGCGTTCGCGGCGGGCTCTGTACTTCGCGGAATGCGCTGTGCGAGACTCACAGGTCAGGCATTGTGTGTCGGAGGGAGTGAGCCCATGAAGCTGCAGGAAGTGGCGCAAAAGTTGCGCTGCCGGTTGGAAGGCGATGGCAGCGTAGAAATCACGGGAGTGGCAGGCATCGACCACGCGACGCCGGGGCACGTGACGTTCCTTGCGAATCGCCGGTATTCACCGATGCTAAAGACGACGTGCGCGAGCGCCGTGCTGCTTGAGGATGGCGTAGCGCTGGAACGCGCGGAAAATCACAATCCACTGGCCGCTCTGCGAACCCCGAATCCTTACCTGGCCTTCGCACAGGCGATTGAATTGTTCTACCAGGCGCCGAGCTACGCGCCCGGAATTCATGGCACAGCGGTGATTACGAAGACCGCGAAGATCGGCAAGGGAGCACACATCGGGCCGTACTGTTTTGTCGATGAAGATGTGGAGATCGGCGAAGACGCGGTGTTGCACAGCTTTGTCACCATTTATCGCGGCGCGAAAATTGGTGCACAGTTTTTCGCGCACGCGCACGCGGTGGTGCGGGAATACTGCCAGATCGGCGATCGCGTGATCCTGCAGAATGGTGTGGTGATCGGCGGCGATGGGCTGGGGTTTGCCAAGCGCAATGACGGCAGGTGGTACAAGATGGCGCAATCGGGTCCAACGGTTCTAGAGGACGAAGTGGAGGTGCAGGCGAACGCGTGCATCGACCGCGCCACAGTGGGCGAGACGCGGATCGGCCGTGGGACAAAGATCGACGACCTGGTGCTCATCGGCCACGCCTCGCAAGTCGGGTCGAACGCCATGTTGTGCGGGCAAGTGGGCCTCGCGGGCTCAACGCACGTCGGTGATAACTGTATTTTGGCCGGGCAGGTTGGCACCGCGGGACACTTGACGATTGGCGATGGCACTGTGATCACGGCGCAGAGTGGCGTGCCGAACGATGTGCCAGCAAAATCGTTGTATTCCGGATACCCGGCCGTAGCGAACCGCGATTGGCTGAAAATGATGGCAGCGCTGAACCGCTTGCCGGAGCTGCAGAAGAGAGTCTCACAGCTCGAGGCGGAGCTCACGCAGAAAAACAAGTCGTGAGCCTCAGAAAGTGTCTCGAAGTTCTCGAACCTGTCATCCCGAGCGAAGCGACCCGGCCTTATCTTGCGCGCCGTTGTTTGGCGCGCCGGATCTCGTACTCGAGGGATCTGCGGCTGTTCGTATTTTAGAGTTCTTGCGAAATTGAAATCTAACCGAGGTTTAAAGTCAAAGAGCGCGGCAGCTAGGAATCACGAACTCACGCGGCGCCGGGAAAACCAATGGGCCGCTGATCGGGCGGGAGACCAGCGGCGAGTTCATCGTGGAGGCGCTGGTTGAGCGCTTCGCGCTGCTCGAACGTGTATTGCGTGGAATCGATGGGCTCGAGAAACTCCACCACGATATCTCCAGAGGTAATTTTCAGTCTGCGCTTCTCCATGATGCGATGAGCGCCAGAACACGCCACGGGAACAATCGGCACGCCCGCCTTGATCGCCATCACAGCTGTTCCCTTCTTGAATTCCTGCAAGCGCCCGGCGGGGCTGCGGGTTCCCTCCGGATAGATCAAAAAAGATTGCCCGTTGCACAGCGCTTCGGTGGCTTTTTCCAGGCTGACGATTGCGGAATCGCGATTGTGGCGATCGACGGGAATAAAATGCGCGAGATGGAAGGCTTGCCCAACGATCGGCCATTCGAAAAGAGATCGCTTCAAGAGAATCGCGATGCGCCGCGGAATAGACCAGACCACCGCGGGAGCATCCGCGGAACTGGTGTGGTTGGCGGCGAAGATGACGGTGCCTTTGGGAATGCGCTCGGTGCCTTTCACGTGGACGCGGACGCCCACGCATCGCACGAAAAACATCACGCCGTTGACGCCGGCCCAGTAGAGCGGATCAACGTGCCGCGTGATGAGGGTGTAGATGAGAAGAGGCGGTCCCAGAAAGAGGATGTATACGCTCAAAAAAACACAGATGAAAGCAGCACGAAGCATGGGCAAGGAGACTTTCTCGAATCCCGGGCGGGTGGTCAAGCGTAGTTTTGAGAGTCGCTGCCGAGCGGAACGAATCCGACGCGCGCCTCAGTAAATGCCAGGGACCAAGCGCTTGGTGGATTTGCTGTAATCGACGTACTCCGCGCCGAAGGCATCGCGTAATGCAATTTCTTCCACGTGAATGCGATAAAGCAAAGCCGCCGTAGTGGGCACCATGACCACAGCGAGCCCAAGCCAGTTGCGCGAATGCACGCCGATCGCGAAAAAGATGATCAGCATGCCCAAATAAGAAGGATGCCGCACGATCCCGTACAGTCCGGAGCGCTGAATGGTCTGCGATTCCTGAATGGCCACGTTGGAACTGAACGCTTTGCCCAGCGTCAGGATCGCGGTCCAGCGCACCGCGAGTCCGACGATCATCAGGCCATCGCTAAGTGGCTTCAGCCAGTGGGCGCCGCCGAACACGTTGGGTGTTGATCTGCCGCCAATCCATTCGCAAGCCGTAATCGACGCGAAGATTACAGTCCACAATATCGCCAGCGTGCCTCGGTCCCGCACATTGCCGCTGCTCCGATTGGTCCGCGTCGCAACACCAATCACTATTTCCGACGCCAACCAACCCCAAATTAAGATTCGCCAAAACGAAAAGAGATTCACGGACGCTCCAGTGACTGGCAGCAATGATACTGGGGATTTCAGCGATTCTTGGCGGTAACTGGCTCCGTGGTTCCACGAAGGATACCCTCACGGATGCGCTTGGCGCGGTCGGAGGCATGGCCCGATTCCGCGACTTGATAGACCTTCTCGCGAACTTCACCAATGTGCACAACGACATCCAGTTCTTTATCGTCACGCTTGACGTGAAGGCGCAGTTGGTCACCCAGTTTCTGCGATCCCAGCCAGCGTTCCGGACGCCGCGGAGCCTCGCCATTGTTCCAACGAAGTATCTCGTCGCCCACGCGCAGCCCCGCTTTGGCCGCGTCGCTGTCGGCGTCGACGCCGCGAACGATCACAGGGCCATTAGGCGCGCGTTCCACGAAGAAGCCTAGAACCGGGCGCGCGCTTTCGTAGCTGTGAAGTTCAAGTCCGCTAAGCGAAAGGACGGAAGCATACGGGAGAGGCTCAGCGCCGCCAATGTATTTGTTGAAGAAGTCTTCCAACGAACCGCCGGTCACTTTTTCCGCGCTGAGCCGAATGTCCAGCGAATCGCGGTAGAACTTCCCTTCCTTGGCAAAGTCCGCGTTCATCGTGCGCATGACGTCGTCGAGGCTCTTCTGGTTGTCAGTGCGGTCGCGAATCAAGATGTCGAGGAGCACACCGAGGACCTGGCCCTTCTGGTAATAGGAAACGCTGCGCGCGGGCTGGTTGTAGAGCGCGTATTTCTCGAGCCATGCGTCGAGGCTGGATTGCTCGGCGCTTTGCCATTGCTCAGCGGGACGCACTTCCAGATCGCTGATCTGGCGGCTGAGATCTGTGTAGAACTCCTGCCGATTCCAGAGGCCGGTGCGAACCAGCGCGTAAGAACCGTACGTATTGGTGACCCCCTCGGCGAACCATAGCGCGCGGGTGTACATCTCCTTGGTGTAATCCACCGGTTCCAAAGATGCCGGCCGAATGCGCTTCACGTTCCATAGATGAAAAAATTCGTGCGCCGACACGTTATTCAAAAAAGCGTCGGAGGGCGCAAAGATGGCCGCGGAGTTGGAATGTTCCATCCCGCCTCCACCTCCGCCAGACACGTTGCCGACGTGATAGATGAACGTGTACTCGGTGTACGGAGCGCCGTCCATGAGCCTCAGTTCGTAGCTGCAAATTTTTCGGAGAGCGTTTTCGACCTCGCGCTTGTGCCAGTTATCGCCATGGATGACGACATGAACGGAAGGAGTGAGGTCGCGGATAGTGAACTCCTCGAAATGCGAAGCTTCGATCGGGGCGTCCGCGAGGGCGTCGTAGCTGGGCGCCTGCAATGTAAACAAGCGGGCGCGGTTCACTGATTCCAGCAAGATGATATCCGAGGATGCGACGTTCCAACCATCGGGCACGTCACGCAGTGAGAGGGTGGTTTTCTGTGTTCTGCGATCGGGAACATACAACAGGATGAGCGCAGGATTGATGAAGGCATGTTCAGAATTGAGTTGCGTGCTGAAGGGTCCAACGTCATCCCAGAACGTGGTGTAATGCACGGTGATGGTGCCCGCGCCCGTCACCTGCCAGGTAAGCTTGTCGATTTTCTTGATCTCGGCTGGCTGGCCATTGGCGAAGGCAAGCACTTCCTGAACGTGACTGCTGAAATCCCGAATCTCATACAGCGCGTTCCAGGCGGCCATCTGAAGAGTGAGTTGATCCTTCACATTAGGGACTTCCACGGTGACGTGAAACAGATGTTGCTCGGGATGATCGAGAGAGACCGTGTAGTGAATGTCTGCTTTGGCGGCAACGGCCGTGAAGAAGAGCAGGCACAGGATTGTGGCGGTCAAAACTGTAGGCGAGCTTCGCAATACTCTATTCAACGCGCATTGGCCTCGGATGGAATTTGTCTCGCTGAAAGCTTCTTCAACAACTTCTCGCACAAACCGTCAAAGCTCCCATTGGACATGATCAGGAAAATGTCGCCGGACTTGGCCTCGGCGGCGAGAAGATCGGCGATGTCGTCGGCGCTGGGCAAAACGCGCGCATCCTTGCCGTGGAAGCGTACGCCAACGGCGACGGCTTCCGGGTCGAGGCGATGAGCATCGTCGAGCAGCGCCGCGCGGTGCACGGCGTCGAGAATCACGCTATCCGCAAGTGCGAGCGCCTCGGGAAGCGCATCCTGGAAAACTTTCCGGCGCATGGAATTCGATCGCGGCTCGAGCACGGCCCACAATCGCCGGCCCGGCCAGCGCAGGCGTGCGGCTTGAATGGTGGCGCGGATCGCCGTGGGATGATGTGCAAAATCATCGATCACCAGAATGCCGTCAACTTCCCCCCTCACGTCCATGCGACGCTTCACACTACGGAAGGTTGCAAGAGCTTCTTGAATCGCGGGGTGTGAAATGCCCAGGCCCTGCGCGACGATGATGGCAGCGATGGCATTCAAAACATTGTGGTGGCCGGTGGCAGCGAGGCGGAATTCCGCGAAGGTCTTGCCTTTATAGTTCAAAAGAAACTTCATGCCGTCGCCATCGGGCTGCACGTTCGTAGCGAACCAGTCGTTCGTAGCGTTAAATCCATAGCGAATCACGGGGCAAAACGCTTTTTCCGTGGCATTGTGCAGCGCTTTGCCCGCATCGCTATCGCCCCAGACCACCACGCGGCCACGACGGGGTACCAGGTTAACCAGCCGCCGGAACGCCAGCTGGTACGTCTCAAAATCACTGTAGATGTCGGCGTGATCGAATTCCAGCGACGTGATGATCAGATCGTCCGGGTGGTAATGGAAGAACTTCGCAGCCTTATCCCAATAAGCGGAATCGTATTCATCGCCTTCCAAGATAAAATCCTCGCCGCCACCGAGGCCATAACTCCTCCCAAAGTTTTCCGCGACGCCGCCAACTAGGAAGTTCGGGCGTTTTTTCGCCACCTGAAAAATCCACGCAAGCATAGCAGTCGTGGTTGTTTTTCCGTGCGTCCCGCTGACCACGATGGAGTGTTTGCCGGGAAGAAATTCCTCTTCAAGTATTTCCGGAAGCGACTTGTGAACCAGCTTGCGGTCGAGCATTTCCTCCACTTCCACGTTGCCACGGGAAATAGCGTTGCCAACTACAATCAGGTCGGGCGCGGGTGTGAGATGAGCGGCGTCAAACTTGGAGTGGTACTGGATGCCGAGCGACTCGAGAAGAATTGACGCGGGAGGATACACGCCGGCATCCGAGCCAGTGACGCGGTAGCCGCGTTCGCGCAGCATTCCGGCGAGCGGCGACATTGCTGAGCCGCCGATCCCAATCATGTGGATGTGCTTAATCATGCCCTGAGCCTCTTCTAGTTTAAGGGACAACCGCCGGTTCGAGAAATTCGAGAGTGCCCTCGCCGTGCGCATGGAGCCGCGCGCGGATGCCAAGCGGCAGTGTCAACATGGCACGCTTGCTGTGGCCAACCGGAGCGCCATAGATAACCGGTATGCCCAGGGGCGAAAGGATGCGCGCACATACGTCGCGAGTCGTCGGGCTATTCGGTGCGGGCGCGTCGCCATTGGGGAATTCTCCCAAAATAATCGCTTTGACGCCGCTGAATTTGCCAGCCTGCTGCAGGTGCAACAAGGCGCGGTCCACCTGATAGGGCTTCATGCCGAGATCTTCCAGCACTAGGATCGCCCCGGCCGTGTCCAACTCCCAAGGCGTGCCCAAAGACGTTTGCAGGATAGTCAGACAACCACCGAGAAGTCGGCCTTCCGCCGCACCGCGGACCAACGACTCCGCACGCAACGGCACGCTCCACCCCGTGGCAGTATTCGAAACCGCTTGCAGGAAAGAATGTTCGTCATAACCGTGAGCATCGTCGGCTCCGTGATTAAAGCCCGCGGCGGCCATTGGACCGTGGAACGTAACCCATTCGGCCTTCTGCCAAAGGTAAATCTGCAACGAGGTGAGGTCGCTGAAGCCGATGATGCATTTCGGCTCCTTGAGTTCCGCGGAAAAGTCGGAGCCGAGAAGATAGCTCGCGCCGTAGCCGCCGCGCGTGGCCACCAGACCGCGGATCCCCCCGTCCCTGAGTGCGCTGAGGAATCCTTCTAGCCGCGTTTGCAGCGAACCTGCAAAGTAGCCTTCGGGCGTGGACATCGGCGCGGGAGAAAACTCAAAGCCCAGCCGGCGCAGTTCCGCGATGCCCGTCAGGATTTCCTGGTGATCCGCAGGAGACGCCGGAGCAAACACAGCAATCTTCGAACCCTTGGTAAGAGCCTTGGGCTTGCGCGGATTTGTCCGGGCAACATTCATTCGCAATGCTCCCGGCACACTATGGCGCCATTCGCAGCATCGGTAGTCCCTGAGCCAAGCCATCGAAATAGAATTGCGTGGTAAGCAATCATTCCCTGAGCGGCCACCGCCGCGTACAAGGAAAGTTTACGAGTT
>Ga0210407_10001570_pt1 | contig 21103 bp, 18 predicted proteins | sample IncBWC27MmetaG_FD_150860 | JGI IMG/M metagenome (GOLD analysis project Ga0210407, IMG submission 150860) | Forest soil microbial communities from Barre Woods Harvard Forest LTER site, Petersham, Massachusetts, United States - Inc-BW-C-27-M | ecosystem: Environmental > Terrestrial > Soil >... | reverse complement strand
GCGAGGGAACCGGGATGGCGGCGATTTCCAACAGCGTAGGAGCGATGTCCACGAGCCTAACCTTGGCGGCTACTCGCTTCGCAGCGGGGTGGGCTTCCGGGAGTCTCACTACGAGTGGGACATGGATGGTCTCGTCATACAGGAAGATGCCGTGGGTTTCCTCGCCGTGAGCGCCGAGGCTCTCGCCCTGGCTGGCTGCGACGACAACAGCGGTGCTGGCGTCGAGGTTCTGTTGGTGCAAAATTGCCAGAAGTTTGCCGATGGCCGTATCGGCTGCTGCGATGCCAGCGTCGTATGAGGCGGTGGCCAGGCGCGGATCGATCTGAATCCAGAGAAAGAATGGGGCTTGCGTGTCGCGGGTCAGCCAGGCTGCGGCACTGGTCACTACCTGATCCGGGCGACGCTGAGTGGGCGAAGATCGCTGGCCGCTGTTAGCTGCCGAGCTTCGCTTGGCTTGGTCGGGCGAGACGCCCGTCCCCACACTGGGTGGCCGAACACCCGCGTCGTAAGTTTGGAAGCCACGGTCGAATCCCTGCGCCAGCCCGTTCCATGGGTCGAGATCGACGGAGCCAGCAAAGGCGGCGGTCCGGTAGCCTTGGGTCTTCAGCAGTTCCGGGAGATAGGGCAGCGATGATGATAGCGTGCCGCCAATGTCGCTCATGCCGGTGCTCTGAGGGTAGGCTCCGGAAAGCATGGTTGCATGCGAAACAACGCTTCCCGGCGCCCGGGCGTAGGCATGCTCGAAGACGATGCTTTCTCCGGCCAAACGATCAAGGTTCGGTGTGAGTGTACCCTTGGCGCCGAGGAAACCCATGCGGTCGGCGCGGGTGGAGCAGACGGTGATCAGCACCAGGTTGGGTTTGGATGCGGCAGCGGCGAAAGCGAGACTTACACTAACGAACATCAGATTTAGGCCGGCAATGAACTTTCGGATCATGACAGTAAGTGTAGAGGCTGCGCCGCCGTTGATCAAAACTTGAAACCGCCAGTCTTGACGTCCATGCAACTCCGCGTACAATCTATGTACCTGCTCCTCGGGATTTCCAGTCTTATGGCGATGTCGTGATCACCACCCATCATTAGCCAGGAAGCTAGCCAGGAAGCCAGACCATATTTTGCAGTGACCGCGCCATTCAGAAAACGTCTTCGTCTGGTATGCCTGCTAGCTCTGTGCGCTGCGGGCCTGAGTCTGCTTCTCTCATGCCAGCACGCGCGAGGCGGAGCAGTTGGCTCCAGAAAGCTGATCATCCTTGGTATTGACGGGCTCGACCCGGACCTGCTCACGAAGTTCATGGCGGAGGGCAAGATGCCGAACTTTGCCCGGCTGGCTGAGCAGGGATCGTTCCGGCGTTTGACGACCAGCATCCCGCCGCAAAGCCCGGTGGCGTGGTCGAACCTGATTACGGGCATGAATGCGGGCGGGCACGGAATCTTTGATTTCATCCACCGCGATCCGAAAACCTTTCAGCTTTATTTTTCCACGTCGCGGGTAGAAGGCCCAAAGCATAGTTTTCAGGTCGGGAGTTGGGTGATTCCGCTCGGCAGCGGATCGGCGGAGCAGTTGCGGCACGGCAAGGCCTTCTGGGAGATCCTGGACGAACAGAGCGTACCCAATTACGTTTACCGCATCCCGGCAAATTTCCCTCCGATCGCCGCGAAAGGGAAGACTCTTTCCGGCATGGGCACGCCCGATCTGCGCGGTACGTACGGCACGTTTACTTTCTACACCGATGATCCCACGGCGGCGGTGGGAGCCGTCGAAGGCGGGGAAGTGGTGCAAGTCGAAGTAAAGAACAATCGGGTCGCGACTAATCTCATTGGACCGGACAACACGTTTCGCAGGAACTCGCCTCCCGCTACCGAGCCGTTCACGGTTGATGTGGATCCGCTGGAACCGGTGGCGCGAATCGGAGTGCAGGACCAGCGGTTCGTTCTGAAAGAAGGCGAATGGAGTGGATGGGTTCCGGTGGAGTTTCAGCTCATGCCGTTTATCGGCAATGTGAAAGGGATTTGCCGCTTTTATCTCAAGCAGACGCATCCGCGTTTTCAACTGTACGTATCGCCGATCAACATTGACCCGTCAAACCCCGCGCTTCCGATATCTACGCCATCGAGTTACTCGAGCGATTTGGCGAAACAAATCGGCGAATTCCACACGCAAGGCATTGCCGAAGACACGAAGGCGCTGACCGCCGGCGTGCTCGACGATAAAGAGTATCTGGAACAGGCCCGCACCGTGCTCGCTGAACATCGCCGCGCTTTCGATGTTGAGTTCCCGAAATTTCACGAGGGTCTGTTCTTCTTCTATTTTTCGAGCCTCGATCTGAATGCGCACATGATGTGGCGGCTGACCGATCCTTCGCATCCTGCGTATGACCCCGCGCTCGCTGCTCAGTACGGATCATCGCTCGAGGAGTTTTACGAGCAGATTGATGAGGTGCTCGGCGAAGTGATGCCGAAGGTGGACGACAATACAACGCTGCTCGTGCTTTCGGACCACGGATTTGCTCCTTACCGGCATTCCTTCAACCTGAATACGTGGTTGTTGAACAATGACTACATCACCCGGAAAGCTGCCAGCGGGGATTCGAGCGAGCCCTTCGCCGATGTGGATTGGAGCCGCACGCGCGCCTATGGTTTGGGGTTGAACGGACTTTATTTGAATCTGCGCGGACGCGAACGTGAGGGGATTGTCGAGTCTGGCACTCAGGCCGACGCGCTGCTGCGGGAAATCCGGCAGAAGCTTCTGGAGGTTCACGATCCGAAGGATGGCTCGCAGGTGGTTACGCGAATCGATCTCGCGAGCGAAGCCTACCAGGGGCCATATGCGCGCTCGGGTCCGGATGCGCTCGTCGGCTACAACCGCGGGTATCGCGCGGGGTGGAAGACGATCCTGGGGGCGTTTCCGGCGGACGTGCTTGAGGACAACACGAACGCGTGGAGCGGCGATCATTGCATGGACTTCACGAAGGTGCCGGGAGTGTTGCTGAGCAACCGCAAGATTGGGGCGCAGACGCCGGCGCTGACCGACATCGCACCTACGATTCTGTCGGAATTCGGAATCGCGAAGACCAAGGATATGATGGGGCAGTCGGTGTTTCAGCGGCGTTAGGCGCTGCCGATTAAACTGTAGCGCCGGCATCTTGCCGGCTCTTCCGCGGGCACGGATGTCCGCCGGACAGCCGCCGGGACCGCGGCGCCACAAATGCAAACGGGAGAAATCATGTTTGGTTCACACAAAGTGAAGATCGAAGGCGAGCTGCTGGAGAAGGTGAAGCAGTGTTCGGATGCAGCGGGATACGAATCGATCGACGAATTCGTGATCCACATGCTGGAGAAAGAAACGAAGAAAATCCTTCCGGATGAGAGCAACACCTCGAAAGAAGAAATACAGAAACGGCTGCGCGGATTAGGGTACATCGAGTAGCTTGAATGTTCTCTCCAATCCGCTCGTGATGGCTTCACATGCCCCGGCAATCGCGGCATTCAGTCTATCCTGGCTGGCTAGTCCGCTGGCGATTGTGATTGTCGTGTCGCTGGTCGTTGGATTGCTGATGGTTGTCTTGTTTGGCTACACCTCGGATCAGAAAGCGATCGGCATTGCGAAGGATCAACTGAAGGCCCATCTGCTGGCGGTGCGCTTGTATCGCGATCAGATTCCGGTGGTGATGGGCTCTTACGGCAAGATCCTGCGAGGAACCGGGCGCTACCTGAAACTTGCATTCAAGCCGCTGCTCTACGTCATCATTCCAATTACTTTGCTCATGGTGCAGATCGATCGTTATCTGGGGGCAACGCCGATTCCTTCGAACGCGCCGTTTCTTTTAACAGTTCACACAACCGGCGGCGATGCGCTGAATGACGTGACGCTTGATCTTCCGTCTGAGATCACGATGACCGCGCCTCCGGTGCACGTTCCTTCAGCAAATGAAATTGTCTGGCGACTGGTCGGCTCAAAAGAGGGAAAATACGAAATGAAGATTGCCGCCGCTGGTCAGGCCGCTGCGAAGGTCGTTTGTGTGGGAAGCGGCCTGGCGCGAATTTCGACGGTCCGCTTGCGTGGGCATTTCTGGGAGCGCATGTTCTCGTCGGCAGAGCCGGCGCTGCCGGAGAATAGTCCGATCGAGTATATTTCGATCAATTACCCGGATCGCAATATCGAGGTTGCGGGCTATGGTATGAACTGGATTTGGCTGTTCTTCATCTTGTCGATGATTGCAGGATTTGTCTTCAAGGAACTTTTGGGTATCCAAATATGAACAGATCGTGTAGAGCGGACGCCCTCGTCCGCTTGCGTGCATCGGATGTCAAGCTGCAAGACGGGAGGGGACGCACATTACTCAACCCTGAGCGCCGGCTTTTCGCGGGCGAGGGCGCCCGCGCCACACTTTTGTTTGTGCTACTTGCCGTCGTCCTGTTCCCAACGGCCAGTCATGCCTATGCCGGGCCAGGCGCGGGTTTTGCGGTGCTGTCGTCGTTCTGGGCGATCTTTGTTGCGTTCCTGTATTCGTTCTATGCGTTGATGACCTGGCCATTCCGCCAGTTGTTCCGGTTTATCCGACGGCGAAACGCGTATGGAAAGGCGACGTTTCAGCGCGCGGTGATTTTAGGATTCGATGGCATGGATCCGGAGCTCGCCGACCGATTTATGAAAGAAGGCCGGCTGCCGAACCTTGTGAAGTTGCGCGACAAAGGAACCTTCAGCAAACTGCGGACCACGTTCCCCGCGATTTCTCCGGTGGCATGGTCGACGTTTATGACCGGGGTGAATCCAGGCAAACACAACATTTACGATTTTCTCGCGCGCGATACCAGCAATTATCTTCCTTATCTTTCGTCGGCGGAAATCAAGGGGCCGAAGCGCCATTTGAAGATCGGCAAATATTCCATTCCATTCGGCAAAACGGAAATCAAGGCCATGCGCAAGGGCACGCCGTTCTGGCACTGGCTGGGCAATGCGGGAATTTTCAGTTCCGTGATTCGCGTTCCCGTCACGTTTCCGCCGGAGAAGTTTCAGGGCGTGCTGCTTTCCGGAATGTGCGTGCCAGATTTGAAAGGTAGCCAGGGCACGTTTTGCCTGTGTACGACCCGCGTTTCCAGCGACAAGTTTCGCGAAGGCGGGGTGCGCGTACCCATCGAGCGTAAGAACGGTGTCTGCCGCTCCTATATTCCTGGGCCGGACAGTCCGTTGGCCGAGAAAGCCGGCACGGAACTGCGGGTTGCCTTCGAAATCCGGCCGGAGCCGGGATCAAAATCGGCGCGCTTCGCGGTTGGTGCTGAAAAGTTCACGTTGAAAGTCGGGGAATACTCCGAGTGGCTGCCGGCGGAATTTAAAGCTGGCATGGGCTTCACGGCGCACGGCATCTGCCGATTTTATCTCAAGGAACTTTCGCCGGAGGTTGAAGTGTATGTCACGCCCGTGAACATCGATCCGGGGCATCCCGACCTGCCCATCTCGCACCCGGTGACCTATTCCATTTACTTGGCAAAACTTTTTGGTCCATATGCGACGCTCGGCTTGGCGGAAGACACTTGGGCGCTCAACGAGCACGTGCTCGATGACGATGCCTTTCTGGCGCAGGCGTACGGCAATCACGAAGACCGCGAGCGGATGCTCTTCGATGCGCTGGACAAAACAAAGCAGGGGCTCTGCACGTGCGTTTTCGATACGACCGACCGCGTGCAGCACATGTTCTGGCGCTATCTGGAAGAAGACCATCCGGCGGCGCGCGACGTGCCCCACAGCCAGCATCCCCCGGTGATTCAGGATCTGTATGAGCGCATGGATCGCCTCATCGGGCGCGTGATGGAAAAAATTGACGACGACACGCTGCTGATGGTGATCTCCGATCATGGTTTCAAGTCATTCGCGCGCTGCATGAACCTGAATGCGTGGCTGCATCAGAGCGGATATCTCGCGCTGAAGGATGGCAAGAGCGAGAGCGGCGATTGGTTCGAGGACGTGGATTGGTCGCGCACCCGCGCTTACACCATGGGCCTCAACGGACTTTATCTGAATATCAAAGGCCGCGAGAAGCAGGGAATTGTGGATCCGGCGGAAGCCGAGGTTTTGAAAGAGGAGCTGCAAAAAAAGTTGAATGGACTGATTGATCCCGCATCGGGCACGGTGGGGATCACGGGCGTGTTTATTGCGGACAATGTTTATCGCGGGCCTTATACGGAAAATTCGCCGGACCTGATTGTTGGCTATGGTGCGGGGTATCGGGCATCGTGGGATTCGGTGATGGGAAAAGTTACCGGGCGGGTTTTCGAAGACAATATTAAGGCCTGGAGCGGCGACCACTGCATCGACCCACGTTTGGTTCCTGGCGTTTTATTTTCGAGCCACAGGTTCATCGAAGAGAAGCCTGCGATTGTGGATGTGGCGCCTACGATCCTGAAGCTGTTTGGCCTCGCGCTGCCCGCGCATTTCGACGGGAAACCCTGGACGCTGGCTTCACAGACGAAATCCTAGCCACAGGGGGCACAGAGGTACACGAGGGAAGGCTTTTGATTTCCTCTGTGTACCTCTGTGCCTACCTCTGCGCCCCCTGTGGTAATAGTTCTGAGACTGTTCGTGATCTCCCAAATTACCTCCGACATCTTTTTGGGGACTGTGAGGAGGGCGGCAGCATCCTGTGTAAGCACCCCTTCCCACGAGCTTCAATAGACAAGGCAACCCATTCGCTCACGTTCGCATGTCTGAGGATTCGCTGAATCACCATGTCCGGCACACCGAGACGGTATAGGTTGCTTCCCAGCCCGCGTCGTGCTGCGTGCCGTCAGCATAACGTGAGTAGGCAATCCGGTGGAGCGAAGCCTCAGCCGCAATTTCTTGGTCCACTTCCGCGAATCCGAGGTTCGACAGCACAGGGGAGGTCGGGGCGTGCACTTGTGTGCATGGGACCGCTAGGCTACCTAGCGCCTGTCTTGACTCTATGAATCGGTGCAGTGATTAGTGCGGACTCATCGGTGCGGGTGCGTAATATCCATTTCGGGCGTGGATTCGTAAGCCCCGTCTATTGGAAATCACCTCGATTGAACGAAAATTGCCGTCAGCCTCCAGATCCGGCGGCGGATACCCGAGAGCGTACTGACAGCGCAGGATCTTTTCGATCGCATTGAGAGCGCCTTTCAGGTCAGAATTCTCCCGGGCCGGCAGAACGAATCCTCCCGTTTCGCGAGTCAGCTTTTCCAGCACTAGGCGGCCATTCGGGTTTGTCTCGTAAATGGAATTTGCGTCTAGGGCGAAAATCGACGCCTCAGAGCGCGCCGCAGCTTCCTCCGCCACTCTCAGGGTTGCTTTGCTGGCAGTATCCACACCGTCGGTGATGAGAATGATCACGGGACGTACCACGCCTTTCTTCCTGTTCGCGTGAAGTTTGCCACCGGAAGCAACAATTGCGTCATACATAGCGGTGTCCCCTCCCGCCTGCAGTGTGCGGATTGCAGCATCGAGTGCATCTACATCACTGGTCATGGTCGCAGTCTTCTCCTGTACAGAGCTTCCAAACGCGACAATCGCCGCTTCATCGGTCTCTTTGCGAAGGATGTGTTTGAGAAAGGTGCTGGCTGCCTGCTGTTCGAAACGCAGACGCTCGCGAATGGAGCTGCTGACATCGATTGCCAAAATTACATGCAGAGGTAGGTTCGTCCGGGCCTGGAAATAGGTCCATTTCTCCGGTATTTTGTGATTATCAAGGAGCTTCAAGTCAGCGGCGGTCAGGTTGTCAACGAATCTTCCTTTCGAGTCGGTGATGCTCAGAATCAGGTTCACTTCACCGACTTGTTTTGAAATGGTGAAGTCGTGATACTCATCGGACAGAGCCGGGGTTGGCGGCCGGACACCCACATTCCCGATCTCCTTTGGGGAAATAGATGGCCCTTCGGGGACTGACTCCGGTCGAATTGGGTGCCTTTCCTGAGAGAAGGAAAACACTGTCAAGGTGAAGGAAAGAACCATTGCGAAGGAGGCCGTTTTGTTCATAGCCCGGTACCGAATGTCGCCGAGATAATTAGCAGATGCACTTACTTGACTTCAGAAATGCACGGATCGAAGGGGGGATGCTGGTGGCCCGAGTTCTTCGCGACCTAGCGGACCGCTTTTAGTTCTCTATCTCCGAATTCACAGTCAAGTTCCGACCCGAGCACAGAGCGGACAAATTATACACCTCGAAGCCGCGGACTGGTCAAGCACTCGCCTTGAAAGACTTGAAAGGTCTTGAAAGGTAGTGGGCTGTTTTGAATTCCTAAAGGTTTCCCAAGATTACAAAGTACACTCCCAACCCTATTAATAGTGAAGCCACGGCCCATGCGGTCAGTAGCAACGGTGAACGCTGAAAGGCCATCCTCCCAAGGAAAAAGCAGACGGTTGCGACGACCATTGCCACAACCATAACTGTCAAATCACCTTCAAGTGTTCTCATGCCGCCTTAGTCTGCCTCGTCTCCAATAATCCCACTAATTCTTCCAAGCTCCAAATGTGATTTGCGAGGCCAGCTTCCATCGCGGGCGTCACACGCAACGTTTGATGAACGCGGCAGAAATTGTAATAGGCATGACATCGTCCAGCGAGAGCAAGAAGAGATCGCCCGCGCTCTCCAACTGGATTTGCTGGAGATGATGGGCCCACCGATTCCCGTGCTCTATGTGGAAATGGACGGTACGGGTGTGTCCATGGTGAAAAAAGAGACCGCGGGTCGACCGGGCAAGACGGCAGGACAATCAGCCCATACTCGCGAGGCCAAGCTGGGCTGCGTGTTCACGCAAACCACCTGGGACGAAGAAGGCTATGCCATCCGCGATCCTGATTCCACCACATACACTGGGGCCATCGAATGCGCCGAGACATTTGGTAAGCGTATTTATGGGGAGGCCTGGAAACGCGGTTGGAGTCGCTCCCGCCTCAAAGTCGTGCTCGGCGACGGGGCCGAATGGATTTGGAACCTTGCCGATTTACATTTTCCCGGCGCCATTCAGATCGTCGACCTCTACCATGCTCGCGAACATCTCTGGAAGTTAGCTCACGCCATACACCCCAACGACCAGGTTCAGCAGAAGCGCTTGGATGATGTACCACCAGAATCGGCTGGACAAAGGCCGCATCGAGAAATTCGTAAGCTCGCTGCGGTCGCTAGAAGTGCACGACCCAGAGCTGCGGGAGGCAATCCGCATCGAAGCCAACTACTTTGAAAAGAACGCTCCACGGATGCGTTATCCCAAGTTCCGCCAACAACACCTCTTCGTTGGGTCGGGCGTCATTGAAGCGGGTTGCAAAACCATCATTGGATCCCGTACCAAACAGTCAGGCATGTTTTGGACAATACGCGGCGCCAACGCCATCACAACCCTGCGCTGCTGCCAGCTCAACGGCCGCTTTGAAGACTACTGGGAGGCGCGGCGAACATGATTTCCAACTTTCATGTCGCGCACCTCGTTGAAAGTCCGGGCTGGCGTGCTCCGCATCGCTCATGCCCGCAGGCAGAATACCCCATAGAAGTGATTGTGGACTATACTGACTGACGCTCCCAATGTGAGATCTTGTCGGTAGGAGGTTGTCCATGCGATGCCTCGCAGTGTTTTTCGCCCTAGCGGCGCTGCTATCGGTTAGCGCAGCCAAGGAAGACTTTCAGACCGGTGATTTCGTCAAGCAGCAGTTGAATTCCATCGGGACCGAGCAGGCTCGTGCAGCAGTGCAGAGTCGCGCAACGGAAGGAACATTGAGCTTCCAGCTAAAGAACGTAGCTACAGGGCGTCAGGACGGTAAACAAGTCTTCGTCTCGGAAGGCGGCAAATTGGTTTCGCTGCTGAAATTGCCAAATCCGAGTTACCACGGCGAACGCTTCGTGAGCGACGGCAAAAAAATCTTTATCGCGGAGTTGAAACCTGGCGTCTATTCCGCTTTGGGCCAGTTTATCCTCGTGCACGGCGAGATTCTTACCGAAGGCCTGTGGGGTGGCACGCTCTCTACCGGGTGGGCGCTGGCTCATCTGGACGAGCGGCATGCGAAACTGCAGGATCGGGGCTTGAAGAAAGTGGACGGACGGGAACTTCGTCGAGTGGACTATATTCCGAAGAAACGCAGCGATCTGGAGATCCAACTTTACTTTGAGCCTGACACTTTTCGGCACGCCATGACCGTGTACTTATTGACGATCAGTCCCCAGATGGCTCGCTCTGAGATTCAAACCGCGAGACAGCAAGAAACGCGATACCGGCTGGAGGAGCGCTTTGCCGATTTCAAGAGCGTTGACAATCTGAGCCTACCGGAGCGATGGACCATTCAGTTCACCTCCGAGGAGTCTACAACTGGTTCCGCAGGCGGTGGCGGCTTGCAAACCCTCTCCGCCGGTGGCGGAGAAGTGGGTGCCGCAGGCACCACAATAAATACCAACGGAATCGGATCAGGGATTAGTCCGGTTAGTGAGTTTGATGTTACCGTGACCAAAGTATCGAACAACGTGCAGCTCGATCCGAAGAACTTCGAGGTTAAATGACACATTCGTGGTCGTGAACTCTGAGTCGGTGCTACATTCGTCCGTCTCATTACGACTGAAGGACGTTCGTGGGGTTGGGTTCCGCCGCCAATTGGAAATAGGTTTTAGTTACTCGAACGACAAAGAAGGACTACCTTTCTAGAGCAGTTACCTAAACATCGGATAATGGCTCGCGGCCCCCATCAAGAACAGCATGGGGAACGACAGCACAAAGTTCGCGCGTGAAGTGAGGAATGCTTGCCGAGCCAGATATTTTGCTTTGTCGGGCATCGGGGTGCCATTGGCCGCGTTGTCGGCCGTCCACTTGATGATTTTTTTCTGCGAGCGCCAGATGACGCCCCAGACGTTCAGCATCATCACCCAACCCATCCCGCCGCCGATGCCGATGGCGAGCAGGCGATTGCTCTCCCAGCCATGATCGTTGAGGCGCAGAAACAGGCAGGACGCCACGAGCACGATGACGGTGTAGATCACAGCGAGCACCGGCCCTTTGTCGAGCGCGCCTTTGCCGGGAATTTCGCAGGCATACATCAGCGCCCAGGCGACGGTCCAGATCAGAAAGAAAGTTCCCATCGGACCACCGGAAGATGCGCCGCCGTTTCCGGCGTCCGCGGCGACGATGTTTCCCCAGTATGCCATGCCCATTAATACGGTGAGCACCGATCCCCAGCGGAACCACCACAACGCGCGCGACATCAGGCTGGGCAGGATTTTGCCTTTGGTGGCGGGATCAAGTTCCTTCATGAAGGGAACATTGACCAGATTGAAGAAATACAGCAGGCCGAGCCAAGTTATGCCGCCGACAAAATGCAACCAACGAAACAGCATCAGGAGGTTTGTCTGGAAGTCGGTGGGTAGGTTGATGTTGGTCAAGGTCAGGGCTCCTAGTCTGAAACTCTGTTCTGGAACTGACGATTGTAGATGGCTGGCGAGGGAAATGAAACCCGGTCGATTTTTTTTGGCTGACGGACTTCGGACGGCCGGAATTAGCCTTGGGCGCGCCAAGCGCAGGGCCGTCTCCCGAGAATATTATTGCGCGGGAAGTTGAAAAGCGCTTGACAAGGCCGTATTGTAGGAGCCAACAGGAAGAGAGCTGCCGCCGATTGCCCTTCCCTATGCTCACGGCGCGGCCTCTAACCAGAAAAAAGGAGATCGGCAAATGGAAGCCAAGCCGGCGCAGCAGAACATCCAGGATTCCTTCCTCAACACGGCACGAAAGGAACGGCACAATATTACGATCTATCTGGTCAGCGGCGTGAAGCTGACGGGGCGTATCCGATCGTTCGATAAGTACTCAGTGGTACTCGATACCAGCAACCAGGAGCAACTCATCTTCAAGCATGCGATTTCGACAGTCGTCATTTCACGCGCAGCCCACAGCCATATGGATTCGAAGCCGACAGCGGTGCCGTCCCTTGGGGAGGCGTCGATCCCGAGCCCCGCTTCCGGCACTGAAGGATGAAGTGAGTTTGCTTGCGTCGAGATGACTCCAGACTGAGCGGCCGCGGCAGTTCGCGGAAAGAGCCCAAGGCGGTGCTGAATCCATCGGAACTGCAGGAACGGGCGTTCCTGGTGGGGGTGGAGTTTCGCACCCGGAGCCGCGCTGGCCGCACTGGAAAGACAAGTTCTGCGATGATCACTCCTGGTGCGCAGGCGGCTCGAGATCATGCCACCAGCGTGGCCGTCTCGTCGTCCTCCTTGTCCTCGTCGTCATCCCCATCTCTGCCGACCGATTCTCCGGATTTCAGCTCCGAGGAGTCACTCGATGAACTGCGTTCGCTGGCGTCGAGCGCGGGGGCGCAGATCGCCGGCGAATTCACGCAGCGGCGCGACCGGCCCGATCCTGCCACTCTGATCGGCAAGGGCAAACTGGAGGAAATTGCGGGCGCGGCAGCCTCGGTTTCCGCGGATGTGATTCTGTTCGATCATGACCTCTCGCCTTCGCAACAACGCAATATTGAGCGCGTGGTCCACACGCGCGTCATCGATCGCACACAACTGATTCTCGATATTTTCGCGCGCCATGCGCGCACTCGCGAAGGCCAGTTGCAGGTGGAACTGGCGCAGCTTGAGTACATGCTTCCGCGGCTGGCAGGGCGCGGCGTGGAAATGTCCCAACTCGGCGGCGGCATCGGTACTCGCGGACCTGGAGAAACTCAACTGGAGACCGACCGGCGAAAGATTTACCGCCGCGTCCGGCACGTCAAAGAGCAAATCGAAAATGTGCGTCGCATCCGGGCGCAACAGAGGCAGCGGCGCGAATCGGTTCCGGTAGCTACGGTGGCGCTGGTCGGGTACACGAACGCGGGAAAGTCCACGCTGTTTAATGCCCTCACCAAGGCCAACGTGGTGGCGTCGTCGCGCATGTTTGCCACGCTTGATCCGACCATCCGAGCCGCTGACCTTCCTTCAAAGCGCAAAGTTCTGTTCTCGGACACAGTGGGTTTTATACGGCATCTTCCGCATACGCTGGTGTCGGCCTTCCGCGCCACGCTCGAGGAAGTACAACGCGCAACGCTCATCATGCAGGTCTCGGATGCGAGCAGTCCAGTTTCTGCCGAGCAGGATGCGCAAGTGGAAAGTGTTCTCAAGGAACTCGAAGCCGACAAAAAGCCGCGGCTGAAAGTGATGAACAAGATCGACCTGTTGCTTCCAAAGCAGCGCGAGTCGCTGCGTGATGACGATCAGAACATCCACGTCTCGGCGGCAAAAGGAATCGGATTAAGCACTCTACTCGATCGCGTCGACGCCGTACTCGAAGGAGACCGCCCTGAACGCGTTCGGCTGCGCATCCCGCAAAAAGAGGGCAAGATGCTGGCTCAGTTGCAGGCCGGCGCCCGAATCTATTCCCGCCAGTATCAGGACGGGTTGGTGGTGCTGGAAGCCGAAGCGCCTGCTTCGCTGTTGCGTCGCATGCGGGCGTGGGTGGTGGAGTGAACCTCGGGAAAACGAGCGCCTAAAGATAACCAGCGGATGGGGGGCCATACAAGGAACTTGTCACGGCGAACCGGTTTGGTATGACATAGAAGTCATGGGAATCCGCATGGCGTCGAGGCTGACTTTCGGGCTGCTCGTTTGTCTGACGATTCGTTTGGCTGCGCAAGAGCCGTCAAGCGCCGCTTCGCAAGTCCGCAAGCTGGAAGAAAAATGGACCGCAGCTTACAAGGAACGACAGATTGATCTTCTGGCTTCGCTCCTGGCCGAGGAATTCGTGATCACGGTTGAGGATGGCAACACCTACAGCAAAACGGGTTATATCACGCACAGCGCCGATCCATCGGTTCGGGTGGAAGTCGCCGAATTGTCGGACCTGCGGGTGCGGGTGCGTGGCTACGTCGCGGTGGTGACGGGCGCGTATCACGAGAAGGGAACGTCCAACCACAAGCCTTACGAGTATCACGACCGGCTGACTGATGTCTGGGTCAAGGTTGGGAACACCTGGCAAGTGATCGCTTCCCATTACAGCATCCCAGTCAAACAGTAAGTCCGATGTTCGAAACCTAGTTCTACACTTTCCCGAACGGGTTCTCCAAAGACGGGCTTTGCGGAGTGAACAATTCTGCTCCGCCTTCCGTGATGTGCATGTCGTCCTCCAGACGGAGGCCGAATTCTCCGCGAATGTAAATACCCGGTTCATCACTGAAAGTCATCTCAGGCTGGAGTTTCGTTGAATTGCCGCGAACCAGATAGGGCCACTCGTGGCCGTCCATGCCCATGCCGTGTCCCAGGCGATGCGTGAAGAATTTGTAATCGGGACCGTAGCCCGCGTCGGTGATGACTTGACGGGCGGCGCCATCCACCGCGCTAGCTTCCACTCCGGGCTTCGCGGCTGCCAACGCGGCGCTCTGCGCTCGATGAACGATGTCGAATACCTGTTTCATTTTGTCGCTGGCTTTGCCAAGCACAAACGTGCGTGTGATATCGGACGCATAGCCTTCCACCGAGCAGCCACCGTCGATCAGCACGATCGTGCCTTCCCGAATGCCCTGAGGCTTGATCGAGCCATGGGGGAAAGCGGAAAACTCGCCAACCTGTACATCGGCGCCGCCCTCGAATCCCAGTTTGCGGTGCGAGGCTTCCAGCAGGTCTTCGACATCCCGCTGCGTCATGCCCACTTTCATCGAACGGTAGGTTGACGCGTAGGCGGCGAGCGTGACCTTCGATGCCAGCCGCATCAGGTCGATTTCGTGCCGGCTCTTGATCATGCGGCATCCGGCGGTGACTGGAGTTGCGCTCGTGAACGTCGCGCTGGCTGCGGTTCTTTTCAGGTTGTCGCTGAAGACAAACTTTACCGTCTCCTCGACGCCGACAGTTCCGCTGGCGATGCCGCGGTCGCCGAGCCCTTGCGCGACGCGGGCGTAGGGGCTCTCGTCTTCCTGCCAGACGCGGAGGTCGGGCTTGCCGCCGTCGGGCGATTGGGCGATCTGCTCGCGCGCCCGGCCTTCCTCGAACGCCGGAGACACGTAAAACGCTTCGCCCTTGGCGGGTAACACCATGGCAAAGAGGCGCTCTCCACCCTCCCAGCGTATGCCAGTGAAGTAGGCAAGGGATGTGCCCGGGGTAAGCAGGATAGCGGACAGGTTATTCTCGCGCATCAGGAGGCGAGCCTTCTCCTGGCGTCCGGCGCGCTCTTCGATGGTGATGGGCTTGGCTTCTCCGCGCAGCGTGCGAAGCGCGGCGATAGCTGGCGGAAGAGACTTATCACCTTCGGCCGCATGGGCCACCCGGGGCAAAGCTACGCTGACGCCGGCAGCGAGGGAACCGGTTTGCAGGAAACTTCGGCGCGAAATCACGAAGGCTCGAAGAATGGAAGACGCATTGTTTAGACTGGCCGATGGATAGCCGGCGGGTTCGGGTTTGGAAGACTTGGGTCCCCCATTTGCGCTAAAGTATTAATTCTAAAATGACTTAACTCCAAAGTCTTCATAACAAAGGAGTTCGCTTTAGTTCTCCTTTATAATCAAAGACTTGCAATTGCAAAAGCGCGCAAAATTACTTTTCAAAGAGCTCAGTGACAAGCAAATTGCCTACAGCCATGCTGAGCTATAGTCCAACGCCGATTGTAGCTCCGATGTCAACTGGTCGGCTGATTTTGGTTCGTGCCCTCGTCCACTCCTCGCCATCCAAGGAAGCTCGGCTTCGCGATGGCTTCCGTGTAGCCGACGATTCGTTCAGGAAGCAAAATCGAATCTTGACTCGCTTTCAAAACGCTCTTTAGCATTAAGGAGCATAAATCGAGATTTTCATACGCGCGAGGCGCAATTCACAGCCATGGACGTTCGGGCGTGCGGGGAGTCGGGTCAAGAACAACGGTGAATATGAGCACACTGTTTAATAAAGTAGCGATAGTGACGGGCGCCTCCAAAGGCATAGGCGGTGGGATTGCAACGGCCTTGGGAGCTGCGGGCGCGCGCGTGGCCGTGAACTATTCCTCCGACCGGGAAGGCGCCGAACGCGTCGCTCAGGCGATCACCGACAACGGGGGCGAGGCGATCGCGGTCTGACGGTGTGCTAGTTGTCGAATTTCACACCAAAGGCGGGCCGTTCAGATTCACGGCACAAGATCATACCGAGTTTGTAGATGCCTTTTATTGGGATCCCCCAAGATCGAGCGAACAAGATTGTGATTCTGACGGGAGCATCCCCGAATTTCGGTTCTGCCGCGCTGTGATGAAAACGCGAGAGTCCCCAAGGCATGGAGGGCAGTCTAGATTGTCAGTCGGATCATGTATTGACGTCTGAACATCCCCACGCCAAGACCTGGCTTGAGTGGGCTACCCGCCGTTTTTGGCTTGCCCCCCTCACAGGGGAACTCGAAGCGCCAGGATCGTGCCCTTTTCAAGGGGAGTGCGCTATCCTTGCGCTCTCGGCACGCGCGAGGAACTCCGCCATCTTCTTGTCCTTGGCAGCGTGCAACGCCCAACCTTCAGCGGTCGCGTTCCAGCGATTGTCGCGAATCGTCATATTGATAGCGTGGCTGATCAGGAATTGTGCCGATTCATAGTTCCCCCTGACGGCGCATTCGTGCAAGATGCTGGCCGGCTCGTGCGTGCTCCAGTTGGTATTGATGTTGGCTCCGCGCTCCAACAGGAAAGTCGCAATCTCAAACTGCCGATTCACGCACGCCCATGCCAGCGCTACGTCCAGGACTTGTTGGGCGTTGGCGGGAGTCCAATGCAGGTTTCGCAAAACGGAGGGGTTGTTGGCAGGGTAATGCTGACCGAGGCTTCCCAACCTCGGACGGCCATCCTTATCAAACCACCCCTTCACTCGTGGGAGGTCCCCTGTGCCGGCCGCGTGGCACAGATCGTTTGGTAAGGGCCAAATCGGGGTCAACAGAGGAATAAGGTGCGCCTTCCCATATTCCAGAGCGAACACCAGCGCGGACGAAGAAGGGCGCTTCATCGCCAGTGCGGGAGCGAACTCCAACAACCGCGTGATGAACGCACCGCGGTCATTCAAGACCGCATGCTCCACGATTTCCACCTGCCGGGCGAGTTGGGATTCGCCGAGCAGATCCGGCTCCCGCTGCAGCCACGCGTTGAACTCCTGGAGGTTGTCTTCATCCATAGCCGTGAGTAGTTCGTTCATGACGACCGTCTGCCAGGGGCTGATCACGTTCTGCCAGGGCTCCCCGTACCTTTGCGCATGTGCAGCCAGATAGTCGATGAAGCCGGTTCGTCCGCGCCATTTCTCCACTTGCAGCCCGAGCGCGGGGTCGAGCTCGATACAACGGCCGAGAAGGAGAGCAGCAACGGCCCGATGGTCGAACCGGCAAGCCCAGAGGAACGCTTGCGTCACCGCAGCCGCGTCACCGCCGGGGTGGGCCCTCAATGCGTCAAGGCAATCCCGCACGCCGTCGTAGTCACCCAGTGCCGCCAGAGTATCGAGGCTACGCGGCAGAATCCCCTTGCGCGAAAGGAGCTGCAACACTCCCCTGGCGCGGGAGCGAATTGCGTCCTCCCATATCGCCGGGTTCGCGATGGCCCCAGCGTTTAAGAGAAACTCGGCGCATTCCAGGCGAGTGAACATCTGCTCCCGGTAAGGATCGCCGCTATCGCCAAACGAGCCGGTGGCAAACCCGAGCAACGATTCTCCGGAATCGCCGCGCCACGATAGAAGCGCAGGATACTCCAGAACCATTTGCGTCAATCGTTCGACGCTGTTGCCGTGAATGGCGCGTTCCGCCTCGGCGGCGGCCCACTCCAGGCCCTTGCCTTCCTGGCGGAGCACCGCCGCGCGAAGGTCCTGCCAGCCGGCGAAGCCGTATTCCCGGGCGAGCACAAGCTGGGCGTCTCGCAGCGCTAGAGGAAGGTTCGGAGCCGGTAGTTGAGCGTGGACACGGGCCAGAGCATCGGGGTCCCCGGCGGCGAACAGGCGGACCAGTTTCTTTGCCTGCTTCCGGATGGACTCAAAGGATGAGTGAGAGGGTAATAACTTCGACGGGGTCACAAGACCTCCTTTCATATTTGCCTGTGTCCCGCTGAGACCAGGCTGAAAGAAGGTAACTGCGCGCCTGAAAACAAAAACAGGTGGGATATTTCCCTTGCCGCGGGTAGGAGACGCCCTGTTAGCGCACTGGCCCAACCATATCCGGCTCCGTCGCGCTTGTCAATCCATCCATTCCGCGTAACCGTACTGTCCTAAATTAGCCGCTGCCCTCCCAATGCCGTTCTGGCGAGGTTCGCTCGCTGGACAGCCGAGGGGCGGGCCATCCCTACGCGGGCGGGGTAAGGCTCGGTCCGCTCTAGAATGGCTGCATGGTAAGCGGCTATACTTGCGCGGGTTGCGGGGAATGGAACGAGACCACGGTGGATGAATCCGCCGGCAGTCGCCAGCGTTACGTGGAGGACTGCCAGGTGTGCTGCAAGCCGAATGTTTTGCGCGTCAGTTGGGATGCCGGCACTGAAGAATTTCTGATCGAGGCTCAATTAGAATGAAGCGTCATCATAGCTACGAGTTTTTTCCGGAGGAGGAGGAAGATCGATGGGCAATTATCCCGTAAGCGCAGGAAGGATGGTCCCACATAACATGGTGACCACGCAGTTCGAGATTGATGGCTTTCGCGTCGTGCGTACGCTGGGCGTGGTGCGCGGAATTACGGTGCGTTCCCGGTCGATCTTTGGAACGATTGGAGCCGGGCTTCAGACGATTATCGGCGGCAACATTACGCTGCTGACGAATCTATGCGAGCGAACGCGCGCCGAAGCGTTCGACTTGATGTTGCAACACGCGGCGGAAATCGGAGGCAACGCCGTCGTCGGCGCCCGTTACGATGCAACCGAGGTGATGCAAGGGGTCACGGAAGTGCTTGCCTATGGGACGGCTGTGTTTGTTGAAGCGCAAAAATGAGTTAAAGTGGAGCGCCGGGCGTCCCCGCCCGGCCGCCTCCGGTCTGGACGGGCGAGACGCCCGTCGCTCCATCGTGTGATTTCATTTCGCGCTCGACCTACTCCTTGTATACGAAGCCTGCGACTATGGCGGCTAAGATCGAGCCTATCCACAGGTCGAGCATCCATCCGAGGGGTAGCAGGCGCGGAATCGGCGACCAGGCTGCTTGCCCGAAGTTGCCCGGGACCCCGGCGCAGAATCCAACGATCATTCCGATCTTGAGAGCCGTCTTCGGTCCGGGGCCGGCGGTGGCGCGAGCCCACGCGTAGAGATGCGCGATCAGAATCGACATCACGAATATCAGCACAATCCAAATCGGCGTGAAAAGCGGATAGCGCGGTTCCTTCAGGAACAGTCCTTGTTTCTGCATCGCTTCGTAGAGCGGAGCCTGCCGCAAGCCAACGAAGAAGCCCCATGCAATCCAAACCACTCCGCCGGCAATGCCTCCCAGCCACACCCGCGCTCGATTCAGTTTCATTTGTGTCCTCTGTTTGTGTTTGGCTTGAAATTCGGCACAAGTGTACTCCAGCGGATCGAGACGTGGAATCATCCCTACGAAGACGACGAAGACGCGGCACAGCCGCGTCTTTACGGGAACGTTCGCGAGATTCCAGGTAAGCCCAAGCGCTGCAAGTGGAAAAGTCGCAATTTCTACGATCAGCGAACCACTCTTCCAAACACAAGCCCTAGTGGTCATCTGCCTAGTTAACCGCAACATTTCGCGCTTCGTACCGACGGTCCCTTCGGTGACTCCCGACCCAAAACTTTCCTATTGACAACAAACGATTTAGGCGTAGGATGTGGACAAAAGTGGTTGAAAGTGGAACAACGAATAGAGGTCGTGGGTTAAAACCCTAAGTTTCGAGGCGCCAGTGGTTTACGAGACTGACACCGACAAAACCGAGCCCAACGAACCCGAATCCACTTCTTTTGGAACTGCTTCTTTCTCCCTCGTGCTAGTCGCTGTGGTAGCAGCCATAAATAAACGCAGCCCAATAACGAGCAGGGCACATGTTTCGCGGAAATCACCCAACACGCGTCGACGAAAAGGGACGGTTAAAAGTCCCCGCGGAATTCAAGCGCGTGATCGACGAGAAATATGCGCAGAAATTCTACATCACAAGTCAGGACGGAAATATTGCTCAAGTGTATCCCTTCGAGGAATGGGAGCGGATCGAGCAGAAGCTGGCAGCGCTCTCGACATTCAATCCGACGAAGAAAAAATTCCTGACGCGCACGAATTATTACGGGCAGGTCGTGGAGATGGACGGGCAGGGGCGCCTGCTGATCCCGCAGATTCTGCGTGAGTCGGCGCAGATTCGCGGGGAAGTGGCAGTGCTTGGCAATCTGACCTACCTGGAAGTTCGCAACCTGGGAGCGCTCGACAAGGAGATTAAAGAGCCCTTCACGGATGAAGACATCAAGACGCTGGACGACTTGGGCATCTAGTGGCAACGGATTCAGATTCAGTAAACACCCCCGAGCGGGGTGGGCATGGAGCGGGTGGCCATGTCCCGGTTCTTTTAAAAGAAGCGATCGATTTTCTAGCCGTAAAGCGTGGCGGAACTTATCTGGATGCCACGGTGGGCCTGGGCGGGCACAGTTACGAAATCGCAAGACGCCTCGGCGCACCGGGACATTTGATTGGCTTCGATAAGGATCCGGCGGCGCTGGAGGTGGCGAGAGCAGCTGTCAGCCGTCAGCCGTCAGCCGTCAGTGCAGGCGAACTGGCGGGCGAACGGCAACCAGTGAAGTCGGAGTGGCCTGCTGTCACTTTGATTCATGGGTCGTTTGCGGAAGTGGGTGAGCGTATCGCTCCGACATCCCTGGACGGCATCCTGGCGGATCTGGGCGTCAGCAGTTTGCAGCTTGGCGACCCGGCGCGGGGATTTAGTTTTCAGGCGGAAGGACCGCTGGACATGCGGATGAACCCGATGTCCGGCGAGACCGCCGAACAAGTGGTAAACCACATCGACGAGCGTGAGCTGGCCGATGTGATTTACGAATTCGGTGAGGAAAGGAGGTCGCGGAGAATCGCCAGAGCCATTGTCCGGTCGCGGCCGATACGCACGACGAAGCAACTTGTCGAAGTGGTGTCAGCCGCGGCCCGGTCAATGAAGCATGAGCGGATTCATCCGGCGACCCGAACCTTTCAGGCTCTCCGAATCTTCGTAAACCATGAACTGGACGATCTGAAAGCACTGCTGGAGGCGGCG
>Ga0210407_10001569_pt1 | contig 21120 bp, 16 predicted proteins | sample IncBWC27MmetaG_FD_150860 | JGI IMG/M metagenome (GOLD analysis project Ga0210407, IMG submission 150860) | Forest soil microbial communities from Barre Woods Harvard Forest LTER site, Petersham, Massachusetts, United States - Inc-BW-C-27-M | ecosystem: Environmental > Terrestrial > Soil >... | reverse complement strand
TTTTTCGGGTATTACCCGGCACGCAAAGCGTCGCTGCTCGATCCGATCGAGGCCTTGCGATACGAATGAGCTTCGCGCCAATGCTCTTTAAAACGGAATGAGAACAAAAAATAAATGGCTGATTCTGGCCGGCTTGGCAGTAGTGATTGCCTTGTTCGCCGCCTTTGGTTTGAGTCGTGGCGGAGCGGTGCAGCACTTTACCGCCAAGGTGGAACGAGGCGACATCGACGACGTCGTGGAGGCCACCGGGACGATCAATGCCGTCATTATGGTGCAGGTAGGCTCGCAGGTATCGGGAACGATCGCCAAACTCAATGTCGATTTCAACTCTCGAGTTCATAAGGGCGATATCGTGGCGCTTATCGATCCCGCCCTGTTCCAGGGGGCGCTGCTGCAAGCAGCCGCGGATCTGGAAAATGCCAAGGCCAATCTGGTCGCGGCTCAGGCCAACCTGGAAAAGGCCAGAGCCGGCGCGGTGCAAACCAGAGCGGACTACGACCGCACGGTTACGCTCTCCAAGGAGGGCGTAATGAGCCAGCAACAAATGGACCTGGCCAAAGCGAATTTTGACTCCGCGAACGCGGCGGTGAACGGCGCGGTCGCCAATGTCACGCAAGCCGAAGCGCAAGCCACGCAAAAGGCCGCGGCGGTTACCGTGGCGCAGACGAATCTGAATTACACGGTGATTCGCTCGCCGATCGACGGTACCGTGGTGGCCCGCAATGTCGATGTGGGGCAGACTGTCGCGGCGTCCCTGCAAGCGCCGACAATTTTCACGATTGCGCAGGACCTCACGAAGATGTGGGTATACGCGAAAACCGACGAGTCCGACGTGGGCAATATCAAAGTAGGAAAGCCAGTGACGTTCAAAGTGGACGCGTTCCCGAAGGACACGTTTCGCGGAGTGGTCAATCAGGTGCGCATGAATGCCACCATGGTGCAGAGCGTGGTGACTTACGACACCATCATTGAATTCGCGAATCCGGACCTGAAACTTTTTCCGGGAATGACGGCATACGTCACGATTCCGGTGAACACCGTGCAGAACGTGGTAAAGGTGCCAAACACGGCTCTGCGCTACAAGCCTCCCATGGCCCCGGACGCGATTCTCGAGATTTACAAGCAATACGGAATCGAGGGAGGCGAGCGTGGCGCCGCCGATGCTGCGGGAGCCGCGGTTGCGCCACAAGCGGCCTCAGGAAATCCGGCCGCTGCTCGGGCGCCGAAAGCAGATAGCGCGGTGGTGTGGAAACTCCACTCGGACAACACCCTGGAGCCGGTCAAGATTTCCATTGGAATCACCGACCATGCGTACACGGAGGTGCGCGCGGTTCTGAAAGGTGAGCTGAAGCCGGGAGACGATGTGGTGATCCGGTCTGTGGCATCAAAAACGCAAGGTCCTGGCGCGTTACGCCGTTAGCGACCGGCGCGCCACCCACAATTTGGACATGAACTCCACTGCCGCGGTAAAGCCAATCGAAGGAACGCCGATTCCCGATACAGAGTGTGTCATCCAAATCGAGGACGTTCACAAGTATTACAATTTGGGCGAGACCAGCGTACACGCGCTGCGTGGCGTGAGCCTGGGAATTGCGCGCGGAGAGTTCGTGGCCATTATGGGGGCGAGCGGCAGCGGCAAGTCGACATTCATGAATATTCTGGGATGCCTGGACAAACCGAGCTCCGGGCGCTACTTGCTGGAGGGAACGGACGTTTCGCGGCACGACAAAAAAGCGCTGGCACTGATTCGCAACCAGAAGATTGGCTTCGTGTTTCAGGGATTTAATTTGCTGGCGCGCACCACGGCGCTGGAAAACACGGAATTGCCAACGCTGTACACAAAAATTGACAACACCGAGCGTGCTCGACGCGCTTCCGAGGCGCTTGCGATGGTCGGGCTGGCGGATCGAGCGCATCATTTTCCGTCACAAATGTCTGGAGGACAGCAGCAACGCGTCGCGGTGGCCCGCGCCCTGGTGAACCGGCCATCGATCTTGCTGGCCGACGAGCCGACCGGAAATCTCGACAGCCGCACGTCGGTCGAGATCATGGAGATATTCCAGAATTTGAACGACAAGGGCCTGACGATTGTGCTGGTCACCCACGAGCACGACATCGCGCAATTCGCCAAACGCGTGCTCATCTTCCGCGACGGAAAAATTCGCAAAGACGACCCGGTGGTCGGCCGGCCAAATGCGTCAGAAGTGCTAAAGACGCTGCCAACCCTGGAAGATTAGCAGCACCAACGTGCACACACCCCACGTGGCGTGACACTCGGAACGGTTTGAAAATCACCCGAACAGCGTAACGCGAACTCGCAACACTACCAAGGTGAACGAGGTCAATGACTTAGGACGATTTTCGATCGGTGCTCCGAGTGTAATGAACCCCTAGGGAGGCCCGAGGGGGGCTTTTTGGCCAGTCTGTGCCAGGGTCCGTCAACCGGAATCGCGATCAACTTCCGACAAGCCGGCTTCTCGGTACTGATCCGGCCAACTTCCTCTTGGCCACCCGGCGGGGCATAGTACGCCTATACTTGAGGTAGTCCAAGAACGGTACTTGACCGAGTCCAAGAGATAGTTGTATCTTCCACGACAATTCATTTACCGAACTTACCGAATTTGCCCCGGTCGGAAAGAAAAGCAAGGAGTTCGAACCTAGCCTGAGAGCGGTCAGTTGGCTGTTGTCTCATCGCACGTCCCCTCAGTGTTGACTCCCTGAAACGGAAGTCGGCGAATGAAGATTGCTAAAAAAAAACAACGATGCACGTCCGCATACCTTATGTTTCTTTTTCAGGAGATATTTGGCGCCGGACTGCGTGTCGACACCTTCGTTCTAAGAATTCGTGGTGTGAGAGGCTGATCATGCGAAATGCAACTCCGACACTGGGCCCAATTTCCTGGACGCGCCGACTCTTGCCAGCGGCGATTGCATTAGGGTTAGTGTTGGCGTTGGTCTTTGCTTTTTCGCGGACAGCGACGGCGCAATCGGGCTTCGCACAGTCGAACGTTAATCCGCTCGCCTTTGGCAACATTTATCCTGTTACTGGCGACTACGTCGTCGCCGGCGCGTACGGCATGGACACAAACATCGCCAATGGCTTCACCACGGGAATAATTAACGTCCCTGACGCGAACCCCGCAACCGGTAAGCCAAACCCTGGTATTACCGGCAGAATGGCGGTCCCCGTGGGCGCCGACATCGTTCTAGCGGTGCTTTACTGGCAAACGGTGGAGAAGATTGGGGTAACACCTGGCGGGCCGGGATCGGGCCAGAACGGAACTTTCAGACCGCTCTTCACTCCCCTCGGAAAAAATCAGCCGCGTTATCCCATCAGCGGTGTGGACCTAATGCCCCAGAGCACGGTGTCCTTCAGTAATGGCGGCTGCACCGGCGGTTCGACAGGGAAGGTCGTGCGGACTTATCGCGCGGATGTCCGTGGGTACCTGCCGCAAGTGCAGGGGAAGGTTTCGGTTAACGGCAGTTACGAAGTCAGGCTGCCAAGCAGCGGCAGCACTACGCCCATTACGCTAGGGGCGACCCTCGTCATCATTTACCGCGTCCTCGACCAAGCAGTTCCCCCGAACATGATTACGATTTTGGACGGTTCCTTTGCCCCCGGCAACACCCTGCTAACCATGACACAAACCATAGGGCCATTTTACGACGCTACGCACGACGACAAAGTCAGGGTGTCCAGAGTGACTCAGATCGTGGGCAGCGGTCATAGCAACAAATTCGAAACCGCCTTCTTAAACGGTGTGGCGCTTCCCCCTCTTTATGCAAGCGGCCAGCCATTCCCAGGGTACTATGGCGGTTTCGACAACACGACGTGGACTTTTGACGCTAACAAGACATACGTGAACCTTACAAATCCGGTGAACGGAGGCGACTCTTATGCAACAAGCCTGGTCGCGCCGGCCACCAGCCAACAGGGGTGCGTGTCTTGGGGAGCAATCATCTTCAGCACCACGTTTCAGAGCAGTGACGGGGATGGCCTGGCAGACGTGTGGAAGGCACCGCCTAACTCCCCGGGCAGGCCTGGATACTGCGATGCCTCGGTAAACGGGGGCGTCTGCATTCCCGGAAGCCCTTCCTGGGTGGATCTCCCTCGAGCGAAACCGGGCCAAAGAGATGTGTTCATGCAACTGGATTATATGTGCAGCACCGCAGACGGCAGCACATGTGACGGCCGCTATTCGTTCGACCCGCGTTTGGCGGTCGACGTAGCCGACGGGAGGAACGCGGTTCAGAAGGTAGTTGACTCGTTCGCGGATGTAGACGCCAAGGGCACTCGTCTCAACTTGCACCGGCCCATCAACCTGCACGTCATTCCCGGTAACGCTATTCCAGAGCCGACGTGCCTCGATGCCAACAACAACAACGTGCTCTGTGGATTCCACAACCAACCGGGGGCGGTTGGATGGCCGGGAGGTATTCTATTTCTCCAGAATCAGTTGGTGGATCCGACTGGCAACGCCAGCGTTTGCACGTCCTTACCTACTCCGGCAAACTGCGGGCCGCGTTTACAACAAGCGAAGAATATCAGCCATCACTATGGTGTGTTCGCCCATTCAGTGGGGCTGCCGCAGTGGACGCTGGGAGGCGGATCGCTGACAAGCGTTGTGCAAGTCGACCCGAAGACGGTCGAATTCACAACCTCGACGCCCCACGGGCTGACGAATGACCCGACTTGCGCCAATGATAATAATGGCCTCGGCCGCGTTACTGTGGCCTTCGCGATATCGAACGCCAACCTGAACGAGACCTTCTGCGTCACGGTTACCGGCCCGAAGACGTTCAGAATCCCGGCCGCGGGTCCAACCAATTTTACCTACACCGCCGTCACGGACCCGAACCTTGTCGTGGCTCCCGGCCAGACCGGCACGATTTCCGGATTTTCCGACAAAGGCGGCCAGCACTCCCTCTTCACGTTGGGTAACTGGGGGGATGATGGTAAGTCCTGGCAGGTGGTAGCCGGTACGCTCATGCATGAGATTGGGCATGAGCTTGGGCTCGGGCATGGAGGGGGCGACGATATCAACTGCAAAGCCAACTACCAGAGCGTGATGAGCTATTCCCGCCAAGTCGACCTTCTGGATAAATTTACAGGATTTGATCAAAACGGTAATCCAGTGCTGACTCAGGTAGTGGACTATTCGGGGCAGGTTCTGAACACACTGAACGAGGGTGTTTCGGTGATCTCGAACCCCTTCACCATCGCCCCCAACTATTTCACCGCCAATTGGTATCTTCCAACGGTAGTAGGTTCTCCTGCAACACAACATTGCGACGGCACACTCAAAACTCCTGCCGAAAGAATGTCCCGCGTTACCGATGTGACCAGTGCACTTAACTGGGCGGCCGGCCAAGACATTAATTTCGACGGCAAACCCAACGAGTCGTTGCAGGGCTTCGACGACTGGAACAGCGGAATCAACTTACCGCAGGGCCCCGCGACGGGCGTTTTCTCTTCCGCGGGTGGCGTAGGCGCTATCGGCGGTCTGGGCGGCGTGGGCCTTGTCGGTGGTAACGGCGGCGTGGGCATAGTCGGCGGTAGCGGCGGCGTAGGCGCTATCGGAGGACTCGGCGGCGTAGGCATTACCGGCGGTAACGGCGGCGTAGGCGCTGTCGGCGGTCTGGGCGGCGTGGGCGCCGTCGGCGGCAACGGCGGAGTGGGCGTTATCGGCGGTAACGGCGGCGTTCCTGAGCTTACCCAGTCGACCGCTAACTCTATCACGCGTGTTCCGCAGAGACTAACGGCGACGGAGGGAGTGTCACCACGCACGATAACCCTGGACTGGTTCCGGCCGAATTTTGGCCAGATCGGAGCGTACAACGTCTACCGTTCGGAAGCCGGAGGCGCTTTCACGTTCCTCAAGACTGTTCCCGTCGTCAACAACCCACCGGAGATTACAACCACCGACACGGTCACGTGCGACCCAGGTGGCTTTAGATATGAGGTAAGCGCGCTTTTGGCACCCGACAATACACAGGAAAGCCAGCGCTCAAACATTGCGCCTGCAGCCAATCAGCCCTTGGTGACGGGCTGCTACGCATTGACAGGTGGCAACGCAACCCTGCAAGTAACGGGGTTCTCGACACCGGCCGCTGGCGCCACGTTCATACAAGGCGACACCGTTTCAATAACAGGGACAGTGAACGACGACTTCTACGCCGCCAACGGCGTCGTGCCCAATGCGAGCCCAGCTAAGCTAATCGCCATCGGACCGTTACCGCACGACGGAGCGTGCCCGACGCTGGCATCTGTCCCTGTGTTCTTAAACGGAAACTATCCTCCGGGTACGTTCGCCATCCTGTCCCCCGGAATCACGGTCACCAACAGCCAGTTCGCCTTTAACTGGAACACCACGCCATTCCTCGCGGGTTGCTGGGTGATCGAGGCGGACTTTGACAGCGGTCAGGTTGAGCGAACTGAAGTGCAGCTCGACATTTTCGTATCCGACAGCGCCCCATACATGACCACGACGACTCTCCCCGATGGAGTTGTGGGGACCGCCTACAACAATGCACTTCACGAGGCTGGCGGCGTAGGACCGTTCACATGGACCGTCGTCTCCGGTTCCCTCCCGCCCGGCTTTTCCGTTCAGCCCATATCGGCTTCCGGCGTACTTTCCGGCACGCCGACCGCGCCCGGAATATACAAGTTCGCGGTGCAAATCACGGATTCCGTGGGGAATTTCTCGCAGCCAACACAACTGACGTTGCGTGTGGCAGACGCCGTGTTCGGAGACTTGGTCGTTGTGGATGGCAGCCCGTCCGCGAACCCGCTATCTGGCACACTCTTGCGAATCACACCAACCGGGACCACAGCTACAATCGCGGCCATTACAACTGGCTCGCCGACCGGGGTCGCGGTTGACGCGACAACAGGAAATATCTATGCGGCCGTGGCTCCCGTGGGCGCGAACGGTACGCCAGGGGTTACTCAGGTTACGCGGTTCGGCACGGTGAATAACTTCGTGTCTGGCGGCGTTCTGCAAAGTCCAGTGGCAGTCGCAGTGGATAGTGCGGGGAACGTGTACGTCGGAGACAACAAAGCGGACAAGATCTACAAATACAACTCCGCTGGTGCGCAAGTGGATGGGAGTGGCAACCCAACAGCCAGCGCGTTCGCTACCTTGCCAGCCTCGCCCAATGACCTGCAAGACATACGCATGACGTTTGACAGCACAGGGAACTTGATCGTTGCCAGCGATGACATCGGCGATGTCAGTGGGCAAGTTGAAGTGGACAAGATCGATGCCACTGGCGCCGTGACCTCTCTTTATAACACCACCACGAATGCAGCTCTGAATGCAACTCTGACTTATTCGCTGACCGCAGCCAGTGCCGCGTCAGGTGGAAACACGACTTATACTGGGACCTTTTCACCGATCCTTTCAGCCGGTTCCGCGGTTACTATCAGCGGATTTACAAACGGCGCAAACAACGGTGCGTTCACCGTCGTGAGCTGTACGAGCACGACGCTGGTCGTGAACAACCCGAACGGGGTCGCTGAGACCAATCCAGGGACGGCAACCGTGCAACAGCCTATTGGCACAGTTGGTGGTATTGCGGTCTTCGCCGATGGCAGCATTGACGTTGCCGACTTCAGCGCGCAAGCGATATTCAAAATCACGAGTCCAGGCGCCGCCGGCATGGCGATCATGACCGCTACCGGCCCAACAGCGGCGCTCTGCTGTAATCTCAGCGGCATGGCCAATCCACCGAGCCAGGTCAACACGGCCCTGTATGCCACGGTGAACTTCTTCACTCAATTGCAGCTGGCGGTTCCAGAGACGTCCAGCATAACCACGGTTTTCAGCGGTGCTCCGCTGACTTTCCCCAATGATGTGGCGTGGTACGATTTGTCCGCAATCCGGATCGATAGTCTCAACCTAAGCTCGACGACACAGAGTATCGGTGGCGCAACTATTCCATACACTGCAGCATTGTTCAACGGGACTGGTGCTACCGTCTCGTCGGTCTTGGTGCAGGCTTACATTAATCAGGGCTCAGCATCTCGCGCAGCGGGGGGTGCTGTAGTTAGTTGCGCACAGGTACTAGGCGATTTACCCGCGGGAGTTTGTAACTTTAACTTCTCCGTTTCGGCGTCGAACTCAAACGCGGGAACCGGAATATTGGTCCCGGGAAATGCAACCGCGAGGTTCGAGCTGCGCAACAACAACACGTTGTTTTCGGTGTTTACTGTGCCCGTAACGCTTCAATAGCGAAAGTTTCGCCGGCGAGCAGGAAGCTTGGGCAGGCGCGCGTTCGTGGATTTTTATTGACCCAACCGGCGGTGGATTTCCTGAAGCAGCGGGTCTTCGCCAGCCTGTCCGCGGATGTTCAAATAGGTGCGATATGATTCTGCAAAACCGGCGCTCTTTAATCCTTCGCGAACGCGCCCCTGGTAGTAGTAAACGATCGGAAAGTAGCTGTAGGAAGGCACGTCATTCAGGAAAAGCTCCAGGGCTTCTCCTCGCCGTTTGATGCAACGATCGAACTCTGAGTCCGCGTCTATGAAAGACCCAGCTTCCAGATAAGCCCGGCCCAGTTCCAACCTGCCGATCCAGGTGTCGAGCAGGTTGTTCGCCTCGGTGATTGATTTGATCGCTTGGCGGCTGTCGCCCTGCTTGAGGGCGGACTTCCCCTCGATGATTTTGCCATAGGCTTGAGGTTCGGCCTGCAATTCCTTGCCGAGAGTGGCGGCAAGTTCTTGCGCTTTCGCCATTTCTCCAGTTTCCGCGAAGATCCGCCCCGCCAGGAACCTGATTTGAACGGACTGGCTATGATCCAAAGCCTTGTAGGCGTCGGCAACCGCTGTCATCTTCTGATCTCGCAAAAGCTCTGCGTGGGCCAGCGCGGCGAACTTATCAGCGGCGTTTTCAGGCCTCTTTGCTTCGAGGTCGGCGGCGCCGGCTTTTTCGAGGAGGCGCACAGCGTCGGCGAAATGGCCTTCATACATTGCTAAGTCAGCCAGACCCAAAGTGGCCATTGATGCGCCCATCGCACTGACCTTTTCGAGTTGGTGATAGCTTTCGGCGGCTTGAGAAATCTGGCCCTGCCCGAGTTGCGCTTCAGCCAGGACGAGATTCCCTCTCTCCAAGGACGGGTTAATCCGTAGCCCCTCTCGCGCCTCCCGCTCGCCATTTTGGAATTCGCCATTGAAAGAGTAGAGAAACGATAGATTCACCCGATAGAAGGCCGCTCCGGGAAGAATTTCCACCGCGCTGCGCGCCGCTTCCACCGCTTTGGGAATGTTCCGTAGCAGGATGTAGCACACGGCCAGATTCGCTTGTGCACCTCTATCAGCTGGGTACTGGCCGACGAGGCTGCTAAATTCCTCGACGCACTTTGGGTAATCACCAGTCGTGTAGTAGAAGATCGCGCGGGTATGATAGCGCTCTCGCTCGGTCATGCGATCGACGTGTTCCATGGCCAACTTGATGTACTTCTCGGCGTCCGCCTGCCGCCCTAGGTTTCCAGCGACGGCCGACATGCCGGAGTAGGCGCGCGCGAAGTTCGGATCAAGCTCCGCAGCCTTCGAAAAAGACTGCATAGCCTCTTCGGTCTTGCCTGCAAACTGTTGCTGCATCGCAATGCTGTACAGGTGCACGACCTCCAATGATGCGGCGGTAAATGGACCGGAGGCAGCGAGCTGGACCGATTCTGGAGTGGTATCGCCAAGCGCTTTTCGAATGGGAGCTACAAGCTTAGGAATGCCGAGCAAGAGATCGTCTTTGCTCCGTGCGTTGAACTCGGTACTTGCGATGCTAGTGCCGCTTCTAGCATCGAGAGCTTCGACGGACAGCTTGTAGCCGTCACCTCGGCGACTGAGCGACCCGGTGACCACTGCGCCGAGGCCTTGTTTCACGGCGATCAGCCGAGCCGATTGCTCGTCGAGTTTGTCGGTGGGCTTGGGAAGCTGCTGTGCAAGTTTGTGAGCTTGGCCGCGGCTGTAGGCGTTGATGAAGCTGGCGCCTTCCAAAGCGACGTTGAACATGGGCTCCAGGGTGTCGTCGAAAATGGGATCGCCGGTATGGTTCGTGAAATCCGCGACAAGAACGCTCACCGGGGCATGAGCAGCTTTCGGCTTGGGACTCATCAAACGAAACGTAGCCACCCCCACCATCAGCAACACGGCGAGGGCCGCCGATGCCCACTTCCAGTAGGCACTGATCCGCGGCGCAGGAAGAAAAATTGTCCCGCTTCCTGCAGAAGGACCCAGCCATATTTCCAACTGCTGCGCCATTTCCCGGGCGCTCGCGAGCCGGTTCTTGGGCTCGATCTCCAGAGCTTTCGCTACAATGTCGCTCAATGCTTGCGGCACGGCAGGATCCACGACTACAGGAGGTGGAGCTTTCTCCGTCATGCGCTTCCACAACGTCGCGAGCGGAGTGTCCGAGTAATATGGCGACTTGCCGGTTAGCAGCTCATAGAAAATGATTCCCAATGAAAAGATATCAGAACGTTCCGTAAGCTTCTCGCCGCGCCCTTGCTCCGGAGACATATATTCCGGCGTGCCGATCAGCGCTCCCGTCTGGGTCATGCCCGGAAGGTAGGCGGAACGCGCTATACCGAAATCCATTACGTAGACGCGCCCACTTGCATCCAACATGACGTTCTGCGGCTTTAAGTCGCGGTGGATCACACCCTCGGCGTGGGCGGCTTCCAGGGCCCGGCAAATTTGGAGCATAATGCGAGCCGCGTGCTCGGGTGCGAGCTTGCCTTTCTCGATCATCAACTGACGGAGGTCTTGGCCCTCCACGAAATCCATGGTGATGAACTTGATCCCGTCGGATTGTCCGAGATCAAAAATGCGAATAACGTTTTTATGTGTGACCTGACGGGCGAGAATCAGTTCCTGCTTGAAACGTTTTAGGATTTGTGGGTTTCTTGCGAGTTCGGGCCGGATGAGTTTGAGGGCGACAATGCGCTCGAGTTCCGTATCTCGCGCCTTGTAGACCGCGCCCATCCCTCCTCGCCCGATCAATTGGAGAATTTCATAGCGCCCGGCCAACACCGTCCCTATTTCGAGAGCGTCAGGGTCAGCGGCTGGAGCGGAGACTTTGGACTTTCCTGCAGCAGTCCAATCCTCGGCAGGTCCACCTTCATTCAGCGTTTCTAGAGAAGCTGGACCGGGAAGGGGCGTGTGGCATTTTCCGCACTGCGAAGCAGCAGCAGGATTTTCCGCCGCACATACCGGGCATTCCATGGGCTTTGAAGCCGACCTCCAAGTGCCCTCATTATGAGGCTTGCAGGTTCAAAAGCAAATAACCCCGACCGCCTCAGAAGTCCCCTTCGAGGGCTCAACCCCCTACCTGAATGAGCGCTGGACGACTACTCGCGGATGCTCTTGACGTGGGAGTTGAAGAGCCTAGCACCGGTGTCTATGTGTGGTGATCGCAGCAACTCTGCGGAGACGGCCGACCCGCCGGGCGTGATCCTCATGCTAGCCATAGCCGAGTGCGCGAAGCTGCGATAGTGCTTTGACCTCGCAGACCGTACCGCATTGCAAGCCAAACTTTTGGGGAGTAGGCTCTCACCAGCCTTACCCTCCCCATCTTCCTCGGTGCGATTCCGTAAGGCGGGACCCCATCTCCGGAGCTGTCGGAAGCCGTCCGGAGGAGGAGGACATATCCTAATGTCAACGGAGAACAAGTTCATTGTTCGCCGCCTCTACGAAGAAGTCTGGAATGCACGGAAGCTCGACGTTGTAGACGAACTGATTTCCCCCAGCCATGCCCTCCACGACCCCAACGTATCCGGGTCACAGATAGGTCCGGACGCTTACAAACAGCAGGTTGCCCGGTTCACCACGGCTTTTCCCGATCTGCATTTCGCCATCGAAGACATTTTTTCCGAAAAAGACAAGCTGGTTGTCTCCTGGATGATTTCCGGCACTCACAAAGGCGAGTACGAAGGAATTCCTCCCACGGATAAGAAAATATCTGTGGATGGAATCACGATCAATCACATCGCTAACGGAAAAATCCTGGACTCATACGTCAGCTGGGATGCTCTGGGCTTGATGCGACAACTCGGCCACGCTCCTCTCCTAGGAAAAACGATTGTGGCGGGAGGCTCTCATGGCCTTAAAGCCAGCACCATCAGCATAGAGGGAGTAATCGTCGTCTATCTCAGCGGCGCCATCCTCTTTCGCGAAGAGTCAACGTCTCTGCGCATGTTCGTGAAAGATTTGTTGAACAAATCTCGGCATATCGTGCTCGACCTCGGGGAGGTCACTCACATCGACAGCGGAGGCTTGGGTACTTTAGTGGCCTTGTACGTTTCGGCCCCGGAGGTTCGGCGGCAACATCAAGCTCGCCAGCCTGGGAAGTCATGCAAATGAGGTGCTACAGATTACGAAGCTCGCGACGGTATTTGAGGTATTCGACAAGACGGAAGACGCGATCGCATCTTTCAACATAGCTTCCTCTACAACGTAACCCTCGCAACCAGGAATCCAAGTTTGGTCCCGAGGCGGAAGGAGTCAGAAAATGAAGGAAGGGACGGCGGCAGAAGTAGAGAAGAAGGATGGGAAGCGCGAGCGCGCCGGAGTTTCTGATACACTATTTCACGACCTGCGGCGCTGCGGCGTTCGGAACCTGTCTCGCTCGGGCGTGCCGCGCGTCGTGGCGATGCGAATCTCCGGGCACAAGACCGAGAGCGTCTTTCGCCGGTACGACATCGTCGACGGCGAGGATCTCAAGCGCGCCGTGAACCAGACCGACGGCTACATGGCGAAGCTGGACGCTGCGGCGAAGTCGGAGATCGGGGCAAGTTCGGGGCAAATCGCATATTCGCCAAAACCGAAAGCCACGTCAATCAATTGAGTCCAAAGAGTTTAGGGGCGTAGCTCAGTGGTAGAGCAGCGGCCTTTTAAGCCGAAGGTCGTGGGTTCGATCCCCACCGCCCCTACCAACATCTCCTTCATAAATAATGATTTGTGACTTTTCGAGGGGCCATGAGGGGCCATTAACGCTAGGCCCCTTGCGCGGGGAGCACTAAGCGAACAACTTTGCTGTTCGCTTCTCGCAGAGCCGAAGGAACGGCCTGCGTGTAGATGTTTCAGAGTCGTTCGAACATCTGAGTCGCTCCATGCACACGAGAGAGCATCGCGAAGGTGTGCGCGACTGGCTCGACTGATGGACTCTAATGACGTTTGGCTCTTTAGACACTTCGCCAAACCTTATTGGATGTCAATGGCTGGACACCGACCATTCCACGTCGCACACAAACACACCTGTCGTCACATAAGTGCTTATTAGTCAGCGATTCAGCGCACGGCGGCGACAGCTTTTCGTGGAACTACATTTGCATTTTCGACTCAAAGGAAAACAGACCAAGGAGCGCACGAACTTGGCCGCACGAACAATTTCGCCGCATCGGGGGGACAGACGGAGCATCGGATCTGACTCCCCTCAATTGATGAGTGACGAGGGGCTCGTCGCGGTGGCCAAGATGGGCGATAGAACAGCCTTCGACGAGCTTCACAAACGTCATGCCGCAAAGATGTTTCGGGTTGCTCATCGGATCACTCGACATCGTGAGGATGCTGAGGATGCGGTTCAAGAGAGTTTTCTTAATGCCTACGTCCACCTGAAGAACTTTGAGGGAAGGGCACGATTTTCAACCTGGCTGAGCCGCATCGCCAGTAATGCTGCGCTGATGAAAGTGCGCAGGAATCGCGTATCGCGCGAAGTTCCAATAGAGGAGCCCACAGAGAGATTCGAATTTCGTCCCGAAGATAAACTGGAAGACTCTTCGCCAACTCCAGAGGAGATTTGTGCAAAAGGCGAGCAGGAGGCAGCCCTAAGAGATGCGATCGCAAAGCTGCGACCGACGCTTCGGGAGGCTGTCGAACTGTATCAGTTCCTGGAATGCTCCTTGCAGGAGACCGCCAATGCGCTCGGGATTTCTGTCGCAGCAGCGAAAGGGCGACTGTTTCATGCGCGGGCCACACTACGCGGGAGACACCAGAAGTACTTGTTTGCAAGGGAGGCGCGATGACGAAACGACTGTTTTTTCTCAATTGGTATCGAATTCTGAGAGCGCACCTTCATTGGACCATACTTCAGGCGATCCGCTATTCCCTGTGGCTCACGCGCTAACTCGGAGTTTCAGCTGACGCTACGCAAACAGCCACGCGCCGTCCATCTTAACGAATGTGTCGAGATATCGGAGCGAGGCCAGCATCAAGCGTCGCTTTCTACGTTCGAGCGTGACGTGATGCGCAAGGCAGTAGGCTTCCCCAGTGGCTCGATCGGTTGTCAACGTGAAGATCGTGCTCTGTCCGACGAAGTGCGTCGCGGCGTCGTACTTGTTCAGCTCCGTGAAGACTGGGAGCGAGCGCCTCGCGCGAGTGCAGCGCCTGTGAGGGCGTGGGATCCTTGGCGTTCATGTACACCACGAGATGGGTGTCTGCGGTAAAGAGAGACATTTGCGTTTTCGCATCACGACGATCGGCGCAGTGTGCGTATGCCTCGACGAGCTCCCGGATGGCGAGGCGATCCGCGGCTTCACTGGGAGAGATAGTAGCGTGGTTGCTCATGAACTGGTCTCCATATTCGATTCGTTCGGCCGCGCAAGAGCGGTCACTCGAGAATGGCCCGTGGTTCTAGAAATGCTTCGATCCCGAATGCAGTGCTGACCTGGCTGCTATTGAAAGCGTTTCGCATGAAGGCCTAAGCCTGATTCCACTCCACTCGGTACTAGCAGGAACTTGTCCGATAACCGCGTTAATCAGGCACTGACAGCATGCTGATGCCACTGTTCATCCTCGGCGTGGGCATCGTAGAACCACTTATCGGAAGGCAGGCCCGGTCGATGCCAAGTAAAGGTTAATATCGCTTTCCGCATGATGACGTTTGCAGTCGACGTAACCTTGAGGAACTCGCGCTATTCTCGCGTCGGGGACGGCCCCAGCGGTGTGATCGTAGGTCGGTCGCCCCTTTTGCTCCGGGCAAACGGAGCTAGCATCTTCTCGAGGTCTAAAGAAGGAGTCGACCGTGCTGACATTCCTTATCTTTCCACTGGCCATGGCGGTATTTTTCGTCCTGAGTGAGAAGATTATGTCCAGCAAAAGCCGTTGGAACGAACTTTCGACCAGGTACCGCGAGACCCCCTCACCGACGTTGCTCTGGCGCAGATGCGTATATCTGGAGACCGAGGTAAAAGCAGGTAACACGATATACCGTGCGAGCTACGGCAATAACCAATTGTCAGCGCATATGCGGTTGTTCCCTCAGGCATACGTGGCCGTCGACGCTAAGGGACTACACCTAAAACGGATGCCGTGGCACTTCATGCACCCACCCCTGTTAATTCCCTGGACCGCGATCGCTGATGTTGAAACGATGGCCGCCGCTGAATTCGGCGTCCGCCAATTAGCGCGCCGAACGGGATTCTCCCCGCAGGCGATAGGTGACAGAGTTCCGGGATCGATGGGCAAACTGATTAATTTGGCCGGTGGCTCCATGACTACCGTGACGCTGGTGAATCCTCGGATGACGCTCACCGTACCTGCGGGCTCTATCGAGGCCCCGGAGCGTTTTCTCCCGCGGCGTGATGCGCAGAAACCAGCGCCCTCCACGCGCCCTGCAGAATCGGGCGCTACTCCCAAACCCGTCAAGGAAATGTCCCTTAAGACCTGAAACGCAGTTCTAGTCGCACGTTACTTCTCTCGCGTTCTGAATTCTGGTCCACGGAATCAGCAACGCCGGATGCATCGCCGGTCTCCTTTTCTTTGTGCTTCGAGCATGTCGAACATTGGGAGCGTAGCGCATCCCGTGGAGACCGGCCTTCTCATCCCATCTGGTTAGTCGCGAAACCGGACAAGTCCCGTACCAGGACTGCACATCTCCGGTAACGGCAGCGTTTACCAGGCACTAGCGAATGTGTTGGTAGCCAATCTACGGTAATTTTCGCTTTGTCGACAATCCGGAAAGAACTTTATGCTCAAATATTTATGAGATCGTTTTTGGTGACTCTCAGAGATGTTGCTGTTACCGCTGCTCCTGCCATGTGCGAATCCAAACGCCCAGGTCCGGATGTTGCCGTTGAGCTGCGGCGACCAATTCGGTTCCATTCGCAGGGGACTCCAACCCCAATTCGTCAAAAAGCCACGTCCTCAGAGCATCGGCGCCTTCAGGATCTTCAGGTTCCAAAGTAGGAAAGCGGCCGGGCTCCTCATATCCAATCGCAAGTAGCCGCAGGAACGCACGTACATTATCGGCGATGATCTTGCTGTCTGTGCACTCGGAATCGAGAAGCACTACGGGCGCTTTCCCGGTGTCGTTTCCAGCATGAAGCCATAGCGCATACAACGATCCATCTGGGCCGCGGCCGAAAACCGCGAACTGGGAGGCCGCTCGCGTGTCGTCACCGAACCAAGCTTGAGCTGCGGAATGGCCCTCGGTCTCGAACTCGAAACATCCGCTTATTGCGCCTTCATTTGCCTCAGCGAACTCACAGAGTCGACGCAACTCTTGCGGCAGTTGAACACCGTTTGGGAAACCTTTTTGAATATCGTCTGCGAGCATTTTTCCTCCCGAGCGGTCCACAAACTGGCAGAATTCCAATTAGCCTACACGTGGTGGTCGCCTTCGGCAATGACTCCTCATCGGATCGAATCGAGGAGGGCAAGGCATTTTCCGAGCTCTCGATTTCCTGGAGCTAAAAAACATCCAGCATCCCCGACAACTTTTGCTGAATCTCCTCGATAGCAGAAGCTGTGTTGAAATCTTTTTGTTGACAGTAACAAAATAATGACATAGACACTCACAAGTCCGTCCCTGCCGCCGCGCCCGAACGTTGGTCGACGGAAAATTTGGGGGAACTTCTCGCACGCTCCGGACGGAGTGGTTCCCCGGTTAGAGAGGAAACCATGAAACCTCGTCATACGCAGCAACTCGCCCTGCTTCCAGTAGTTCTCTTCGCCGCCGTCGCTCTTTGCTCGATGCCTCTTGTGGTTCATGCGCAGGAACAAAAACCATTGGCCTTTACCTTCAGCGGTCCTGTCCGCGGCTCGGTCACTTCCGCGGGCGTCCGTGAATTCCTGGGCATTCCTTACGCCGCGCCTCCGGTGGGCAATCTGCGCTGGCGTCCGCCGGTTCCTCACGCTCCGTGGTTCGCGCCGCTGGAGGCTACGCAGTTTGCCAACCACTGTCCGCAGCCGCCGTCGCCTTTCGGCAGCGGGTCCGTCACCGAGGATTGTCTCTTTCTCAATGTTTTTACCCCCGACTCCAACGATTTCTTCCACCCGCGCGCGGTGATGGTTTGGATCCATGGCGGCGCTCTCGTCTTTGGTGAAAGCGACGACTACGATCCCACCGCGCTGGTCCGGGACGGGGTCATCGTCGTGACCATCAATTACCGTCTCGGCGCTCTCGGCTTTCTCGCTCATTCCGCCTTTGCCGGCGAAAAGACGGATGCGGATCGAGACCGCGACAGCGATCCCAATTCCGCTGGTGATTATGGCCTCATGGATCAGCAACTCGCTCTCCGCTGGGTTCGCGACAACATCTGGTTCTTCGGCGGCGATGCGCGGAACGTGACCATCTTCGGCGAATCCGCGGGGGGCCTCAGCGTCTTCTCGCAGCTCGCGTCGCCTTCCTCGGAGGGCCTCTTTAACAAAGCTATTATCGAAAGCGGCGCCTATGCACTGAACACCCAGACTCTTGCCGCTGCTGAAGCTGCCGGCACGGCATTCGCCGCCGCGGCGGGCTGCAGCGCTCAGACCGCGGCCTGCCTCCGTGCGCTTCCGGTCACCACCATCCTGGCCAACGAAGATTTTGCTGGATACACGCCTAATATCGACGGGGAGTTTTTCCCACTTTCGTTGAACGCCGCGCTGGCCACCGGAAAATTCCACCATGTGCCGGTGATCCAGGGCAGCAATCACGATGAATGGCGGCTGTTCACGCCGATTTCGATCTCACTCCCTTGGGGCCGATAGCCAACAACGAAACTGCGTACGAAGCAGCTCTCGCCACCCTGGTCGGACCCGCAACTCTGCTCGTTGCCGGGCAGTATCCCCTCGGCAGTTTTCCTTCCGCGGATATTGCCTTCGCCACGGCAGGTACGGATGCCGTTTTTGCCTGCCCGGCTTTGGGCGCCGACCTCTCGATGTCTCCGTTCGTCCCGCTCTCCACGTATGAGTTCAGCGACGAGAACGCGCCGCAGGATTTTCTGCCTCCGGTTTCGTTCCCGTACGCCGCGGCCCATGCTTCCGAGCTTCAATATCTCTTCGCGCTGCCCGTCACTGTGCCGCGGCTGCCGCTCAACGTCCAACAACTGCAACTCTCCAGCGCCATGCAGCACTATTGGACCAACTTCGCCAAATTCGGAAACCCCAATGGTCCCGGCGTGCCCGTCTGGCAGGAATTCAACCCACTCGCCGGCAATTTCCAATCGCTGATTCCGCCATCGCCGGTACAGGAAACCGATTTCGCCACGTCACATCACTGTGCATTCTGGGCCGCCTTGCTTCATGCCCAGTAGCAACGGTCTCATTGCAAAGTGCCGTGCCGCCAAGTTGGCCCAAATGCCCGTGGACCCCGGGGCTCATTCCACTTGTCCGGTAACGCCGTTAATCAGGCACTTGCCTCAGCGAGTCCTTCTTTGAGGTCTCGGGCCGCTTCGGAAATAGGAACGCCATTTGTAGCCGCATCCCCCAGGGAGAACCCTCGCTCGGATGCACAACGTTTCTGTAGAACGCCGCCGAAACATTGACCGGCTGGAATCCCAAATGGAAAACCCGCCCTACACCGCCGCCCACCGGCACTGTCCATTCGTTGTCACTCATAGCCTTCCAATTGGCGGTGATGATAGGTGATATCGATATGTACCAACCCTTCTTCAAGCTGTAATTGACGAAGTACTGGAGGGTCATTTGATTCACGCTCGCGCGTGCAGATTGGCCGGCAACTGACCACACGTTGTTTACGAGTGCTCCGAGGGTCCAATGACCTGGCTGAATTACCACAACAACCGAAGGTCCCACGCTAAGCTTTCCTTGACCCAACACGCGACCCGTTGCCGTCGGTAATACGAACATCGGCCCGGCGGCCCAGACCACCTTGTGAGGTCTTGCCGGTGTCAGGAAGAACGTTGGCGCCATGTCTCCCAAACCGAATACTCCAGCGTGTGCCTGCACATCTTGCGCCGCCAGGAATGCGGGTGTGTTTTCTTCGATACCGAATACTTCCAAATTCGCCGTGCCGGGAGCGGGTTGCCATATAACTGGCGCGACCCAGCGAATGATCATGTTCCAGCTCTGGCTTAGGTTAATGGGAATAACCGGCTGAATATTGAGCACGTTTTGATTCCGGTCGAAAGGGCCGACACCAAAATTGCTGTTGTTCTGGATTGGAACGCTGATCAGGCCCGACACGGGATTCTGCGCAGCTTTCTGCAAGTTTCCCGAATCTTCGGCTGTTGGTTTCTCCTGCTCGGCAGATTGTGCTTGAATTGCGATTTGTGCAAGCACCAAGCCAGCAATAGTGGCCAAAAAAGTCCGTCGCATCGAGGAGCCTCCAGCTTAGAGGAGTTACGTCCAACGGAACGCGTTCATCAGGCGTCACGCGATGTGTTGCGCGTGCGCGTCGATCGAAACCTGCTCGAAGTCCGGCAAGGGCCACGAACGATCGAAGTAGGCCTCGGTCGGCTGGTAGAACCGAAAGTACGCGAACCAGTTCTTGCCGGGGACAGTGGGGATCCAGTTCTTCTCGAAGCCCTGCGGCGCCTTTGGGCCGCAATAGATGTCCACCGAGCCGTCTTCGTTCCTGCGCAGGTCCATGCGCGACGAGCGATCGGCGATCTTCTGCCCATTCAGGATAAGTGCGCGCGTGTCGACGTCGTACACCGTAACCGACCAGAACAGCTGGATCGGAGGATTAGGCGGAACGCGGAGCCGATACAATGTGCCGCCGTCCAGCCAGCGGCCCGCCTTGTCCTTGTAGGCTCCGAGATACGCCGATGAAGGGCCGGGACGCTTGGGCGCCATCGCCGCCCCGGCGCCGACGGCCTCGTAGAACCAAGAGGCGCGTTCGTCGAGTAGGTTCCAGAATGCGCTGGGATCGTCGGCGTCCAACCGCAGCGCGAAGTCCCAGTGCGCGTCGGATCGATATTTCCCGTCCGCGAAGCGCCGGTCCGCAGAGTTGGCTTTCGCCATCGCTTCACCTACCAACGCGGCTTCCGTCAGGATCTTCGCTCGCCGCGCGTCGGACTTGAAAGGTTTGCCCTTTTCCATACCGAGCGGGCGCAACATCGCATGGAAGAAGATGTCGCGCGGCTCGAGTGGCTCACGCTGGATCACGTCGTCGAGCCTCTCCCAGTATTCCATCCCGCGCGGCGGCAGGCCGCTCCATGCCTTCGTGCCAGCGTCGAGGATCTCCGTCTTTGGCGGATGGTCACGTTGCGCGTAGGGATACATCTGTAAGTGGGCCAGTGCATCCTTCCCTCTCCCTGGATCAGTGTCGGTCAATCGCACTCCGAGAAAGATGTTGAAGGTCGGCGAGTGACGCACAGCATAGCCAGCGACGTTTTCTTGAACCCTCTGGCCAGGGGCCAGCACGAGATACTTGCCGGGGGAGTCGGTCTCCGGAATGGCGTTTTGCCAAGAGTCGTTTATCCCGCCTTGCACGCCGCGCGCCGGCATCTCCAATACGAAGGGTCCGGAGGAAAGATCGGCGAACCCGAGGTAGTACGGCGTCGTGGCGTTGGCGGTGAGGATCCCACGCCTGGCTTCGTAGGACAGAATGGCGACGATCTGTCCGTTCCTGGCACCGAGCCCCTTCGTAACACCGCGCTGCCACGCTGTAAACGCGACCGCCGGAAGGGACCAGAGATAGGCCTGGCAGGCGCGCTGGAAATCGCGCTCGTCATAGAGCTTCTCGACGGTTGCGTCGGTCGGATAGCCGTTAGCGAAGTCGTGGGTAAACTCGAGCGTGCCAATGCAAGTCTCGACGCGCTCCGGTGTCTCCGTCGCCATCTGGCGTTTCGCCGTGGAATTCATGTTCGTCTCCCGCGACTATTTCACTTTCTCGAGATCGGGCAGCACCCAAGACTTCGTGAGCAGCGGTTTCTGGGGGCCGTAGAAGCGAAAGAGCA
>Ga0210407_10001568_pt1 | contig 21122 bp, 9 predicted proteins | sample IncBWC27MmetaG_FD_150860 | JGI IMG/M metagenome (GOLD analysis project Ga0210407, IMG submission 150860) | Forest soil microbial communities from Barre Woods Harvard Forest LTER site, Petersham, Massachusetts, United States - Inc-BW-C-27-M | ecosystem: Environmental > Terrestrial > Soil >... | reverse complement strand
ACCCGTCATTCGTGTTTTCCCGGGGGACACACTGAAGATCGACTATGAAAATGATCTTCCCGTTCATTCGACGGAGAGTTGCGCGATTTCTGCGTGCAAAAACATGACGAATTTGCACTTTCATGGACTGGAGGTTTCGCCGCAATCGCCGCAAGACGACGTGATTGACATGATGGCGATGCCCGGCGACACGTTGCATTACGCCGTAAAAATTCCGGCGGATCATCCTCCCGGGCTGTACTGGTATCACACACATCCCCACGGAGAGAGCCACCGCCAGGCGCTGGACGGGATGTCCGGGGCCATCGTGATTGAAGGGATGGAACGGTATGTTCCGGAAGTTCGAACCCTGCGCGAGCAGGTGCTTGTCGTGCGTGGGACATCCATCGAACATGTTTCCGATGCCGCTGCTCTTCTGCGCCGCGTGGACGCGGAGCCTCCGTCGTGCGGGAGTGAATCAGAGGCGACCGGGCGCGTGTTCACCGTAAATGGGGAGATTCGGCCGACGATCGGCATCAATCCGGGGGAGCGGCAGTTCTGGCGTGTTGTGAACGCCTCCGCGGACCAGTACGTCGATTTGCAGGTCGATAAGCAGAAACTCGAAATTATTGCTCTGGATGGGATGCCGTTGGCATTTCATGATCCGAAGCATCCGACAAGAATTGTAGATCACGCGTTGGTGCCGCCAGCGGGACGGCTGGAAGCAATTGTCACCGGGCCAGATGCAGGGACGCACGCGACGCTTCGAACGCTCTGTGTGGACACCGGATCCGCAGGTGACCCAAATCCGGCGATGGTGCTGGCCGATTTGCGCGCGGGAGCTTCGGCGCCGCCGCTACCCCAAAGAAGCAAGCGCAAGCTGCCGCCGCCGGAATATCAATCCCTTGACTTGAGCGGGTTCGAGAGCACGGAGCCGGATTTTACCGTCGTGTTTACGGAAGATAAGAACGGGTTCTACATCAACGGCCAGAAGTATGAGCCGAACGCGGCGCCGATGACTCGCGCGCAGGTTGGAAGCTATCAACACTGGCGGATTCTGAACGGTTCGACGGAATTGCATCCGATGCACATTCACCAAGTGCATTTCCTGGCGTATGCCGAAGGCGGAAAACAGATTGAGAATCCCGTGTGGCTGGACACGGTGAATGTGCCGGTTGGCGGAATGGTGGACGTGGTGATGGATTTTACGAATCCGGTTATCAAGGGGATGTCGCTGTTCCACTGCCATCTGCTGAATCACGAAGATAAAGGGATGATGGCCAAGATCTTATTCGAATGAAATACCGGTCTGTAGACGCGGGCCTGTAGGATTCAGCAAATGGATACAGCGCAAAAATCCTAGAGCACTGGCGCTGTGGCAACTCCGACGTTTTTGTCTGCGCCGCCGTAATAGAAGAGCCAGCGATTGGCGTCGCGAACCATGCCTTCGACAAAAACCACGTTCGGCACCTGCCCTATCTTTTCCCATTCCTTTTCCGGCCAAAAGACGGGCTTGTCCGCGCGGGCTAGAACTTTGGTGGGATCTTTTTTGTCGAAGAGGACCCAGCCGGTGGAATAAACGAGGTTGTCGTCGGCGCCGTTGTAGACGAGAAAGATGCCTTGCGGTGTGATGATTGGCGGCGGACCCGGCTCTTCTACCTGCGAGTCGAACATTCCGGCGCGGCTTGCCATCACCGGATGGTCGAGGGCTTCCGTCCAGTGCAGCAAATCCTCTGAATAAGCCAGGCCCATTTGCTGATCTTTGCCCTTCGCGTCGGCGAGGTAGTACATCCAATATTTGCCGTTGATTTTCTCGGGAACGATTGCACCCGACTTTGTCCACTTCACGTTCCATTTTCCCTGGTAACTTGGGATGATCACGCCTTGCCGGCGCCAGTGAATCAAGTCAGTGGAAGTGGCCAGGCAGAGCTGGGCGTCCTTCTTGTCGGGCGCGGCTCCGTCAACATTGTTATATCCGGTGTACGTCAGATAGTACGTGCCATCGATTTTTTGCAACCGAGGATCTTCCACGCCTCCGCCCTTTTCGTAGGGCGCTTCGGAAACCAGGACCGGTTCGGCGCGGCGGCTGAAGTGCATGCCATCGTCGCTGGTGGCGTAGCCGAGCGAGGATGTGCCCTTGCGATCCTGGGCCCGGTAGAGCATCACGAACTTTCCTTCGTGTTTCACGACGGAAGGATTGAATGTTCCCGCGGATTCGAACTTGTCGCCCTGGGGGGAGAGGATGGGATCGGCGGAAAGCCGGGTCCAGTTTCCAAAGGGTGGAGAAAAAGAAACTGCGGCAGCGATTGCAATGGCAATGCCGATCAACGCGGCGAGGGTGGGGATTCTTGCCACACGAACTGCAGAAAGAGACATTCGGTTTTTCATGAGACTTCCTTCCTTGACCGATGAACTCGCTGAAAAAACTTTCCCTGCAGACAGGGATTACTTCCCTGCCGGTTAAAACTCGGCTTGCAGCCGGATAAATGACTGCTTCTGAATCTCAAGAGTCTCAGAGACGGCTTTCCCGTTGGCCGTCAGGTGAGCCGTGCGTCCATTGGGCGCGGGGATAGAAATCTTTGCAGAGCGGGCGTTGGGCGTGGGATTGTACAGAATGAAATTCAGCTTGTTCGGCGGAAACTCTCTTGCGTGGGTCACATCAAGAAGGTCCAGGTTGACGAGCATTAGTTCCCGATCGCTGGACTGGCCGAGAGATTCGAACATCAAGTACATCCAGATGGATTCGCCGGCGCCGTAGATTTCCTTGCCCACATTGCCGGTCATGCCCGCGAGTTCCAGCGTGCCGAGATTTTCGAAGGGGATAAATGCGGAGGAGCCGCGCTTGCGGTTGGCGGTGCAATCCTCGAAGAAATAGAAATTGTTGCGACGCTGCTGATCCATGAAGCGCAGCAGGCCTTCGAAGACGATTCCGCGCTTCATGACGCCGGTCCAGGGGAGGATGGCTTCGACATTCTCCTTGAAGGCGGGGTAAAGGATGGAGGCGGCAGCCTGAACCATTCCGCGGATGTCGTGCGTTTTCTGGCTGGGATCGGAATACCAATAAAACATGCGGAGCTGCTCGTAGAGGAGGTATTTTGCCTCCTCGACCATACCGAGTTCCGCCGCGGCGAGGGCGCCATAGGCGAGTTCCTGAGGTTCGTGGAAAAGCCGGTCAGGTGGGACCGTGTATAAAACGTGGATTGCGCGGCGCGCTTCTTGCAGGTATTGGGCTTCTCCAGTTAATTTGTTGGCCAGAATCGCGGCCCAGGCGTACAGGCCGCCCACGGCATAGTTTGTGCCCGCGCCTTCCGCCTGAAGAGTGGCCACCCGGTAGTAGATCGGAAAGAGATAGTTGTACTGCCCGGCGAGCTTTCGCGCGGTTTGGAAGGCTTCAAAAAACTTGTTCGTGATTTCGTTAGAGCCGGCCAAACTGCCAATCATCGGATATTTGATCAGCGAGTTTTCAAAGGGGTACCAGGAATCAGCCCGTTCATCTTTCTTGGGCGAGAAGTCGTTGCTGATGCTGTGCGTTTCGGGGTGATAAAACGCGGGAAGATCCTCAAGCAAGGCATTGCATTCCTGTTCGAAATCGGTCGACGGGTGCAGCCGGAGGTAGAGGAGCGAGGGCCACAGGACATCCGCGACAGTCATCAATTCGAAGTTGCCGGGGGCGTCGGTCCAAAGCTGTGAAGTGGACTTGACGTAGGCGCGGAGGCCAGTGTGGCCATTGGCTTCAATCTGCGCGGAAGTTTTGTCCTGCAGGTCTTCCACCGTGCCGATTGCGAATTCTTTCCAGGAAGTGGCGCAAGCGGGCCAAGCGAGTTTCTCTTCGAATAGGGGAAGCAGCGCCGGCATCCATCGCGAGACGGACTCCTGCGCGGTCAGCAAGCGCGTCATGGGACGCTGAAGAAGCCAGTAGGTGAAGCTGATGTCTCCTGCGGGCAACACATTTCCGGTGGCTTGTTGGGCGAGAAGGCCGACGCCGAGGCGCTGCGTGCCTTCATGTTCAATATGGGAAACACTGGAGCAGCGATAAGACAAAAACCGCGGAATGTTTTCGATGGACATCCAGTTCATGTCGCTGAAGTCGAAAAACATCATGGTCTCGATGCCGACGGTCTGGTCGAGAAGATAGAGAGCGGGAAGATCGTTGCCGTAGGTACCGAGCGAGTTGCGCGTGGGCTGTTCCAGCAGCACGCGGCGCCAGCTTCCAGATTGGCCTTCCATCAGTGTGGAGGAAGAGCTTAGCCAGGTGATGATTTGCGGCTCGATGCTGGTGTTCTGTCGAAGCTGGACCCGGGCAGGCAGATGAAGCGTGGTGCGAAACCGAAACCAGGGCGTATCGGCCACGGGGATTACGGCGCTGATTTCGGATTCCCAACTGTAAGAAAGGGTTTTGCGGTCCAAACCTTCCGCTTTGCCCTCGCCGGCGCAGAGAATTCGGGAGTCTTCGCGCTTTACTTGCGAGGCCACCAATCGAAAAGAATCTCCGGCGATGAACGGGTTGTTGGGGAGGGTCGCGGGTTTCCAATCGTTGTTGATGCGCAGGAAATTCTGAAAGGCGAAGGGCGAGCCGGCTGATGAGATGCGGAGTTGCTGCGAACCGTTTTCGAGGCTGGTGGAGGACGAAGAAAGATCGGAATCGAAGAAGGACCACGCGGATTTGTTTGCAACGGCGGCATGAGCGGGGACCGCGCCGACAGCGGTGACGAACAGCGTTCTCATAAAGCCACGCCGGTTGAACTGACTCATATTGAGGCGACTCCGGTGTTGGAGGAGTGGAAAGAACCCGGCTCAGGGGGGGCCCCGAGCCGGGCTCTTCGATACTAATACGAGATCTTCAGGCCAAATTGAATGATGCGCGGCCCGCTGGAGCCGGTTACTGCGCCGAAGCCACAGGCGAGCGGCCCAGGGCAATTTTTGTTTTTTGGATCAGGAAGTGTGAACGGGCTCTGCAGACTGGGCCCAAAGACGTTGCTGGGTGTGGAATAGATGTGCCGGTTGAACATGTTGAAGAAAGAGGCCTGGAAATCGATGGTGGCTCTTTCGCCGATCAGATGTGTTTTCTTTCCAATCGTGAAGTCCTCATTCTTTCCGCCAAACGATCGCGCAGAAGCCAAGGACCGTGGTTCATTGCCAAAGGTGAGTGCAGCCGCAGGCGAAAAGGCGGCAGGATTCCAGAACGGCGTGGTTGTTGGGTTGAAATTCGATTTATTCGTCTGGGAAACACCAGGAACGATGTTGACTCTCGCTCCTGCACCCGTTGTGTTGCACCCGCCAAACAAGACATCACCGGCCGTGCCCTGACAGTTGCCGTAGACTTCGGTCGGCGTTCCGGAGCGATAGGTCAAGATGGCGGAAGTGTACCAACCGCCGAACACGCGATCCTTCACAGCGCTGTCGTTCATGAAATGCTTCCCATGGCCGGCCGGCAGTTCATAGAAGAAACTTGTCACCAGGGATTGCGGAGTATCGAGCTGGCTGACCGCTTTCTCCGCCTTGCGATTGTAGGAGTTCTCACCGATGAAACTATTCGTGCCGATGAAACCGGAGACGCCCGGGCCGGCCGAGTCGGCATCGGTGATGTTCTTCGAAACCGTGTAAGAGACGAGGAAGGTCAAGCCCTGAGAGACGCGCTTGTTGAGCTGAAACTGCATCGCGTTGTAGGTGGAGTTGCCTGTACGATCCGGACTGAAGGAATTATCTTCCTGGTTGAAGTTGCCGTATTGAGGGAATGGCCGGAAAATCTGGTTGATTGGAGCGTTGAGTGGGAAACTGGCATATGGCAGCTGGACCCCTGCGGCGATTGCCTGTGGACACTGGTCCTTTGGTTGCAAGCCAGCCCCAGCAGGCGTTAAGCAGATGGCTTGTTTAGTCAGATCGTTGGCAAAAGTCGTGAAGAACGCTAATTGCGAAGGATTCGTTTGGTTCGGAATAATGTTCAATGCCGGCAGATGAGTTCCTTTTGACCCGACGTAGGCTACGCTCAACATCAGGTTGTTGGTGACTTGCCGCTGGATGTCGAGGTTCCAGGTTTGAATGTCCGCGGGCCTTCCAGAATTCGCTGGAACGGAAATGACCCCGCCATTCCCGTTTTGCCCGCCTGGGGTAAAGGGCCCCGTAGGGGGAAAGATATGCGTGATGCCATTGTCGATCTGTGTGGGTCCGCCGTTAGTCGGGGTAACAGTCTGGCGGTTGAAAAATCCGAGTCCGTCCTGGTCGGCGAAGGATCCCTCTTTCAATGCCTCGTAATAGATGCCATATCCGCCGCGGAACACGGTCTTGCTATTAATGCTATAAGCGAAGCCCAGCCGCGGACCGAATGCCTTGTAGTAAATGTCCTGCGGGCGTTTCCGACCGTTTCGCCCGGCGCCATTTCCGAAATAGGTGTAAGCCCCAAGAATATTTCCCGCATCGGGGTTGGGAAGCTTTGGATCGACCATCGAGAATCGACTAAAGGCTTCGGCGGCGGGCAAGTCGATATCGTAACGGAGGCCGTAGTTTAGTGTGAGTTTGGAGCTGAGCCGGTATGTATCCTGCGCGTACAAGGCGAAATCCTTGTACCGAACGCCGCTGAAATTTCCGTAGTTCAGCGTGGTGGTATCCGAAAGACCGAACAGCGAACTGGCCACTGAATTGCCCCCAAAGCCGGAAGAACCACCTGTGCTGCTGGTCTGAGCGGCGGCAAAATCGAGCTCACTGGAGCTCTGCGTCAGGCGCCGCACGTTAAATTGCAGCATGCGGATTTCGCCGCCGAACTTGAAGGAGTGTTTGCCTTTAATCCAGCTTACTGCGTCGTTGATTTGAAAAACGTTGTCAGCAAACTGGGAAGCACCGCAGTTGTTTACGTTGTAATTGGTGTCACCCCACTTGATGCATGGAAAAGTAGTTTCCTGGACTCCGGTGAGCCCGATCTTCGCCGGGTATCCCAACCCGAGACTATTCGAGACTTCTCCGCGAAACCGGCGGCTGAAACCGAACAGAGCCTGGTTAACAAGGGTGGGAGAAATAACGTAATTGTCACTGATGCGCGCATAGCGCGTGCTCTGGGGAGTATGGGATCCGAAAATGGGGCCCAGATCGGAGGTACCACCCGTATTGGTGTTGTCGTAATCGAATCCGCCGGAGATGCGGTGCTTCTCGGAAAAGCTGTGGTCGATTTTTACGTCGTAGAGATTCGCGGTGGTGCTCGAAAGAGATCGGTCGATGACGTTGTTATTCAAACCGCCGTTTGTGGGGGGGAGCAATCCGAAGACATTGGTCATTACTTTACTTGGTGTGAAATTCGGATCGTTGGTTAGGAGGTCGCCCCGGATTGCCGCGTGCGTGGTCGGGTCATAGAGCTGATTGGTAGGCACACAATTGACTCGAGCATCCCCTGTAACGCACGGGTTATTTGCCGGTGGTGGATTGGCGGGATTGGGGAGACGATCGTTGCAGACACCGTTGGCCGCGAAGGTTGACTGGCAAATAGCGGCAAAATTTCCACTGCGGAAATTCTCATTCGGGAAGCTATCCTGACCGGTGCCACCATTCCTGAACCGGAATCCCTCATACGCAAAGAAGAAGAAGGTCTTGTTTTTTCCGTTATAGACCTTGGGGATCCAAACTGGGCCGCCAATAGTGGCGCCGAAGTCGTTTTGCGTATCCACGGACCTTTTCAAACCCTGGAGGTTGTTGGCCCAACTGTTGGCGTCGAGCGACTTGTTGCGGAGGAAATCGTAGCCGGAACCGTGCAACTCGTTGGTGCCGGACTTGATCGTCAGGCTTACGATGCCATCGCCGGCCTGGCCGTATTCCGCGGAGAAGTTGCTCTGCAGCACACGGAATTCATCGACGGCATCCGTGGAGACACCTTTATTCCACTGCGTGTTCGGCGAGACCAGCGAGATGGAGACGCCGTCGACGAGGATGTCGGTACCGCCTTCCTGCCCACCGTTCACCTTGAAATCGTCGCTCGAATTGCTTCCCGGATCGTTGGCTACGCCACCGACGAATCCAGGGACCAGTTCAATGAACTGGACCGGATTGCGAATGGTGCCGGAAACCTGCAGCGGCAAATTAGCTATCAGCGTTGGCGATACGGTGGCGCCTATTTCGGAGGTCGTGGTTTGCAATTGGGAGGCGTCGGCCGTGACTGTCACGCTTTCCGAAACGGTGCCCATTTGCATGGGGATATTCAACGAAATAGCGGTCCCGGTCGTTACTGTAACGCCTTCCTGTGCGAACTTCTTCAGATTGGGCGCCTCGACTGTGACGGAGTAACGACCGGGAGGGAGGTTGGGCAGAGAATAGATTCCAGCTTGGGTGGTAGTGGTGGCTTGCGTGAGGCCCGTATCCATGTTTCGAGCCGTGACACTGGCGCCAGCCAGAGCACCGCCACTGGGGTCGGTGACCGCGCCTTCGATGCTGCCGTTGGTGGTTTGCGCGTGGAGAGAAACTGCCGCTGATAATAAAAGGAATGCAAACGTATAGATGAACTTCTTCATGGACTTCCCCCTTACCGCATTGATCAGGAACTAGTTGAGCCTCAAATGAAGATTTTCGCGCCTTGAGAGCTCAGAGCCAGGACTGATCACCCCAAACAAACTGGAATCACGACCTTGCGGGCGGATTAGTATTTTTACACTACGAGCACGGCGTAAGGGGATACTTAGCCCAAGCTGTGTTCAAGAAAAGGGTGTAACACGTGAATTCATTGTGATTCACCTTTTTACTTGTTCCAGAAGAGGGCACGGCTATGAAAAGAGGTAAGTTCGTGGGGTGCAGGAGAAGTTTCTATGAATAATCAGATATGGCCTGGGTGGGGTTGGCAGTCGGGGTCCATTTGCGGATAACGGAGGCCTGCTTGTTCCAGCGCCTGTAGGATGAAGGAATTCCATGCGAAAACCCGGTGGTAGCCAAAAAATCGGTGGGCCGGATCGGTGGCGAGATACTCTTGACTGGTCGGGAAGTCAGGCGAGATATTGATTTCCGCCCAGAGGCGGTTCGCGATAGCTTTGCGGGCGCCGCTCCAGCCGTGGAGTAGACCGGTGACATAGCCGCAGAGTTCGATTCGCATCCAACTGCCGCCGTTGTAGTAGATGCCGTCCATGGCGTGGTTGGCGTAATTCGTGGCGAAGGAATCGCTGACCATCGGGTGCCACTTGCTGGTGAAGAAGCTCCAGTCCTTTCCTCCTTCCGGGAGTCCGATCAGGATTGGGCGCACCGTGCCGCCTGACTCGGGATACGGACAGTCGCTTCTCGGCATGATTGCGGGAATGCGATTGAGATGGTTCACGACCATTTCGTCGGTGAGGATTTTCCTTTTGAACAGCCAGAGCGATAGATATTCCGGGAATATTTCCGCAAAGCCGATGGCGTCGGCGATGTCGCGCGCCGGACGCATGAATTTTCGCGCTGGATCGTAATAGCCGCGATAGAGAGCTTCCGCCCGGCCAATGTATTCTTCGGAAAGTGTTCCACTCACGCCGGGAATCTGCAATTCCTTAATCGCCCGGAGTGTGACGGCGAGCATGCCCTGGTTTTCACAGATCGCCGTTGTGCCTTCCGGGTATCGAATGATGTCCAATTGCCCCAGGACGAACTGCGCGTGGCAGACCGCTTCGCGGCGCGGGTCGTACGTTTGCAGGCAATATTCCGCCGCTTTGCGCACCTTATCCATTGGCAGGCTGGTGCCGAAGCGTTGGCGATTCAGGAGCGCCCACATCAGCCAGAGCGGCGTGGAATCGTTCGATTTACGCTCCACATTCGCAAGATTGGGTTCGATGAGGGTGTTAATCGAGCCGCCTGGCCCCTGATTTTCACCCCAGAGAGTAAACACACTTTCATTCAGTTCGCGGCTATGAATTCCGTTGAGGGCGAAAAAACTGTCGCGGAGATACATCTCGCCGGCGGCGGAGTACCAGATGCTGGGCGCAAGGATCGGGCGGAAACTTTCAGGACTGGCGATCCAGGTGAGCATCATGAGGTCGGCGTAAACTACTTTTTCAGTGTCACCTCCTTTGAAATCGAGGCCATCCGCCAGGTGCAGTTGACTGGCCAACCGGTAGCCTCGGATGGTATCGGGCACTGTTTCATCTGCAAAAACAAAAATGGTTTTCTCCGCCGGGCGATCCATTTCCAGTCGATGGTATGGTTCGCAGCGAGTGTTCACGGGGCGAACCTGGAGTCCACGCACCTCGATTTTCGCAGTGCCACCGGGCACCTCCAGATTGAGCGCCTGTTCCGATGGAGCGACGGATAGGAAGAGCGCGTAGCCATGCACTTGCGAAAGCGGCACAAACACCGTCGTTTCAAATACGCCCCACGCGTGCGGCGATTCGGGAGCGGCATCGTTGTAGAGAGTGATGTTTTCCAGCTTGTCTAACTGGCCATCCACTTTCCAGACCTGGAGCGCCACGGGAGAGGCCGAGCGATACTCCATTCGGAGTGACAGGACGGTGGAGTCTGTCGCCGCAAATGGAATGACTACCCCGCCGCCGGCACTTCTTGTGGATACGACGGCTGCACCCTCATGCTCCTCCACGGAGGCGTTGCCCAGTCTTTTCCAGGCAGAGATCTCCGGCAGTGGTACAGGTTGTGCGGGTTGTCGTTGGGAAATTTGCTGAGTTAGTTCGCCGAAGGTCTGTTGTAGGAAGAAATGGCCTGTGCTGCGCTCGCCGGCAGAAGAGCCAATATAAAGGTTGGCGTCGGGAATGCGCGCTGGGGCAGGCTTCACAGGTTTGCCGTCCCTGCGCACGATTCTGGTCCATTGATTTCGATAGCCGGAATCTGTGAGCAGGCCGACGCAGAGGCCATTCTGCATACGGAACCCGGCGGCGGGAAAATATTCGCGGGCGGCTTCACCTTGCCAGTTCAGCTGGTCGAAACTCCAGAGCTTCGCAGGCGGCTGCAATGGTTCCAGACGGTTGCCCAGTTGGTAGAACATCAGAAGCATGTCGGATTGGCGGAGCCGGATTTTCTTGCGTACGACGCGAGGAGTGATTCGCTCGTATTCCACTTCCACGAATAGCATCGCATTCAAGTTTTTAAATTTGCATTCGCCGCTCAGGGTCAAGCGAGTGGCGTCACCGGTCCATGCGGTCGCTTTCCAGTTTTCGACATGATCTTCCACGCTGCGATCTTCATTCTGGAAGATCGCTGAAAATTCACCTCCCTGATTGTGGCGGGTGAGGGCCTGGCCGTTGAAGAGAAGGGTGACGCCGAAGCCTTGTGTGGCGTCACCGGTAACTTTTAGTGACAGAGCATCCATACCGGGGATCGCGGCGGCGGTTGCGCGGAAGGGTTCGGCGCGGAACTCGAGTCCAACAGCGAGCCCTCCACTGATGGAATCCTCGAGGAAGCGACGCCGGGAAAGAAATCTGCAGGCCATACGGTTTGGCTGTTCCGTTTCTAGCTGTCGGGCGAGCTAAGTCCTTCAAATCTCGAGATGCTCACTTTAATTGGAAGTCTCACCATATTAGGAGTATGCTCGAATCATCGAGTGGTTCCCGCCCAAAGCAAAGGGTCTCACAGGTTAAGTCAAAGTGAATCACCGGCGTTCGCACCCCCACTGGCAGTTGAAACCATTGGAAAGAACCCGGTTAGGCATTTCACTCTGAAAAACTATGTGGTAGCATCTCTTCGTCCAATCGAAAAATCTGATTGTTACTGACCTCAACAACTATGAGCGTCGCACACGCACCCGTGATGGTGGACCTGCAAACCGATGAGCGCTGGCAGCTGGTGCAGCGAATTGTGTCCAGCCCGCACTTCCAGAAAAGCACTCGCCTTCGCGAACTGCTGCAGTACATCGTCGAGCAGACCCTTCATGGGAATGCGCACGAACTGACCGAGCAGCACATCGGCAACACGCTGTTTCACAAGCCATCCGATTACAGCCCGTTGGAAGACAGCTCGGTGCGGGTGCATGTCCGTCAGCTGCGCCTGAAACTGCACGAATATTTCAACGAGGACGGGCGTAACGAGCCGATCATCCTGGAAATACCTAAGGGCTCTTATGCCCCCGTTTTTCGCGCGGCTCTGAAAGCTGAAGCAGTCCCCGCAGCGCTTGAGGCAAAGGCAATTCCAGCCTCGGCCTGGCCGAGCCGGGGGATGTTGCCGTGGGCACTCTGCGCTCTTCTGACGATTTTGTGCGGAGTTTTGGGCTATCGAGTGACTGCGCACCGGGCAACCGTCGCGCTGCCGGCTCCCGCCGCTATTTCATGGCCGTTTTCCCAGATTTTCGATACGCGGCATCAGACAATTATTGTCGTGGCGGACAGCAACTACGGCATGGCGCGTATCCTTGCCAGCCAGCCTGGGTCGCTTGACCAATATCTTCACCGGGAATTTCTCCAGGGTCCGGAAGCAAGCAAGATTGGCGCGGCCAATTCCCGGCTGAGCGAGTATCTTTCCAACTCGACGCTGACTTCGTTTGCGGATGTTGCGGACGTGGTGGCGTTATACAGAATGGCGGGCCCGCTGCAGACCCAAGTGCTGGTGCGTTATCCACGGGACTTGAGGTTGCGGGACCTGGACCATAACAATTACGTTTTCATCGGAAGCCCTGGATCGAATCCGTGGGTGACGCTGCTGCAGGACAAGTTGAACTTCCGCGAGACGGAAGGCGTGGTGGGCAACAGCGCCAAGGTATTTGTGAACAAGAACCCGCTGCCTGGTGAACTGGCGCAATATGAAGGCCTTCGTTGGACTGGCACGATGGGAGAAGACTACGCGACGATTTCGCTGCTGCCCAATGCGACGCACGACGGCAGTGTGCTGGTTCTGCAAGGCCTTCAACAGGAAGGGACCGAGGCCGCCGGGCGATTTCTAGCGGATGAAGAGAATCAGCGGCAGCTTATGAGCGCGCTTCACATTTCTGCTACGGAGAGCCACTCGCAAAACATCTGGTTTGAGGCCTTGATTCGTTCGCGCACGGTTTCCGGGGCGCCGAATATGACCACTCTCGTGGCCGTCCGTCGAATACCTTAGCATTTGGAACTCAGGGCCAGACTGATGGCCGCTTGCCGCGTTTCACACAAATCGTTTGTGTCCGCTTGCTATACTTTTGCGAAAGAAATGTATTTTTATGAGTTCGCGTAAAGTGAGGAACACACTCTTGCCCGCCGATTTCACAGCAACATCTGTCAGCGCCATGCCTGGCTGCGACCCTGGCTCCCGGCGAGCGGTGAGCCGCGCCGCGTGCGCTATGTTGCTGGCCGCATTTCTGGGAAGCACCGCTAATCCCACGTTGGCAAAGCAAACGCCGACGAACGTTGAAGCGCTGCTTGAAATGGCACGCGGAGAAGAAAACGCCGGAAACTACGATGCTGCGGAAAACACGTACCGGCAGGCGCTGGCCGTTGCTCCCGAAAACCCTGAGGTCAAGAAGCGACTGGGGGTGTTGGAACAGACGGAACTGAAATTCGATGATTCCATCCGGCTGTTCAAACAAGTGCTTGCCGGCGACCCAAGCTACAAGGGCGTCAATTTTTTCCTGGGACTTTCGTACTTGGGGAAGAACGAGTTTCTTCCATCCATCGACTACTTTGAACGGGAACTCAAAACAGTCAAACCACATCCCCGCACGCAATACTACCTGGGTTTGGCGTTGCAATCGGCCGGCCGCATCGATGAAGCGATTTCCCATTTGAATCAGTCTCTCGCTCAGGACCCGAAGGACGCGGACGCACTCTATGAATTGGCACGGCTCCACAAGAATGCGTCTTTGCATTCGATCGAGGCGCTCAAGGCATTGGACCCGGATTCGTTCCAGCTCCACGCCTTGATGGGCGAGGTGTTCGCGGATCAGGAACGCTATTCGGACGCCATCGAGGAGTATCAGAAAGCTCTCGCGAAACGGCCGGATGCCCCGGGGATACAATTCCTTATCGGAGTCGCTTATTGGGCGCAGCGGCAGATGGAACCGGCGGAGAGAGCGTTCAAAGAGGCTTATAAGGAAAATCCCAACGACGCGATGACCAATTTGTATCTTGGCGATATTGCAGTGCGCTACCAGCGCTTTTCCGATGCTTTGCCATACCTGACGGCCGCGAAGCAAGCGCAGCCCGATATGCCGCAATTGCACGTTTTGCTCGGAGAGTGTTATCAAGCGGAGAAGGAACTGCAAAGGGCGAAAGCCGAATTCCAGGCGGCGATTGCGGCCGATCCGGAAGCGGCACAACCGCATTATTTGCTGGCGAGAGTTTATCGCGAATTGCACGATGCGCGGGCAAGCGCGGATGAATTGGCGCAGTATGAGCAGCTATCCAAGCTGGAAAAAGAGAAGACGGCGCCACGCAGTCCCCAGAACTAGAATGAGAGATGTGAATCGCCGCATGCGGAGCCGAATTGTGAACCTAAAATGCACGGCGTCACGCATTTCCTCACCAAGGTGGATATTTTCCTTCCTGCTGATGCTGCTCACAATCCCAACCGGAAATTTGGCAGGCCAAAGCGCGCCGGCACCTGCAGACAAAAATGCGGCGGTTGAGGCTCACTTTTCGGCAGCGCAACAGGCGCAACGCGAAAACGACTACGCTGCGGCGGAGCGGGAGTATGAGGCGGTTATTGCCCTGGCCCCGGATTTCGCGGAAGCCCATATGAATCTTGGCTTGGTTTATCAGCTCCAGGATCGTCCCACCGATGCGATGGCAGAATTTCGCCGCGCGCTCAAGATCAAACCGGGGCTTGCCGGAGCAAATTTTTTTCTTGGTGTGGACTATTGCAAATTAGGGGAGGGCGCGAAGGCCATCCCCTATCTGAATGCAGCGCTGAAAGCGGAGCCGAACCGGCCGGATACCTGGCTGTGGCTGGCTACTGCCCAAGAGATCGCCGGGCAGTGGCAAGTCGAAGTGAGCACCCTCCACCGTGCGTTGGAAGCGCGACCGGCCGACGTTGATCTTCTCTATCTACTGGGAAGTGCGTATGAGCGACTGGGGAAGCAGGAGGTAGAGCATCTGGAGAAAGTGTCTCCGGGTTCTTCACGGAGCGAGCAATTGCTGGCGGAGAGTTACGCGTCGAGTAACGAGTGGCCCTCCGCTGTGATCCATTTTCAGAATGCGCTGGCGGCTTCGCCGAATCGTTCTGGATTGCATACCGAATTGGGTGAAGTTTTTCTTCACGCAGGGAAGGTGAATCGAGCTATTGGAGAATTTGACGAAGAGTTGCGCCACAATCCCGACAATCTGCGCGCGCGCGTGCGCCGCGGTGAGGCAAGATTGCTGCAGGGCGACGTGGATGCGGCACTGCAGGATTGGGAAAACGCAGTTGGCATCGATGTGGAACAGACGGAAAGGATATTGGGTCTTCGGGAACCTGGATCTGGCGATTCGGCGATTGAACAACTTTCTGATTCCACGCACGAAAAAATCCAGACACTCAAAGAAGGATTGCAAACTCGCGATTCACCCGCTGCGCATCTGGCATTGGCGTTTCTCGCGGAGCAGAGTGGAAATTTGCCTCAAGCCATGGCTGAGTCCAACCTCGCCGCTTCCGCAATGCGAAAGGACACGACCGCCGGAAAGTGCAGTGAAACGGAAGTGAAGATGGCTCTTCAGCACGAAGAGTATTCCAGGGTCGCCGCCTGCGCGGGGAAAACTTTCACTTTAGTCAGTTCCACTGAATTTCGGATCCGCGTGGCGAGCGCGCTCCTGGAAGCGGGGCAACCTGACGCGGCGCTCAAGGCGCTTCAGGGATTATCCGCAACCGACAATGCTTCGGCCGAGGCTGCTTTCTGGCGGGCGCGTTGCTACGAAAGACTGGCGACGGCCGCGTATCTCCGGCTCTATCAGGCCGATCCTGATTCGTATCGCGTCCATCAACTGATGGGCGACCTGGAGGCGGCGAAGAGCGACGACGCAAAGGCCATTGATGAATATCGTGCCGCGATTGCTTTAAAGCCGTCAGCGCCAAATCTCCATTACAGTTTAGGACATTTACTCTGGAAGGATTTGAAGGTCCCCGAAGCGTGCATTGAGCTTGAGGCGGAACTCGCTATGAACCCGCGCCACGCGGGCGCCTTGAATGATCTGGGCAACACCTACCTGTTCGAGCACCAGCCTAATCAGGCGCTGCCATATCTTTTGCGGGCGCTTGCGGTGAATCCAGGAAACGCCGATATCCACAGGGATTTAGGCACGGCGTATTCCGAACTGGGTGATTTGCACAAAGCGGAGGAGCACTTCCAGATCGCCGTAACCAATGATCACGATGGGGCGGTTCACTACAAACTGGCGAGGGTGTATCAGGCATTGGGCGAGAAGGAGAAAGCTGCGCGGGAATTCGCGCTTTCGACGACCTTGAACCGTGAATCGCACGAGAAGTTAGAAAAACAAACCGAACGCCTCGGTGAGGTAACAAAATCCGCCGAGGATCCATAGTATGAGCTATTTCCTGATTCTTATCCTCTCTCTGCACTTCGGCCCTGCTTCAGCTTGCGTAAGATGCCCGCAACGCGATGAGCCTCAGGCGCCCGCGGAAGGCGGGGCCTTTCAAAGAGGGCTGACGGCGCTGAAAGAAAACCGGTTGGAGGACGCGCTTGTGGAATTCACAACTGCCGAACACGAGCAGCCAGAGAACGCGCGCGTCCGCAATTTTCGCGGAATATTGCTCGTCCAGACAGGGAAAAATGCAGAAGCCGCCGCGGAGTACCAGGAAGCCATCCGCCTCGATCCCTTGCTGGAGGATGCCTATCGCAATCTCGGATTTCTGCGCTGGACGGAGCACCAATTGGGGCCGGCGCGCGATGCTTTGCGGCATGCGGCGGAACTCTCTCCGGACGATTCCTTTGCCCACTACTATCTCGGACGAGTAGAGTTGGACGCGCAGCAGTATGAGCAAGCCTTTCATGAATTGGAGCTTTCCCGTCAGCCGCTGCCGGCCGAGCCGGGTTTCCTGATCCAAGCTGCGACGGGATATGTTGCGCTCGGCCGCCAAACAGATGCCCGGAAGGCCCTTGAGCAACTGGTGAACCTGCGGTTGAGTGACGCTCAATCCTTCGGGGTTGCTTCCCTGCTCATCTCCATCCACGAAAATGCTTCGGCAATCAAAATACTTCAGGCCTTAAATAAGAGCCGTGGCGCAACTCCAGCTTCGTGGACGCAATTTAATCTTGCGCTAGCTTACTTGTTGTCTCGGAGCTATGTCGAAGCCTGCGACGAAGCGCTCGTCTATGCAAAATCTGTTCACACGGCAGGTTCAGAGTCCGTCGAATTGGCACAAGCCTGGTCTGTCATTGGAATTGCGGATGCGCACCTGAATCGGGGAGAAGAGTCCGTCCAAGCTCTTCGTAGGGCAGCAACCTTCGCTCCCCATGAAGAGGAACACTGGTTGAATTTGACGCGCGAGTTGATGGAGTTGAACCGCTTTCCCGAAGCCATAACCGAAGCGCAAAATGGACTTGCTGCGAATCCCAAATCTTACGCTTTGCGTTTGCGGCTGGGTGCGGCGCATCTTGCCGCCGGCCGGTACGCAGAATCGGAAAGTGTATTTCGCGATCTGGTGGCTGCGGGCGATCCGCTTCCCCTGGGGTACGTTGGATTGGCGCAGGTGTTGCTACGAACCGGGCGCGCTGCGGACGCGGCGGCTGAGCTAGCAGACGCGGAGAAGAGGCTGGGCCCTAAGTTTCTGCTCAGTTATTTTCAAGGACTGGCGCTCGCGCGCGCGGCCAAACCTGCAGAAGCGCTGGCTGCGTTTCAGCAAGCCGTTCAACTGGATCCAAAAAACGTTGAAGCCCATGTGAACCTAGGAAAGACACAACTCGCGCTGGGCCGTGTGAACGAAGCGATTTCCGAGCTTCAGAAGTCTCTTCGCCAGGATCCGGAAAACACCCAGGCCAAACGCCTCTTGAGCCAGGCGTATCGCCGGGCGGGTGATGCGCAGAATGCGGCAAGATATGCGGATTCCTCCGCGGAACCGCCTGCTGCGCCGGCGAACGACCTGGTTGGCGATTTTTTTGTTCCAGAGATGCAGTTTCCGCCCAACGGCAGGCAAGAAAAGGTGCCATGATACCTAGCCTGGGATTCCGCTCGCGCGAGGTGAATGCTTGAAGCACGTTACGTCGAGGAATCCTCGTGCGTTCCTTCAGAACGCGTTGCTGTGGGCAGCTGGATTTAGCCTTTTGCCCGGCAGCTCCCTGCCAGCTCAGAATTTGGGGCAGAAAGCCGGCGACAATTCAAACATCGCGAATTTCATCGATATCGCGGATAAAGCCGGCCTGACTGCGGTGAACGTTTTTGGCGGCGTGGACACGAAGAAATACATCATCGAGACAACCGGGACGGGCGTGGCCATCTTTGATTATGACAACGACGGGTGGCCGGACATTTTCATCGTAAACGGAACTACTCTCGAGGGGTTTGCGCCGGATCAGGCTCCCACCAGTCATCTCTATCACAACAATCATGACGGCACGTTCACGGACGTCACCGCGAAGGCCGGCCTGATTTCGACGGGATGGGGCCAGGGAGTTTGCGTGGGGGATTACGACAACGATGGCTGGGAAGATTTGTACGTCACGTATTACGGCAAAAATCGGCTTTATCACAACGACCACGGAGTGTTCACGGAAGTGGCCGAAAAGGCGGGTGTCGCGGGTTCGGGAAAGGCCTGGGGAACCGGATGCGCGTTCGTGGATTACAACCGGGACGGCCGACTGGACCTGATCGTCGCCAATTACGTGGATTTCAATTTGTCCACGACTCCCGTGCCGGGTCAGGGAAATTCCTGTGTGTGGAAAGGCGTTCCGGTGATGTGCGGGCCCCGCGGCCTGCCCGGCTCGAAGAATATTTTGTATGAGAACCTGGGCAACGGCACGTTTGCCGACGTCACCGCCAAAGCGCACATTGATCGGACCAACGGCCATTACGGCTTCAGCGTATCCACGTTCGATTTTGACGATGATGGATGGCCGGATATTTACATTGCCTGCGACAGCGCTCCCAGCATTCTTTACCACAACAACCACGACGGCACGTTCACCGATGTTGCGGTGATGGCGGGAGTTTCGTTCAACGAAGACGGGCGCGAGCAGGCTGGAATGGGAACGACCATCGCCGACTACAATGGCGACGGTCGGCCGGACATTTTCAAGACCAATTTCTCGGACGACACTCCGACCCTTTACCGCAACGACGGCGAGGGAATTTTCTCGGACGTCACGTTTGCCGCCGGACTCGGTCTGCACACGCAATATCTGGGCTGGGGAACGATGTTTTTCGACTTTGACAACGACAGCTGGCCGGACTTGATCCTCGCCAACGGCCATGTCTACCCGGAGGTGGATAAATTTCATCTTGGCAGCGGCTACATGGAGCCGCGCCTTCTTTATCACAACAATGGCAACGGGACGTTCAGGGATATATCCGGAACGGCGGGGCCGGGGATCGCGACACCCACTTCTGCGCGTGGTCTGGCGGTCGGCGATCTATGGAATGACGGGCAACTCTCCGTGGTGATCAACAATGTTTATGCGAAGCCGAGCCTTTTGATGAATACCGTGCATTCGGGAAACCACTGGATCGCTTTCAAGACAGTGGGCACGCGTTCCAATCGGGATGGAATCGGCGCAAAAATTACTCTGAAGATTGGGAAGAGGACGCTGGTTGATGAAGTGCGAAGTGGTTCAAGCTACATTTCGCAAAACGATTTGCGTGTGCACTTTGGACTGGGTGCCGCGGACAAGGTCGAGGCGGTACAAGTGCGTTGGCCCAGTGGGCTAGTGGAGCACTTCGATCATTTGCCTGTGGATGCGATCCACCCTCTTGAAGAGGGGACCGGGATTGCCATCGCGCCCCGCCCGAAAAAACCTTGATGCAAGAAGGCAGGTAGGCTCCGGGAATTTTCCTTTGTCATTTTGGCTGACTTTTTTGAGTGGTGTCCGCCTGAGGTTCTTCGACCTTCAGGATCTGATCCGCGCGGATTTCTTTCAGTGTTTGGCGGATGCCGCTTGGCCAGCGAATTTCGATGGTTTGGGCCGCGGACTCGGATCCCAATCCGAAATGCACGCGTTTGTCGCTGGAAGAAAGATAACTGGCGGCCGTCGTTACGGTCGCCCATTGTGAGCCTTTCGCCGTGACCAACTTTACTTCCGCGCCAATCGCATCCCGGTTGCTGCGGTGCCCGACGAGTTCCAGCGTCAGCCAGTGGTTTTGATTTTGCGTTGCGTTGTGCAGCACATGCAGGGCGCCATCGTTTGTGGTGACAACGGCGTCCAATCGCCCGTCATTATCGATGTCGCCGATCGCAAGACCACGGCCGACCCACGCTTTTTGGAAAACGTCTCCGGCTTGCGCGGAAACGTCCACAAAGCCCTTGCCGGTATTTCTTGCGAGCAGCATTGGCTCCTTGTAGCGAAGATCTGGAAACGTAAGCTGGATGGTGTCCAGATCATGACCCTGAGTAATTAGAAGATCTTTCCAACCATCGTTGTCGAAATCCAGGAAGCGCACGCCCCAGCCAGAATGCTTCATGGTCATCACCCCGATGCCAGAGGGGTAGCTCTCGTAGTTGAACGTGCCGTCTCCATTGTTTCGGTATAGCGCGTAGATTTGGCTCGCCAGGTCGGTGACGACAATGTCCGGCAGGCTGTCGTTGTTGTAATCGGCGAAGTCCACGCCCATTCCTGCGTAAGAGTGGCCTTCGCTATCCACGGCCACGCCCGATTGCAGCGCTACTTCTTCAAATGTGCCATTTCCCTTGTTGTGGTAAAGAAATTCGGGCACTGAATCGTTGGCGAAAAAGAGATCCATGCGGCCGTCGCGGTCGTAATCTGCGAGAGCGATGCCCAATCCTTTTCCGGGGAGGGCGAGACCCGCTTTTTGGGCGATCTCCGTGAAGTGCCCGTTTCCGTCATTGTGATAGACCAGCGGTGCAATCGGGCGGAAGGAATCGGGATGGCAATAGGAGCGATAGCCCTCTCTGCGCTCGCCGCAATAAATGTCTTCAAAATCCCACTGCAGGTAGCGAAGCACGACAAGGTCGAGCAACCCGTCTCCATCGAGGTCGACCCAGGCCGCGCTGGTGGACCAGCCGCTGCCAGCCACGCCCGCGCGCTCGGTCACGTCGGTAAAAGTTCCGTCACCGTTGTTGTGATAAAGCTTGTTTCCGCCGTAAGCCGTTACATACAAATCTTCGAATCCATCATTGTCGTAATCTCCGAC
>Ga0210407_10001564_pt1 | contig 21148 bp, 25 predicted proteins | sample IncBWC27MmetaG_FD_150860 | JGI IMG/M metagenome (GOLD analysis project Ga0210407, IMG submission 150860) | Forest soil microbial communities from Barre Woods Harvard Forest LTER site, Petersham, Massachusetts, United States - Inc-BW-C-27-M | ecosystem: Environmental > Terrestrial > Soil >... | reverse complement strand
CGACGCCGCGGCGGTGCGTGGCGCCCAGCGCTTGCAGAACGCGGCCCTCGAAGGGATGCCGCACGCGCAGGATTGTTACCGGACGTGGAAAGTCGCGGAGATGGGTAGTGTGTGGTGGTGTTCTTCGGGAGCATTCCGCATACCGACCTTCTAAAGTCGGTGGCGCGCCGTGTCGTTGATCGGCGCGTGCTGCATCTGATCAAGATGTGGCTGGACTGCCCTGTCGAAGAAACCGACGACCGAGGCCGCAAGACACGCACGACCGAGGCGCGCGACAAGCGGCGCGGCATTCCGCAGGGCTCACCCCTCTCACCACTACTGGCGACCATCTACATGCGCCGGTTTGTGCTGGGGTGGAAGAAGCTCGGCCTCGAGGGAAGTCTCGGCACTCGCCTTGTCACCTATGCCGATGACCTCGTGATCTTGTGCCGGAGGGCAACGCCGAAGCGGCGCTGCACCGCCTGCGCGAAATCATGGGTAAGCTGAAGCTGACAGTGAACGAGGACAAGACACGCATCTGCAAGGTCCCGGAAGGCGCGTTCGACTTCTTGGGCTACACGTTCGGACGAATGTACTCTCGAACGACGGGCCAGGCCCGCTTGGCTCTGCGACCGTCAAAGAAGAGCATCCAGCGCATGGTCGAAACCGTCCACGCGCTGACCGTCCGCGCGCGTACCTGGCAAGAGACCACAGAGCTCGTAGACAAGTTGAACCGCGTGCTCCGCGGGTGGGCCAATTACTTCAGCGTCGGCTCTCCCAGCAGGGCGTATCGCGCGCTCGACACATACGTGGCTGTGCGGTTGCGCCGGTGGTTGCGGTTCAAGCACAAGGGCAGGCGACGCAAGCGCGGGAGCTATCCACTCTCGCACCTCTACGGGTACTTCGGGCTCGTACGTCTGACCCAGCTCGGCCGCGGCCCGTCGTGGGTGAAGGCGTGAGGTCTTGTCCGAGAGCGCAGTGCGGGAAATCCGCCTGCTGCGTTCGATGAGCGGGGTGTGGAAACGGAGTTATGGCCGACCCACTAAGGCACCGCCAGACGAAAGGGGCGGCAACCGACATGGTCGACCTAACACCACCGCGCCACATCCCGACTCTACCTGACCATAGTCGAGCATTTACGCTTCCCGATTGGGGCAGTCCCGGACTTGGCGCAGCACTGGCTCGAGCGCCTCGGCCTTTTCGATCTGAAGGACCGGCTCCCGGCAGCGCTGTCCCTCGGCCAGCAGCAGAGAGTGGCGCTGGCGCGTGCCCTCGTACGACCGGTCGGCCTGATATTGCTCGACGAGCCTCTCGCGGCGCTCGATGCGCCGCTGCGTGCCCGCCTCCGCCGTGACCTGCGGGACCTGCAGCGCGAGATCGCTGCAACGACGATCATCGTGACACACGATCCGGAGGAGGCGGCGATACTGGCCGACGAGCTCCTCGTCCTCGAAGACGGCCGCGTTTTGCAGGCTGGCCCGGTTCAAGCGGTCTTTAGCCGGCCGGCCAGCGAAGTGGTGGCGCGCCTGCTCGGTGCCGAGAATGTCGGCGAGGGTATTGCCGTTGCAGACAACCAGATCGCGACTGAGGGTGGCGCGATTTTGATCGTCGCCGGGCCGCCGCTGCGACCGGGCAGGCAAGTGGGTTGGAGCGTGCGGCCAGAGCGCGTGCGGCTGTGCGCCGGCGGGCGATACGAGGCTCGAATCGAGAGCATTGCTGCGATCGGTGCCGCCCGCGACGTGTTAGTCCGCGTCGGCGGCACTCCGCTACGGATCCTGGCGGACCCCCAGCTGGAGGACCTCGACCAAATTTTGCCGCCTGGAAATTGATCCAGGCTCGATCCAGGTGTGGCAATTAGCGTAGGCTGACAATGGAGTGCGCGCTCACGAGTTTGTGAATGTTGGCCCGTTTCGATCGGGTATCCCATAAGACTGCTTTAAACTGCATCCGCTACGTCGCACTCGATCCTTGATCCATGATTGAAGGTGGGAGGGGAGGTTGGCCAAGCTTTACCTTTATGCGGCGTGCATTTCGGCGGCTTCACGATCCTGCTCACCGCGGCCGCGGCACAGGACGCTGCGCTGCTGAAGCAGGCGCAGGAGATTTTCCAGCCGCTTTCCGAGGACCTCGCGAGCGCGGCGCTTCCGACAACGAGAGAACGCATCGAGCTCGGCCGCTCGCTATTTTTTGATCCGCGCCTGACTATCGACGCGAACATGAGCTGTTCGAGCTGTCATCAGCCGGCGTTTTACGGCACCGACACACTGCCGAGAGCGATCGGTGTCAAGCAACGCCCGCATCCGCGTAACGCTCCTACCGTCCTCAATACGGGAGCATTGCAGATCGTCCACTGGCGTGGTGATCGGGAAAGCCTCGAGGATCAGGTTGCGAAGGCGGTGACCTCCCCGATCACCTCCGGCCAGCCTGACGAGAAAGGGATCACCGATCGTCTGTCGCGCGTCTCGGGTTACGCCCCATTGTTCGCGGCGGCATTCCCGAACGACCCACAACCGATAACGATAGAGAACATCGCCAATGCGATCAGCGCCTATGAGCGTACGTTGCTGACCCCCTCGCTGTTCGATGCCTATCTCGCCGGCAATCAGGAGGCGCTGTCTCCCACCGCCTGGCAGGCTTGGCGAAATTCATCAACACCGGCTGCGTGGCATGCCACAACGGCGTCGGCGTCGGTGGCGGCATGTACCAGAAGTTCGGCGTCGTGGAAGACTATTGGAAGGCAACCGGCAGCGACCCCATCGACAGGGGTCGAGCCGAAGTTACCAAGGATCCCGCCGATCTATACGTGTTCCGGGTTGCGAGCCTGCGCAACGTGGCGATGACCCGCCCTATTTTCACGATGGATCGGTGGCAACCTTGCCCGAAGCCGTAAAAGTTATGGCGCGCGTGCAGCTCGGGGTGAACCTGAGCGACGCCGACACAGGCGAAATCGTCGCGTTTCTGAAAAGCCTAACGGGCGAGCTGCCGGCAAACTTCGCCACGGCGCCGGTCCTTCCTTCAGGGGCCGTCGTGGCGCGCTCTCCACAAGGTCTGTAGCAGCGGGCCCGACGCAGTTCACCGCAAGTGCGCCAGGTAATAGGCGAACTCAACGAATTGCGCATCGTCGAGCGGTTGCAGCACCTCGAGCATGATCGGCTCGTAAGCGTGCCGCGCGCCGCTTTTGTAGTCGCGCAAAGTCTTGAGTAGGTAGTCCTCGCGCTGGTGGGCGAGCCGCGGCACCGTCTGCGGACCCGAAAAATCGGGCCCATGGCACGTATTGCAGTGGTTCTGCTCGGTCAGTGCCCGGGCCTGCTCGAGCCGCGCCGGATTGCCGGCATCTGGCGGCGGCTTCGGCGGCGGCATCGCGGCGAACGCATCGGCCATCGCCTGCAAATCGGCGTCGGTCAACCCCTTGGCTATCTCGTTCATCGGATCGGATACCCGCATCTTCTCGCGAAACATGAACAGCTGGATCACCGTATACGGCGCGCTTTGCGCCCCCAGCGAGGGCACGTTCTCGAGTTCCGATTGCCCTTGGCCGCCGTGGCAGGCAAGGCACGGAGCCAGCTTCTCGTCCAGATCGGCAGCAAAGGCCGGGAACGTAATGGCCAGAATGCTGCAAGAAATGACGCGGCTTTTGCCCGTGCCTGCCATACTTCTCCGCTAATGGCCCATACCGGCCTGCCGCGGTGGCCCGTAAGTGATGTGATAGACAGCACCATTATAGTCGTCCGACAACAGCATCGAGCCATCCTTTAGCCACTCGATATCGGCCGGCCGGCCGATATAGTTGTTGTCGACGATAAAGCCGGTAATGAACGGCTCGATCGACTGGACGGTGCCATCCGCGTTGAGCTTCGCAACGACGATGTCGCCGCCGATCTTGTGGGTCTTGTTCCACGATCCGTGGCGGGCAATGAAGATCGCGTTTTGGTAGGGCGCGGGGAACATGTTTCCGGTGTAAAAGCGCATGCCGAGCGGCGCCGAATGCGGCCCGAGCTGCGCCACCGGTTTGGTGAATTCGTCGCAGCTGTGGCCCCAGCCGAACTGCGGGTCGGGAATGTCGCCGCCCGCGCAATAGGGGAAGCCGAAATGGTCCTTGCCGGGATCGAGCAGGCGGTTGAGCTTATCGTTCGGCTGATCTTCGGACAGCCAGTCGCGCTGGTTCTCGGTGAAATACAGCACCTTCATTGCAGGATGCCAATCCATGCCGACGATCTGGCGGGTGCCGCGTGCCACCACCTCGGCTCCGCTGCCGTCAAGATTGATGCGGCGGATCTGGGCGTGCCGGTCCGATGGCATGCAGATGTTGCACGGCGCGCCGATGTTGAAATAGAGCTTGTTGTCCGGCCCGACGGTCAGGAATTTCCAGCCGTGCGGCGCATCGCTCGGCAGGTCGTCATAAATAACGGTCGGCTTCGGCGGATTGTCTAGCTGCGATTCGACGTTGTCGATCTTCGAGATCTTGTTGATCTCGGCGATATAGAGCGTGCGGTTGTTGAGGGCGAGGCCGTTCGGCGAATTGAGCCCGGTCGCGATGGTTTTGACCTCTTTCGTTCCGTTCTTGTCGGTCACTGCGTAGACCCGATCGAGCACTCGGGTGCTGAGGAAGACGGTGCCGTTGTCGCCGACCCGCAATGAGCGCGCGTTGGTCAGGCCGGCGGCATAGACCTCGATGTTGAAGCCTTCAGGCAATTTCAGCTTGGCGGTCGGCAGCTTATCGACCGCGGTCGCGATCGGCAGCGCCGGCACCGGCGCCAATTTCGCTTCCGCGGCGGTGCTCGGGGCGCCCTGCATCCAGGAAGGCGGTGTCGCCGGAGCCGGCGCGGAAGGGGCTGGCGCCGGACTGGTCAATGGCTGCGATCCTGGCCCCGCACCGTGCTGGGCCGAGGGCGGAACCGGCGGTTGGGTAGGCGACGACGGATTGACCGCAGGCTGCTGCGCCCAAGCTGGCGCTGCGGCGGCCACGATTCCCGCGGCAACCGCCGCGAACAACAGGCTGCGTGAACGCGATCGAATGGAGTTCATGGCGATCCCTCCTGGCTCGTTTTCCCAAATCCCGGCGCCTGTGCGAGCGGGACGCACGCCTCAGTGAATAACGGCGGGGGGCGAATAGCAAGCCGACAGGAGAAGGCACACGTGGTCGCATTTCGGTCTGAAGCCGACGACCGACGTGTCCGTGAAAAACTGTGTTGAACTCGACGCTGCAAACGTAGCCTCTTGTCTACTTCGTCTGGGCGGCGGCCATGACAGAGGAACGGGTCGAGCGGCGCCTGACGGCGATCCTGGCGGCCGGCGTCGCGGGCTACTCGCGCCTGATGGGGGCGGATGAGGAAGGCACGCTCGCCGCGCTGAAGGTGCTGCGTCGTGAGGTTGCCGATCCCAAGATCAAGGAGCACCGCGGCCGCATTGTCAACATGACGGGCGACGGTCTGATCAGCGAGTTCGCGAGCGTGGTCGATGCGGTTCGTTGCGCGGTCGAGATGCAGCGCGAGATGGCCGCGCGCAACGCGGGCGTGCCAGCCGAGCGGCGCATCGATTTCCGCATCGGCGTCAATCTCGGCGACATCATGATCGACGAGAACGACATCTTCGGCGACCGCGTCAAACCTCGCGGCGCGCCTCGAAGCCTTGGCCGAACCGGGTGGCATCTGCGTCAGCCGGGTGGTGCGGGATCAGGTGCGCGACAAGCTCGCCCTTTCGTTCGAGGACATGGGCGAGCAGCAGGTCAAGAACATCGCCCGGCCGGTGCGCGCCTATCGCGCCCTTCTCGCAGAGAGGGCCTCCGGGCCTTCAATCCTGTCTGAGACGGCGGCGCCACGGGCGCTGCTTGATCGGCCCTCGATCGCCGACCTTCCGTTCAACAACGTGAGTGGCGATCCCGAGCAGGAGTATTTCGTCGACGGCATTACCGAGGACATCATCACTGCGTTGTCGAAATGGCGCTGGTTTCTCGTCATCGCGCGCAACTCCACATTCGCCTACAAAGGAAAATCCATCGACCTCAAGGAGGCCGGCCGCGACCTTGGTGTCCGCTATGTCCTCGAGGGGCAGCATGCGGAGAGCCGGGCAGCGCGTGCGCATCACCAGCCAGCTGATCGATACAGCTTCCGGTACCCATCTCTGGGCCGAGCGCTACGACCGAGATCTGACCGACATCTTCGCGGTGCAGGACGACATCACCTCGCGTGTCGTCACCGCGATCGAGCCAGCGCTGTCCCGCGCCGAAAGCCAGCGCGTAATCGCGAATCGGCCCGAGCACATGGGCGCCTGGGATTATTGCCAGCGCGGCTTCTGGCACGTGAACAAGGGCACTGCGACCGACGGCAAGGTAGCCTACAGCTTGTTCCAACAGGCGCTTACGCTCGATTCCAACCTTGCGGACGCCCACCTCGGGCTCGCCCGCGCGCTGATCGTGCAATGGGACTACGGCTCGGTCGAGGACTTCGCTCCATCTGTGCGTCAGGCACGGGAATCCGCCCTTCAGGCCCTGGCGCGCGATAGTGAGAACGCGCAAGCCGAATATGTGCTCGCGCAGACAAGCCATTGGGCTGGCGACGTCCGGGCCGCCATAGCGCATGCGAGCCGCGCGATCGAGCTGAACGCGAACTTCGCACTCGGTCATTTTTACCTTGGAATTGGGTTGAGCCTCGACAGCCGCCACGAGGAGGCTCTCGAAGCGATCGAGATGGAGTGGCGCCTTAGTCCCCGCGATCCCCGGGCTGGTCCCGTGCATTTTGGCGGCGTCGTCAAGCCGAGCTGACGCTCCGCGAATTCGGGCGCTTGGGGTGTGAGAAGTCAGGACACTCATGGCGCGCTCCGTGCATACTGTGATAGTCGATCCGAACTACCCGGCGACGCGCAGCCTGTCGCAACGACGGCTAACAAGCGTCGCTATTCGTAGAATTCCGGCGCATGGCGGCGAGCGTCGCTCGAGGGCTTGTCGTCCGCGGCGGATGCGCTGCCGGGTCATCTTGGAAAAGAAGTTCGCCACGGCGTTGAGCCAGGAGGCCGAGGTCGGGGTGAAGTGGAAGGTCCAGCGCGGATGACGCGCCAGCCAGGCCAGCACTTTGGGATGCTTGTGGGTGTCATAGTTGTCGAGGACAACATGGATCGGCCTACCGGCCGCGACTTGGCGCTCGACAGCAATGAGGAAGCGAATAAATTCGAGATGGCGGTGGCGCTGCATGCAGCGGCCGATCACCGTGCCGTCGAGCACGCTGAGCGCGGCGAACAGAGTGGTGGTGCCGTGCCGCTTGTAATCGTGCGTCATGGTCTGGCAGCGCCCGGGCTTGATCGGCAGTCCCGGTTGAGTGCGGTCGAGCGCCTGGATCTGGCTCTTTTCGTCGATCGACAGCACCACCGCATGGGTCGGCGGATCGATGTAAAGCCCGACAATGTCGGTGAGCTTGGCGGCAAAGCCGGGATCGCGCGAGCGCTTGAACGTGCGCAACCGGTGCGGCTGCAGTTTGTGCGCCCGCCAGATGCGCTGCACCGAACCCACCGAGATGCCGATGGCTTTGGCCATTGCCCGGCCGGTCCACTGGGTCGCCTGGTGCGGCGGCGCGGTGCATGTCAAGGCCACCACCCGCGCCGTGGTTTCCGCCGCGATCGGCGCCTTGCCGGGCTTGCGGGCCTTGCCGCGCAGCAAACCCTCGACCCCACTCTCGGCGAAGCGTTGTTGCCACCGCCACACCGTCGGCCGGCTGACGCCGACGCGCTGCGCCGAATACCGATCCGCCGAGGCAAGTACGATGCGCGCCCGCTCGACATGCTTGTGCGGCCGGTTGCGGTCGGCCGCGATCGCCTCCAACTGCTCGCGCTCCGCGGCGCTCAAAACGACGCAAACCTGCTGTGCCATGGCCTCCATCCCCAACGCCAGCATCGCGTATCCTTACGCTTTCATGAATCCTCTGAATGAATCAGAGAACTAGCCGGCAGATTGGGGCAACGACGCCGGGAACGATGAAGACGAGCCCGAAGAAGCGGAAGCTGTGCAGAGTAGAGGGCATAGCGTCGGTTGTTATTTAAACAACGCTACGGCCCTTCGCCGACGAGCGCCTTATCGATGCGGCCGGTGCGGTTGTTGCGGATCGGCCGGAACAGCGGCCCTTGCTCGTCGTCGCCGTGGCCAGCCGCCTCGAGGTGGTCGTGGATGCGCCCCACCCCTCCCACGGAGCCTTCTGCCGGAGTCGAGCGCTGGATCGGGAGCATCAAGCTGTATCGGCTTTGGCTCAAGCGCCGGCCGTCATGCTTGTCACCATCTCTTGGCGCTTATGGGCTGCAAGACGCTCCCCCGCGTCCCGGTCAGCCGAACACGACGTCCTGAAACAGCATCACGAAGAGCCCGAGCGTGAGGCCAGTCGTTGCCTCGTGCGCGCAGCCGTTCTCGTGTGTGTCCGAGATGATCTTATGCCCGACTGCCTCTTGCCAGGGCGACAGGTGCCCGTCATTCTCCGGATTGCCCGCGATTGCGAGGCCGATCACACCGCTGCGGCAGTTGGGAAATGGCACGCGGCTGATCACGGCTCGGCTCCATGCAAAGGAGACCACATCCATGACGATCGATGTAGCGACCGGCATTAGCCGCATTCTCAAGCAGGAGGGTGTGGGTTGGGTTTCGACCTTCCCTGTCTGCCGGGTGAACAACGCGCTCGGCCGGGAAGGGGTGCCGATGCTGATGATGCGCGACGACCGCTACGCCGTCGCGGTCGCCGACGCGTTCTCGCGCATCACCGCGGGCTCACGGATCGGGGTGTGCACCTTCCAAGGGGGCGTCAATGCCGCCGGCATGCAGTACGCCTACGCTGGGATGGCGCAGGCCTATGAGGATGGCTCGCCCGTTCTGTGCATCACCGATGGCGTGCCGGCCGGCAGCTCGGGCAACAGCCAGTACGATGTCGCATCGGCCATGAAGACGGTGTCGAAGTGGTTCGGCTATCTCGACAAGCCCGAGCGCACGCCTGAGCTCATGCGCCGCGCCTTCACCATGCTGCGCAGCGGCAGACCGGGCCCCGTGATCCTGGCTATTCCCAATGCCGCGGCCACATACGACGAGACCGCCGACCCCTACCGTCCCGTGAAGGGCTGGAAATCGGCGCCGGACCCGGCGGATGTGCGCGCTGCAGTCGACCAGCTCCTGGGAGCGCGCAACCCGCTGATCTACGCCGGCGAGGGGGTCATCTACGCGAGCGCCTCGGAAGACCTGAAGGCGCTGGCGGAGCTCGCGAATGTGCCGGTGATCACGACTCTCAAGGCCAAAGGGGCGTTCCCGGAGAACCATCCGCTGTTTGTCGGCGTGCGCGGCGATCAGGTGGCACACTACCTGAACAAAAGCGACCTGATCCTCGTCATAGGCTCGAGCCTGTCGCCCGGCCGCTTCAGCCACGCCATTCCCGATGCGGCGAAGAAGACCATCATCCACTGCAACGTCGACGAGCTGCACATCAACAAGATGTATCCCACGGCGCACGCGGTGATCGGCGATGCGCGCTTGACCTTGCAGGCGCTCCGCCAGGAAGTGTCCGACCGCACGTCCGGTGCCGGACGGAGCGCGGGTGATGTGGCGGCGGAAGTGAAGGCGGCACGCGACCAGGGGCTTGCCAGATACCGGCAGGTCATGAACTCCGACGAGACGCCGATCAACCCCTATCGGGTGTACGGCGATATGATGGAGGTGCTGGATCTGCGCAATTCGTTCGTGACGCACGAATCCGGCAACACGCGCGACCAGCTGAGCACCGTCTTCGACACGCTGATCCCGCGCGGCTTCCTCGGCTGGGGCAATGTCTCCACGCTCGGCTTCAGCCTGGCCGCAGCGATTGCCGCCAAGAAGGCGTTTCCGGAGAGGGCATCGGTCGCGGTGACCGGCGAGGCCGGTCTTGGCTACATGTTCGGCAACCTCGAAGTGCTGCTGCGCGAGAAGCTCGGAGTCACGGTCGTGCACATCAGCAATGGCGGCTTTGCGGGCTATGGACCCGGCTTCTGGGGGCCGGGACACGATCCCTTTACACACCGGGTGCTGGGGCCCGACGAGGTGGATATGTCGAAGGTGATCGGCGCCCTCGGCTTCCACACCGAGCGAGTGGGCGAGCCAGCCGAAATCATCCCGGCCCTGCGGCGGGCGCTCGAGGTCAATACGTCGGGCCGCCCGGCCTATATCGAGTTCGTCTGCTGCCAGTACCCCATCTACGGCCAGTGGGTCGGACGAGGGGAGTGAAACGCATTTGCGTCCCCACATCGTCATTCCGGGGCGCCGCGAAGCGGCGAGCCCGGAACCCATGAACACAGGCCTCTGGAAAATGGGTTCCGGGCTCGGCCCTGCGGGCCGCCCCGGAATGACAGCGGGGGTTCGCTGTGTTTAATTCTATCAACTAGTGGATGCGATTCAGACAGATGCCGAAGCTGATCCCCGTCCCCGACTCGTTAAGCAAGCCCTTCTGGGATGCCGTCAATCAAAGGCGGCTCGTCTTGCAGCACTGCGCTGCCTGCGACAGGCTGCAATACCCGCCGCAGCAGGCCTGCCAGGTCTGCAGCTCGGCCGCCGGTCTGACGTGGAAAGAGGTCGAGGGAAGAGGCCATATCGCGACCTACATCGTGATCGAGGATGGCCGCCTCAACCGGCGCATGCCCGATCAGCCTTATAACCTCGCCATGGTGACCTTGGACGCGGACCCTCGAGTCAATTTCTATTCCAATCTCCCGGGCACCCCGCCCTACAAGGTGCCAGTGGGTGCGGCCGTCGAGGTGACGTTCGAGGAGGTGGCCCCAGCCCAGCTCATCCACGAGTGGCGGGTGGTCGCCTAGTGGATGCACAGATCTTGCTATCGATTGCCCCTCTCCGCCCTTCAGGGGGAGAGGGAGGGGCCCATCGCGGAGCGATGGGAGGGCGAGGTGGGTGCCGGCCCCGCGCTCTGGAATCCCCCACCTCACCCCGCCCTCTCCGCCCCAGGGGCAGAGAGGGAGAAAAGTCCAGAGCATAGAGGAAAGGTGGAGCCATGACCGCGCCAGACCAGTATCAGTGGCGGCGAGATAAGGACGGGCTCGGCGTATGGGAGCACCGCGGCAAGGTCGCGGTGGCTGGTGTCGGACATTCGCCGGTCGACCGTCGCTGGGATGAAGTCTCGATCGACAAGACGCTAGGCGCCTATTCGATCTTGGCCTGCCAGAAGGCGATGGACGAGGCCGGCGTGACGCCGGATCAGATCGACGGCGTCATCTGCTGCGACAGCCATATTGCAGGCGGCAGCGGCGGCTCCGCGTCGCAGTGGGCGCCACGGCCCTATTTCGCCCCGCCCTACGATTCGGAGTGGGGACTCACTCTGATCAATGCGAAGTGGCTCGTCGAGAATATGGGCCTGACCAACGTCAAATTCGCGCCGACCGGGGTGCCGACCATCAGCGAAATGGTGGGCATGGCAGCACAGGCCGTGGGCGACGGCCGTTGCCACACCTGTCTCGTCATCTACCCGACGGGCAATCTCGAAGGCCGCTATCGCCGCGGCGGCGAGAACGCCGACGACTACGCCCGCGGCGCCCGCCAATGGACCGCACCCTGGGGCAATCACGGCGGCAATGATTTCATCAACATCTTCCCGCACAATCAGTACTGTCTGAAATACGGCGGCAAGCACGACGACCTCGCCCCCTTTGTCGTCAACCAGCATCGCAACGGGCTGCTGACGCCGTGGGGGTACAATGCGACCCACAACGTGCCGCAGCTCACCATCGAGGATTATGTTAATTCGCGTTACATCCTGAACCCATTGAGGCTCTGGGACTGCGACCGGCCGGTCAATGCGTCGACCGCGTATCTGTTCACGACGGCCGAGCGCGCCCGCGCCATGCGGCAGCCGCCGGTCTATGTGCTCAATCACTCGCAGCACAACTTCCGGAAGCGCAGCACACAGGAAGATCTGGACGAGATCGAGGACTGGACCGACCGCGCCGCCAGGAGGATGTACGAGGGCGCCGGGCTGGGGCCCAAGGACGTCGATATATTCAATCCCTACGACGGCTATGCACCGATGGCGCAGTTCTTTCTGGAGGGCTTCCAGTGGCACGGCGTCAAACGCGGCGACGCCTTCGCGTTCTACGCCGGCGATATCAGGGTCGAGGGACCGCACCCGTTCTGCTCGAGCGGCGGCAATTTGGGAACCGGGCGCCTCCGTACGGCCATGTACACCGACAGCATAGAGCAGCTCCGTGGCACGGCTGGCGCCCGCCAGGTCAGCGTTCGGGCAGATACTGCGCTGGCGGCATTCACCACGCCAAGCAGTGGCGGCTGGATCATGTTCGGCAAATCCCCGAGCTGACGGCCTGTGGCACTGGCGATCACCGGCGCGCGGCGATCACTCTCAGACCGTGACCCAAAATGGCTGGCGCGCGAGGGCTAAGGTCGGCAAATCAGTTTGTGAACAGACCTTCGCCGGAGCGCGCGGCAACGACGAGGATGCGCCGTAAGCAGGCGTCGGCGCAAAGGAATCTACCGTCGGCCACTTGATAGCGTCCGGCCACGATCTTGCGCTTCTGCCGAGCGATGAGGCCCTGGCAGCCACTTTTATAGCAACCCGTGTCGGCCGCCCTCCCCTTCTTTGCCGACAAAAGTCGTGATCATCGAGTTTGGGCCTAGATTGAACGGTGGCGGGTCGTTCTCCATAATTATGAACTGGATCGTGTTGCTCAAGCTAACGAGATATCGGTAGAAATGTTCATTAAGGCCGGATTGCACCACCTCCTCTTCATCGCTCGACAACCCGCCATGCTTTGAGGTAATCGGATCACGATAACTTAAAAGCGGGCTATCGAGCGCAATAATGCCCGGATGGGGCAAATGGTGTCTCCGGCAATAAAGCAGCACGCTGATCTTAACCGCGGCGTTCATCAACGCACGCACGCCCTTGCCATTTCCTCTCCGATTCTTCCCGTCGAGCAAGATGTCATGGGTTTTGTCATCAAAAGAAACAGTCGGATCGCCCGGGAAATGCCATGCCCTTAACGCGGTTTGTGCAATTTGCGCGAGCTCATGACCAATTTCGCCGCTGATGCCAACAGCCACGGAACCGCGGGGAATACCTTTTGCCTTGAACGCCTCCAACTCCCGCTTGCGCGCTTCGAGAGTTTCTATCCGTTCGATCAAATTAAGGCCGTTCCGCAACCGCTGACGCTGCCGGTCAAGCTCCTCATACGATTCACGACTGCTGACTTCCAAGGGCCGCAGCTTATCAATCGCCGTTTCCAAGTCACCGATCTGCTGCGATAGCCGAGCGATGCGCGACGCCAGCCCATCCCGCTCCGCTTTGAGCGATCCCATTGCTTTTCCAAGATCCGCCCGCTCAGCCTTGATTTTTGCAATTTCAGCCCTCACAGCACGCTGCGATCGCTCAACCTGGTCCAAGCCATGGGCCGCGTGCTGATACTCTGGCTCCGCGCCACACAGCGGGCATGGCCGGCGTGCACCGGCCATCAGCGCTGCAGCTCCCTCCTCGATGGATTCGAGCCGCTCTATGTCGCTGTCGTAAACTCTCCCCAATACATCGAACCGCTCCAGCATCAGCTCAATCTCGCCGGCGCGATCTTCAGCCTCCTCGCGCAGCTCCATAGACCGGCGTCGTTCCGCGCGCAACCGGTCCAGTTCCATCTGATGCTCAGCCAGGATTGCATGCTGTTCCTCTGATGCGGTTGCGAGCTCCGTTTCCCGCGCAGCCAGATCCAACGCGCCGACTTCTTCATAGTCCGGAAACGCTCGACTAAAATCAGCGCGCGCCGCAGCGATCAACTCATCAACGATTTCAATTTTCCCGACGTTCGCTATCTTCTGATCGGACGTGCTTGGCTTTTCAATCACGCTTGAATCGTCGACGCCGGTCAGTATGAATTTCAGAACGTTTTTATCGAAAGTCGCACTAGTCTGATCAGAAATCTTTATGGGACTCGCCTCCGCCATCATCGGCGATTCTTCGGTAAAAACATACGTCGCAAAGTGCCGGAAGGTAAAAGTCTGTTTTCTCCCGGCTTGTGTCGCAGCGATTTGCTTGTCGTCACTAACCCCCAGCTCGCTCAACAAGAACCGTGATAGACTGTTTGGTCGATCATGTGACCCGCCATAAGTCGTTACTGGGCGCCCGCGACGCGTCTGATCGAATGAATCTATAAACGCTGAAACATCACCGCCCCGCACTCCGCGCGACAGCGTAATGCGTCCACTCATCGGCAAGTCCAGCTCAAGCCAGCATGTCTCGTAGCCTTCCAGCTCACGGATTTCCGGCAACGGCGAACCCGCGCCACACATAAAATCGAGTGCCTTGATCGTGAATGACTTGCCGGAATTCGACGCGCCGTAGATCACATTCACGCCGTCAACAAATCCAAGCGCCGCGACCTCCTTCGCGGCGCCAGTGAAGGCAAGCTTCCGGAATATGAATCGGACGTCAGCCACTAGCGGCGCTCGCCGTAAGAGCTGAACGCCTCGCCCCAATCGCCGAGCTGTTCCCTGACATACTCCTTGAACCCGGCTTTCGAGCGTTGCCGCACTTCATCAGCCAGCCATGAAGCGCACACCTTCAGACGCATGGAGTACGCCGTTTCGAGCAGCTCCACGAACGCCGCCGCCTCATCGGACGCGCGCCAGGCCAACCCGTCCTCCTGATCGATCTCTTCGACCAGGTGACACCGCTGCATCATCTGAAGACTGGCCTCGATCAACTGGCGCCGCACGAGCAGTTCGCCATGGCGGCCCGGGACGTCGACATGCAGTGAGGGTGGCCCACTGAAATCGGCCGTATGCACCACGATATGATCAAACAGCACCATCTCCGAGAGATCGATGGTTTCCGGTCGGATCGCCTCAAGCACCACGACCGCGCGGACACCGGCTTCCAGACGTGAGTTAAACAGATCCCCGAACTGGTCCCCGGCGGGCTTCACGGTATCCATTTCAAGTGCCCTTCATTTGCCAGATGATGGCACATGCCTTGACGGACGGGGACGCGGGACGCCCGCCCCAGTAGCGCGACCTGAAGCACGCCGGCGTGCTTCATCACCGCCTGCACCCGCTCGAACCGGGATGGGTACGACCCAGAGTAGACCTCGATCACCCCATGGTAAACGTCGTCGCGAAACGTCTCTACAGCACCCGGTGCGGTGTTATCCCGATGAAAGCGCGTGAACGTGGCCGCCTCGAAAAATCGCGTCCGCTGTAGCCGAAGATGCTCCCCCTGATCAGCGTCCGCCAGCACCTCGTCCGCCGTAGCGAACACCTTACCGGTCACCTCCTCGTAAATCTGCCGCAGCTGATCGATATAGACCAGTTCCTCCGGCTGGATATCAGGGGGTGCCTCGCCCGGAGGCGCTTCCTCCGGGATCAAGCGAAACAATTTTGACAAAGCCGGGGCGGCGTCGGGATCCTTCACGATCTGAGGCGCCGCCATATAAGAAACTCGCGCAAAATCGAACGCCTCAATCCCAGCCTGGATCTCCGGCGACAGCGGCACCCGATGGCTCGTTATGTAGTCAGCACAGTCTTTATCCCATCGCGATATCAGGTACGGCCCCAGCCGCGACGGATTGAATATCAAGTCCTGCAGCGGTCCGACGATACCGCGCGGCGACACGAAAACATATTCGACCGGCAAGGTCGCATACGCCCCGTCGACGTGGTGGTAAAAAAGTTTCCCCAGCTCCGCCATCGCCTCCGGCGTGCCAAGCTTGCTGTTGAGGGTTTTTCGCTTGCACTGATACAGCTCCCACGGACCCTCATGCTTCCGATCCGTCAGGAACGCGATGACGTCGCGGCCCTTGTCGTTCGCAGCCCCGATCCGCACGACGTCGTGGTACTTCTCGCCCTTGCGATCGAGCCACCTCTCGACGAATTCCTCTAGCTCAGTGTCGTCAATCTCCTGCAACCGGATAGCAAGGCTGACCACGGACTGACCCCGTGCCAAAATTTTCCAGCGCGTTCTGCAGCGCGGAATCTAGACTTATCTGCGGAGCCGCACCACCCACCCGGCAGCCGGGGCCAACTGGCCCCATGGCTCTCGTCCCTTGTATCTGTGAACCTTGCTGATTTCATTGGCTTCGAGCTAAGCGTGCAGTTTTGGAAAAATCGTATCCTGACCCGTGGTCCCGGTATCGGGCTGGACCGAGTGCGATTGAAGAAGGGAATCGACCTTTCCCGCACCTCTGTGGTGGTGGTGGGGCGCAGCAGGTCATGAATGCGGCTTTAGGGCAAGAGCGGTTCCCGCCGCCAAGGCTGAGCGGCGGTTGTGGGTTCCAAAGCGGTCCGCTGCTGCCGACAATTGGGCCGTGCAAACTTTTGGGTCAAGCTCCCAGCCACGTGCAGTGCTATGTGCCGCGAAACACGACGAGAGCGTCTACCGCCTTCACTCCCTGACCTGACGGCAACACCATGAGCGGATTGATGTCCAATTCTGCCAAGTGTCCTTCAAGGTGCATGGCGACGTACGACACGCGCACCAGGGTATCCTCGAGCGCATCGAGGTCCGCCGCCGGCCGTCCGCGAAAGCCCCGGAGCAACCGGGCCCCCTAGACCCCCGCGATCATCGCCTGTGCTTCCGAGTGCGTGATGGGGCAGCCACGCCAGAGGCGTCTCGCTCTACCATGCACCGGTATTGGCCATGCTGGTCCAGGGTTCGGCAGGCGGCAGCGCTTCGCCGGCCTGCAGTAGCTCGAGGGAGATGCCGTCCGGCGTGCGGACAAAGGCCATGCGGCCGTCACGCGGCGGGCGGTTGATCGTCACGCCGTGGGCGATAAAGGCGTTGCAGGTGTCGTAGATGTTGTCCACGGCATATGCGAGATGTCCGAAATTGCGGCCGCCGGTGTAGGGCTCGGGATCCCAATTGTAGGTGAGTTCCACGGCAGCAGCCTCGTCGCCGGGGGCGGCGAGGAACACGTTGGTGTAGCGGCCCTTCTCGTCCGGACGGCGGCGGATCTCGCGCAGGCCGAGCACCTCGAAGAAGGCGATCGTGTCCTCCAGCGAACTTACGCGGATCATGGTGTGCAAATATTTAGTCATTGGGGTGTCCTCCGGTCAGTGTGTTCGTGGCAGCGCCCAGAAGGGGCCGGGTGAGGTGATAAGGATGATCAGGTGGCCACCAGATCCCCTCATGGGGGCGGCACCCCGATCGACTTCAACCGCGCATGTGCACGGGCCGCGCGGGCTTTCATCCCGTCAAGATAAGTGCTCACGTCGTTCCCCGGCAGGTTCAGCACCTTGAACCCGAGCTGCCAATATTCCTCGATCTGCGCCTCGGTCTCCGCCGATCCGCGAGCGAGCTTGCCGTGTGCATTGCATGCTGCTGCGATCCGCCGCACCGCCGCTTTGAATTTCGGGTGCTCGAGGTCGAGGTGAACCCCAAGCTGCGCGCTCAGGTCGGAATGCCCATACGCGATCATGTCGATCCCTTCGACCGCCGCAATCTCCTCGACATTCTCCAGGCCCTCGAGCGACTCGATCGACGGGCATATGATGATGTTCTCGTTGGCCCACGGCGCGTATTCGGTGGCATGGCGAGCGCCGTAGCTGTTGTATCCCGTGTGCGGCCCCTGGCCGGAGATGCCCCGGTTTCCGATCGGCGGATACTTCGCCAGGCGGACGATCGCGCGCGCCTCTTTGGCGTTTTCCACCTCGGACACCTGGATGCCCATGATGCCCTGATCCAGAATGCCTGGAATTAGATGCGCGAATGACTTGTGGATCCGAACGATGGCCGAGACATTCGTGGCCTGGAACCAGCTCGCCAGATTTGCGATCGTTTCCATGTCGAACGCCCCGTGTTCGTGGTCGATCGCGCAGTAATCGAAGCCGGCCGCCTCGATGATCAAGGGCACGCCGCGCGATGCGAACTCCTTGAGCCCGGTGCCCAGCGCCGCCCGTCCTTCGCGTACCGCCCGCCGTATGCTGTTTTCTTTCATAACTCGTTCCAAGCGTCCTTTGTATTAGCCTGTCATAATAGTGCCTGCGCGGTGAAGCGCAGCATCAGATTTTGATCCACTATACGCCGCGGAACACGACGAGGGCGTCTACCGCCTTCACTCCCTGACCTGACGGCAGCACCATGAGCGGATTGATGTCCAGCTCTGCCAAGTGTCCTTCGATGTGCATGGCGAGGTACGACACGCGCACCAGGGTATCCGCGAGCGCCTCGAGGTCCGCCGCCGGCCGTCCGCGAAAGCCCTGGAGCAACCGGGCTCCTTTGACCTCGGCGATCATCGCCTGTGCTTCCGAGCGCGTGATCGGGCAGCGTCGCAGCGCCACATCGTTATAGACCTCGACCATCACGCCGCCACTGCCGAACAGGAGCACCGGGCCCAATTGCGGGTCGCAAGACACGCCAATGATAACTTCTACACCTTCTCCGACCATCTCCTGCACCGACCCGCCGATGATCCGAGCCTGTGGCGCTATCGCATTTGCCGCATCTACTCCCTCCCCCTTCAAGGGGGAGGGCCGGGGTGGGGGTGAATTCGCCGAGCGGTGCCCGAGTGGATTGCCGCCGGCACGATCACCCCCTCCACCCCCGGAACGCCCGCCCTGGCGGGCGGCCGTCCGGGGGCTCCCCCATCGAGGGGGAGGGCACTTAAATAGGCCTTGGCACTGGCCAAGATCTCGGCGTAGGCCGTTCGCACTTGTGCCGCATCACCGAGGTTCAGCCGAACGACCCCGGCCTCCGTCTTGTGCAGGATATCCGGCGAGTCGACCTTGAGAGCCACCGGAAACCCGAGCTGCTCTCCGGCCGCGACGGCGGCCTCTGCAGAATTTGCCCGGTGCTCACGCGCACTCGCCACGCCCCAGGCTGCCAAGAGCTGCTTGCTTTCGGACTCCGAGAGTGTCGAACGCCCCAAGCCGAGAGCCCTTGTGATGGCCGCATCCTGGGCCGCCGTGCGCGGCGGGGCCGTAGCAAAGCCGTCGGCTAGGCGACGCTCGCGCCATGTGTGATACGCTAGGCGGCTCTGCAGGCCTCGGGCCAATTTGTCCGGCGTGTAGAAGATCGGTATCCGGGCTCCTTTGAGCTGTGCCAGACCAGCCTTGGTGTCCCGGCTTCCGGTCCACAAGAACACCACGCCCTTGTCGGTCCGATCACGCTGGCTGATGACCTGCTGAGCTTGGGCGTCCGCCCCGGCACTCGCCACGACGAGCGTCCCCATCCGGGGATCATTGACCATATGCTCCATGATTTGCGGGAAGGCCTCGCTGTTGGCAAAAGCCTGTCACATCGGCAGGATTGGCAGCCCACCCGAAGCCCTTCAGGATCCCGTTGATGCCGTCACGCGCCTCCTGCCCGAGCGGCGGCAGATCGAGACCGGCCTGACCGCACATGTCGGCGGTGAGCGAGCTGATGCCGCCCGAGTGGGATACCACCGCGATGCCGGGCACGCCGGGCTTGGGGGTGTGGGCGAGGAGGTGTGCCACCTCCAGGAGCTCGTCGTAATCCTGGACCCGGATAACCCCGTATTGGGCAAAGATCGCATCGTACCTTGTATCGGCACCCGTCAGCGGTGCGGTATGCGAGCGTGCCGCCCGGGCTCCCAGTTCCGAACGCCCGATTTTGATCAGAACGATCGGCTTGCCGCGCTCCGCGGCGAGCTTTGCCACCTCGAGAAACTTATCGGCCGCTTTGAAGCCTTCGACAAAGCCGGCAATGACCCGAGTATCCGGATCGTCGAGCAGATAGCGCGCGAAATCCGTAAAGTCGAGGTCGGCCTCGTTCCTTGCCTACCTACAGTTTAACTAGGCCGCAGACTACCCGAGCGGTCGCATCCGAACGCGGCCGGGCTCGATGACCGAGAAATTGCCGGCCCAATCTTCGCGAGCGGTGATCAGCGCGGCCAGCCGTAGTCCCGCCTCCTCCGGCATCGGCATCGGCATCCGTAGCAACACGACACCACAGGTGCGCGGCAGTGCCGATCCTCTGGCCAGTTCGCCGAAATCCTTGTCAAAGGTCAGCAAGATTCGATGCTCGCGCGCCGCCCCTGTCAGCACCTCAGGGCCAGCACCTCAGGGTCGGGCATGCCTGGCGCGCCGATTCTGACCCACACGACATCGTGCCCAGCTGCCGCCAGGGAGGCGACCGCCGCGGCAGGAAAATTCTCGTTGGCGAGGAAACGCAAAATCAGGCCGCGCTCGGAAACACTTTCTCCGAGCTCAGTGTATCGCGAGCATAGGCGAGACACGCGAGGATGTCGTCGCGCGTAATACCTGGATAATTCTCCAAAATATCGGCTTCGCTCCATCCGTCGGCCATCAGGCCGATCACGAATTCGACGGAAAGTCGCGTCCCGCGTATGACGGGTTTGCCCGCGAGTACGTCAGGCGCAAGCGTGATGCGAGGATGATCCATGATGGTTGGTTGAGCGATCCCGTTTTCCGGATTGACATTACACGAAATTGGCGTGAGACACGATGCCGGACTGGACCGACCGCGCCGCCAGGAGAATGTACGAGGGTGCCGGGCTTGGGCCCGAGGATGTCGACATATTCAATCCTTACGACGGCTATGCACCCATGGCGCAGTTCTTCCTGGAGGCCTTCCAGTGGCACGGCGTCAAACGCGGCGATGCCTTCGCGTTCTACGCCGGCGATATCAGGGTCGAGGGACCACACCCGTTCTGCTCGAGCGGCGGCAATCTCGGGACCGGGCGCCTGCGCACGGCCATGTACACCGACAGCATAGAGCAGCTCCGCGGCACGGCTGGCGCCCGGCAGGTCAGGGTCCGGGCAGAGACTGCGCTGGCGGCATTCACCACGCCAAGCAGCGGCGGCTGGATCATGTTCGGCAAATCCCCGAGCTGACGGCCTGTGACACTGGAGATCACCGGCGAGCGGCGATCACTCTCAGACCCTGACCCAAAAATGGCTGGCGAGCGAGGGCTAAGGTCGGCAACTCAGTTTGTGAACGGACATTCGCCGGAGCGCGCGGCAACGACGGGGATGCGCCGATTGCGGACATTCAACTCACCGGCATGCATTGCCGGCGGGAACACGCCTGATAACAACTTTGCTAGGCGGCTCTGCCAGCACGGCTCTACAAAGGGGGTTCCCTATTGGCCAGATTGCCCAGCCACCAAAAGTGAATAAGCTCGCTGTGCAACAGGTATTCCTTCTAGATTGGCAGATGGCGCTCGGTCACCCTTTAGTCGCTTACGAGCTGAGTGT
>Ga0210407_10001562_pt1 | contig 21163 bp, 21 predicted proteins | sample IncBWC27MmetaG_FD_150860 | JGI IMG/M metagenome (GOLD analysis project Ga0210407, IMG submission 150860) | Forest soil microbial communities from Barre Woods Harvard Forest LTER site, Petersham, Massachusetts, United States - Inc-BW-C-27-M | ecosystem: Environmental > Terrestrial > Soil >... | reverse complement strand
TCGCCCAGGAGGTTATTGCCAATGCCGAGAAACGCGCTGGGACGGGGGCTCGGAGCGCTCATTCGGGAGCCTGAGCCCAAAACATCGCCAGAACCCGCGCCGATCCAGCCTCATGCAACCACTGCGAGTGGTGCCGCTAGCGCACCTGCTCGCGAAGCCGCTCATCCTGGCCCGCAGCAAATTGACATCGACTTGATCGAGCCGAGCCCTTATCAGCCGCGCACGCGCTTTCGTGAAGAGGCTCTCGACGAACTGGCGCGTTCCATACAGGCCAGCGGAATCATCCAGCCGCTGGTCGTTCGGCCTATTGGCTCGCGGTTTCAGCTGATTGCCGGCGAACGCCGGTGGCGCGCTGCGCAACGCGCTAGCCTGGCGAAAGTCCCGGTCATCGTCCGCCAAGTATCTGACGAACTGGCCCTCGAGATGACGCTGGTGGAAAACATCCAGCGCGAAGATCTGAATGCCATTGAAGCCGCGCGTGCGTTTGAACGCTTGATGGACGAAGCGCAGTTGACCCAGGAAGCGGTTGCGGAGCGGACCGGCAAGGATCGCGCAACCGTGGCCAATTCGATCCGGCTCCTGAAGCTGGAACCGAAGATTCAGGATTGGATTGAAGAAGGAAAGCTGACGGCGGGGCACGGTCGCGCCCTGCTGGCGGTGCTGGATGCGCAGTTGCGGATGCGCTATGCACAACGCGCGGCGCGCGGCGGATTGACAGTCCGTCAAATCGAAAAACTGGCCTCGCGGCGATCGAAGGGCGCGCATCCACCAGCAGAGCTCCACTTGGACGCAAACATCCGTTCAGCGCTGGATGAGCTTCAGCGCCATCTTGGCACTAAAGTGCTTCTCCACCAGAAAACGAAAATGCGCCCGGGGCAACTCGTGCTCGAGTTTTACGACGACGATCAGTTGATGGGCCTCTACGATCGTCTAATGAAATAATTTCTCGGCTCGATAGAAGAGACTGCCCGTTCGTTCAGTCGCTCATTCGACAACACGCTTGCTCAGTTGCGTTGACTTATCCGAGTGCGCAGCTAAAGTAGAGCAGTCTCTTAATGGGGGTTTTGTCATGGCATGGAAGTGGCCCAGCGCTGCGAAGAGTGGCGCAAGTGAAGAATGGACAGGATTCATCGATCAGGGCGTAACGCTCGAGGGCACGCTGACGGTTACAGGAACGTTCCGCGTTGACGGCAACGTCAAGGGCAACATCATCTCGGAGCAGACGATTATCCTCGGCGAAGGCGCGAAGGTGGAAGGACAAATCGAAGGCAACCGCGTGGTGATCTCCGGCCGCTTCGATGGCGTGATTTTTGCGAAAGGCCGTGTGGAGATCGAAGCCAAGGGCGTCGTGACCGGAGAAGTTCACTCCCCGTGCATGGTCATCGATCCTGGCGGAATCTTCGATGGCCGCTGCCACATGCTGGGCTCTTCGGAAACAGCTTCAACGGTGACGATTCCCATCCGCGCCGTCGGCAACGGCTGATCAAATATTATCATAGAGTTAGGTAAACATTTATATATATGGGCTTCAACCCCGCTCGACTTCATGCTTCATCGTGTGTCCGCATACTTAGGTTGACACGTTCAGGAGGCCCGTCTATCGTGCAAGAGAGTCACAGACGAGGGATCGCGGATGAAGATTCTTGTGCTGGGCGGCGGTGGACGCGAACACGCGCTGGTGTGGAAACTGAAACAAAGTCCGCGCGTGGAAAAAATCTGGTGCGCCCCCGGGAATGGCGGCATCGCGGCGGACGCGGAATGCGTGGCTATTGACGCGGGCGATGTCGGAGCGACTGTCGCGCTTGCAGAAAAGATTCAGCCCGATTTGACCATTGTGGGCCCAGAGCTGCCCCTGGTGAATGGGCTGACGGATGCCTTCCGGCAGCGGAACTGGGCCGTTGTAGGGCCTCCTCAACAAGCCGCGCAGCTCGAAGGCAGCAAGATTTTCTCAAAACAATTTTTGGAGCGGCACGGAATTCCTACCGCGAAGATGTATGGCACGTACGACTCTCCCGCGGAAGTTTACGATGCGCTAAGTTCTGTGGCTTGGCCGGTGGTGATCAAGGCAGACGGATTGTGCGCCGGCAAAGGTGTTTTTCTGGCGCCGGACTTCGCCACTGCCAAAAATTTCGTCCAGCGCGTGATGGAAAAAAACGAACTGGGGCCAGGCGGAAAGCGCATCCTCCTCGAGCAGACGCTCGAAGGTGAAGAGCTATCCTTCATCATTCTCACCGACGGAAAGCAGTACGCCCCCCTTGTGCCGACGCGCGACCACAAGCGCGTCTTCGACGGAAACCAGGGCCCGAACACGGGAGGCATGGGAGCCTACTCCTCCGACGAATTGCTGCCGGATGCTCTTCGGGAAACCATCCGCTCGACGATTGTCGAGCCGACCTTACGGGGACTGGTGGCAGATGGCATCCCCTACCAGGGCTTCCTTTACATCGGCCTGATGCTGACCAAGTCCGGACCAAAGGTCCTTGAGTTCAATTGTCGGCTGGGCGACCCCGAGGCCCAAGCCATACTGGCACGGATGGACTTCGACTTGGCCGAAATCCTGAGCGACGTCGCCGCTGGGCACCTGGATCCGTCAAAACTACGCTGGAAACCGGGGTCTAGCGCCTGCGTGGTTCTAACTTCCGGAGGCTATCCAGGAAGGTTTGAAACCGGCAAGAAGATTGAGGGCCTAACCTCTTTAGACAATATTACCGGTGTGAAAGTCCTGCACGCCGGGACAAGAGTTATCAGCGATACCGTGGTCACCAATGGCGGCCGCGTGCTTGGTGTTACGGCAGTTGGCGAAACTCTCGAGGCCACCTTGGCCTTTGCCTACCACGCTGCCGCAAAAATCCACTTTGAAGGAATGCACTACAGAAAGGACATTGGCGCTCACGCAACACCGCTGAGAGCCGCAGGAGATTAGGGGCCATGGCGAGAGTGCAAAGCCTTTTTCGCGCTCCCAGGAAGCACTTTCCCATGGAAGAGCTCTCCGAAGTCCGCGCCTTGGACGACGCCGGCTTTGAAGGCTGCGCTCATGCGCGGCCCGCAAGCAAGCGTCAGGTCTTGCTGGTGGATCGCGAGACTTTGGAAGCCATGAACCTCCAGCCGGGAATAATCCGCGAGAACATCACCACGGACGGCCTGAACGTGAATGGCCTGCAGATTGGCCAGCTTCTCCGGGTCGGCGAAGCCCGTCTCGAAGTCACCTCGGTTTGCACCCCTTGCGATTTGATGGAGGCCATCCGCCCCGGCCTGCGCAAGGAGCTATGGGGACGGCGAGGCATGCTTTGCCGCATTCTCGAGGGCGGAGTCATCCGCCGCGGCGATTCCATCGATAGGTTTCCATAAATGAACGACTGGCCCGTCGACGGATTTGTACCAGGCTCCCGGCGATAAGCGTCTTCGAAATTGAAACATCTAGTGACGCCCGCGTGCCCTTCGTGAATTTGCCGGAGACGAGGCGATCAAGATTTGGGGAAGAACTCATCACCTCGCCGTCCCGCGGTTTCGAGGTCTGAGAAGGGAGAAACATTTGGCTAATACTAATTCTGCGGCGCCCGTGCGGGTGATCGAGGAAACGCCTGCGTACTGGAGGGTTGTGTTCGATTACCCGCCTTTCAACATCGTAGACGCCAGCATATTCGAAGCCCTACAGGATCTGCTCGCGCGAATGAACGCCAGCCCGAGCCTGCGGGTCGTCGTATTCGAAAGCGCGAACCCCGAGTTTTACCTTTCCCACTTTGATTTGACCGGCAAGATAGGGAACATCATGTCCGCTGTCGGGGCTTCGGGCCTCCCGATCCTGATGGATACGTTCGTGCGTCTCACCAAGTCCCCGGTGGTCAGCATCGCGAAGATCCGAGGCTGTGTCCGTGGCGTGAGCAGCGAGTTCGTCCTCGCCTGCGACATGCGCTTCGCGTCGCGCGAGAACACGAGACTCGGCCAACCCGAAGTCGGGGTGGGATTGCATCCCGGCGGCGGCGGTACGGAACGTCTTCCATATCTGGTCGGTCGCGGTCGGGCGCTCGAAATCATTCTCGGCGCGAACGATTTCGACGGCGACACCGCGGAACGATACGGATACGTCAACCGGGCACTTCCAAACGCCGAACTGGACGGCTTCGTCGACGCGCTCGCGCGCCGGATCGCCTCCTTCGACCGGCGTGCCATCGCCGCCGCGAAGAGTCTCGTCAACCATGTCTCGTTGCCGTCCGCCGACCGGCTCCTCGCCGCCATCACTTCTTTTGAGACCGCCCTGACGTGGCCTGAAACGCAGCAGCGAATCAAAGCGCTGTTGGAGCGCGGACTCCAACGAGACAGCGACTTCGAAACTCGCTGGCCCGAGGTACTCGGCACGCTGCTTGAGACCTAGTCACCGTGCGGCGATGCGCAGCCTCGCCGTGCTAATAGAGCCGTTCCGGATCGAGATATCGCAAGCCTCAGCATCTCGACCTTGCTGACCCGCAATTTTCACGATGTCTTCGGTGACTACCATCGGACCGAGTGGTGTACGACACGGTTTCGCTATACTCTCCAGCGTGAACCATTCGCCGATTTTTCTTGGAACTTCATCGTTCACACCCACAGGATGGCAGGGATCGTTCTACGCGAAGGGCTTGCGACCCGTCGACTTCCTCAGTTACTACGCCCAGCATTTTGACACCGTAGAGATTGACTCAACTTTCTATGCAACTCCGAATGTGACCGTGGTGCGCTCCTGGAATGCTAAAACCCCGGAGGGATTTCTTTTTGCGGCCAAAGTACCACAGGAGATCACGTACAAGAGGGTTCTCAAAGATTGTGACGAGGAATTTAAGGTCTTTCCTGGGGCTAACGCTTAGCTTCGAGCTGGCGTGGCACTTAGATTGGGTAAAACTCTAGGGCTTCGGAGTTCGCCGGAGCGAAGGTGCATCCGGCGGGCGGTTTTTGTCTTCCTGTGCTTTTTCAACGGGCTCGTCAGGCGGGACCATCCACTCGAAGCCGCGCCGCTCATCCATCGTGCCCAGGACAAACGATGCATTCCCGGCAATAAATGGAAGTACTGCCCGCATGAAATCAGCGGAATCGATCGGAGCAGCCTTTTGTGCCTGGCCGCCGCGAACGTTTTCGAGCACCTTCGCGAAACGCGGCTCTCCGGAACCCAAGTGAGTGATGTTCGGGTCGTTGCCCTGAATCAGCTCGGCCAATGTGGGGCCTTTCGCGTCCGGCGGGTAACGACTTTCGACGATCGTACGCGGCGCATGCTTTTCCGGCGGGTACAGCTGCGTAAAGCGTGGCCGCTGAATGCGCGTCTGCCAATAGTCGCCGCGCGTGGCGACTTGTTCCTGCCCCAGACGATATTCCACGACCCACACCTCCGGGCCGTAATCGTTGGGAGCGTAGCCAATCATCACGATCTGAAAGATCGGTTCATCGGGAGAGAAATCCAGTTTGTGGTGGAGTTGAGCGACCAGAGGGCGAAGTTTCTCAAGGAAAGCAATGCCGATGGTCTCCAAGTCCGTCTCGCCCTCGCCGGGAGCGAGCTGGTAGCGCGGGTCGGCCCGGCCGACACGCTGAAAATGGCGGTCCAGCCGGATGGGTTTAGGATCGGCGGGAATGCGCCATTCCGAAGCTCCGAAAAGGATGCCAACGTGAGTAGCGTCGAGCTCCATCACGCGTGGCGGAATGGAATTCCGCTCCACCGGCTGATCGATGGCTGCAAAGACGATGACGTCCTTCGCCACATGAACGATGGCGCGGCCACCGGCCAGGTTGGCGACGATTTCGTCCTCACGCTGCTCCTGGGCAAGAGCGCCAGACGGAAATGCGGAAAGGATGCCAAACAACAGCAAGAGCAAATGCTTCATGCCATGCGACCCATGGGGGCGACTGGAGACCACTGGCCTCACACTATCACACCCGCGCGGCCCAGGCGGAAGTACGATGTCAGCAACGCGGCGCAAAATCTTCCTTGACGGCACAACGGCCTTCACGTTGCAATAAAACATCTGGTCTTTGAGAATTCTGCTTGTATTCCAGGGAGCGAACGTGTCACTGAGTCCCGGTGGTCCTCCTGCAAGCACACCGCCGCCCGCGGCGATGGATCCGCGCGTTTCCATTATCCTTCGAATGCGGCGCGGCGCGGGATGGTTTCTGACCATCGCCATTCTCTCCGGCGTGAATGCCCTCCTACAGATATTTGATGCCAAGATCCGCTTTATTTTTGGCCTGGGGATAACGCAGGTTGTGGATGCCGTGGCGCATGGGATGGAGCGCGGAACCATCGTAGTCATCGTTGTGGACGGCCTCTTTATCCTCATGCTGGTCCTGTGCTCGCGCTGGGCAAAGACGGGTTCGCAAGGGGCCTTCCTCGGCGGAATGATCGCCTACGCGCTCGATGGCGTTTTGCTCCTGGTGTTCAGCATGTGGCTGGATGCGGCCGTCCACGCTTACGCACTTTGGATGATCTGGCAAGGCTACTCGGCGTCGCGCGAGCTTGCTCAGCTAGAACAAGCCGCGCAGCCGGGACTGTCGCAGCCAAGGCTCCCCTAAAAATGGCTACCAAAATTCGCGGGATCGAAGGCATGAAGCATGGCGAACTGGACTTTGAGATCCAGCGCGGCGCGAAGTTCGTGCTTTTCCAGTATTGCATTTCCGTGGTCGTCCTCACGTTCCGGCGTCCTTCGGATATTTATTTTCTGCGGCAAGGCGAAAACCCCGTGGTCAAGGGCCTGCCCTTTACTTTGCTTTCGCTGGTGGCCGGTTGGTGGGGCATCCCCTGGGGACCGATTTACACGATTCAGTCGGTTTACAATAATTCACGCGGCGGCAAAGACGTCACGCAAGCCGTGGTCAATTCCCTGCGAGCACCAGTTGCGCCGGCGCAGGCTGCCTCCCCGATTCTGCCCACGAGCTGAGCGCGCGCAGTTCCGCCCTGCCGCTACATCGAGTAAACTATTGGTTCGATACCATTGTGGCGGACAGAACATGGGACTGAGAAAACCGAAAAGCATCAAGCACAACGGAAAGTCGCTCGTAGAAATCCTGGAAGCCCACGAACGCTTTTTCACTGGCAAAGACGGCGGAGCGCGCGCTGATCTGACCGGCGCGGACCTTTCGAATGCCGATTTGAGCGAGATCAACTTGACAGGCGCAATCTTGCGCAACGTAAACCTCGCGGGGTCGGATTTGCGAAAAGCAAAACTCCCCGGAGCCGACCTCACCGGAGCCCGCCTCCACAAAGCGGATCTCCGCAATACGGACATGACGGAAGCGATTCTTCCGGGGGCTGATTTGACGGAAGCGCAGGCGAGCGGCGTGGAATTTTTCCGCTGCGACCTTTCGAACGTAAATTTTCAGCGAGCCCATTTGCGCAATGTAAATTTGCGTTTGGCAAATGTGACCGGGGCTAGATTTTCCGGCGCCGACATGGGCGTGGCCATTTTGCGAGAAACGGATTTGACCGGCGCGGATCTTTCCGGCGTTGACCTCTCCACCACACTTCTGCCCAAGGGCTTCTCGGCGCCGCAAGTTGCCAAGAAGAGCGCCTAGAGCCGTTTTTTAATCGGTCGTAGATGGCATTCCTCGTTTTGACGTGGTAGCCTCTCGCGGAAGAAAGCTTTTCGTGACTTCTGTGGCCACTCCTGCCGCACAACTCGGCCGCTCGACCGTGCGCGAACGCGTGCTGGAAGTGATTCGTGGCCTACTCGACGAACTGGGCAGCCAGGGCGCGCTCCCGATGCTCAACCCCGCGTCACAGCTCGACCGTGACCTGGGTCTCGGCAGCTTGGAACGCGTGGAACTTCTGGCGCGGCTGGAAACGGCATTCGGCATGCGCCTTCCCGACCGCGCGGCATCCGAGGCCAACACTCCAGAAGATTTGGTGCGCGCGATTTTGAGCGCTCCGGGAACAACCGCGGAAGACGAAGAAGCCGGCTCCGCGTTGCGGGCTTCGGTGACGGTTCAAAAGCTGCGCCGCGCTGCCACCGATGAAGGAATTTTCTCCGCCGAAACGCTGATTGACGTGCTGCGTTATCGAGCGGTCCACGACGCCGGCCGCACGCATCTCTTAATCACCGAGGATGGTGACGAAGGCGAACGCAACCTGACGCTCACCTTTGGCGATCTTTTCGCCGCCGCACACCGCTGCGCCGCCGAGCTGGCGCGCCGTGGCGTTCCTGCCGGCGGACGCGTGGCGCTGATGTTGCCGACCTCGCGAGCCTTCTTCGTGTCTTACGCGGGAATTCTTCTCGCGGGAGCAATTCCGGTCCCCATCTACCCGCCATTTCGCGCGGACCGCATCGAGGAATACGCCGCGCGGCAATCGGCGATTCTGAACAACGCGGAGGTTTGCCTCTTACTTACATTTCACCGCGCGGAAGCCGTCGCCAAATTGCTCCGGCCCCGCGTGCGTTCGCTCTCGGGAGTCGTGGACGCCGAGAAATTGATCGAAGCGGCGGACAAGGCTCCACCGCCATCGCCAGGCGCGCCCCCTTTGCACGTTACTGGAAGCCGCGTGCGCCGGAGCAGCGACATCGCGTTGCTGCAGTACACGTCAGGTTCCACGGGCGACCCCAAAGGCGTCATCCTGACGCACGCAAATCTCCTCGCCAACATTCGTGCCATTGGCGAAGCCGTGCAGATCGGGCCGGATGACGTCGGCGTCAGCTGGCTTCCGCTGTACCACGACATGGGTCTGATTGGCGCGTGGCTTTCACTGCTGTATTTCGGAACACCATTGGTAGTGATGTCCCCGCTGGCTTTTTTGACGCGCCCCGAGCGCTGGCTGCAGGCGTTCCACAAACATCGCGGCACAATCACCGCGGCGCCGAATTTTGCTTATGAACTCTGCGTGCGCAAGATCGCGGACAAGGATATCAAGGGCATCGACCTCAGCTCCTGGCGCGCGGCACTGAATGGCGCTGAGCCGGTGAATCCGGAGACGCTTGAGCGCTTTGCGGAGCGTTTCGCAAGTTACGGCTTCCGCCGCGAGGCGCAGCTTCCTGTCTACGGCCTGGCGGAGTCTGCCCTGGGTGTCACCATCCCGCCGCTCAATCGCGGCCCGTTAGTCGATCGGGTCGAACGCGCGACGTTTACGGCGCAAGGCCGCGCCGTTCCCGCCACTCCTGACGACGAAACCGCCATTGCCTTTGTTTCCTCCGGAAAGGCCCTGCCGCGCCATGAAGTTCGCATCGTGGATGATCGCGGCAACGAAGTTCAGGACCGCACCGAAGGATTCTTGTGGTTTCGCGGCCCTTCGGCAACCGCCGGGTACTACCGCAATCCCAAAGCGACCGAGACGCTGTTGCCTCTTGGCCCGGCAACCGGTCCCGGAGAATACGCTTGGGTGAACTCGGGCGACCGAGCGTATCGCGCCGATGGCGAAATCTACGTCACGGGACGCGTGAAGGACATCATCATCAAGGGCGGGCGAAATTTATATCCGCACGAAGTCGAGGAACTTGCGGCACGTGTTGACGGGATTCGCAAAGGATGCATCGTCGCATTCGGCTTAACGGACGAAGCCACGGGCACGGAAAAATTAGTCGTCGTCGCGGAGACTCGCGAACGTGATGCGGCGCGGCGCGCGGCTCTCGCTTCCGCGGTGACGGACCTGGTCTCGCGCGGATTGGGGCTTCCGCCGGATCGCGTGGAATTACTCCCGCCGGGCAGCATCCCGAAAACGTCCAGCGGAAAATTGCGCCGCGAAGAGACCAAGCAACTCTATCTTGCGGGAACGCTTTCCGCGTCCCGCGCGCCCGCCTGGGTGCAAATCGTGCGCCTGGGAACGGCGAGCACGTTGAGGAACTTTTGCCGCGAGGTCGTTGCGGGCTTAAAGCGCGGGCTCGAAATTTTGTACGGTTTGTACTTTGGCGTGGTTTTTTTCCTTTGGATTGTTCCCACCTGGGTGATGGTGCAATTCATAAACGATCATAAGAAGGCGGGACGCTTCACCTCTTCCGCACTGAAAATCTTGTTTGCGCTTATCGGGTGCCGTGTTCGCGTCGTTGGCAAAGAGCACATGAATACGCCGGGCGCAAAAATCTACGCGGCAAATCACACCAGTTATTTCGATGTGCTGCCTTTAATGCTGGGGCTGGGCGTGCCTTACCGCTTCGTCTCGAAAATGGAAGTTGGCAGCATGCCCTTCATCGGCGCGTTCCTGGACCGCATGGGACATTTCAAGTTTGACCGCACGAATCCTGAATCCAGGCTGCGCCAGGCGCAGGTGATGGAAGAATTTTTGCGCAACGGCGAATCGGTGTTTATTTTTCCCGAAGGCACTTTCACCGGCGAGGATGGCGTGCGGCCCTTTCAACTTGGAGCCTTCAAGGCGGCGGTCGCGACCGGCGTGCCGATCATCCCCGTCTCTCTTGCCGGCACTCGCCGGTTTCTGCGCGACGGCACTTACGTGCCTCGGCCAACAAGCGTCACCATCACGCTTTCGCCGCCGATTTATCCAAACACCACGCCAAGCACAAATAATTCCGCCGATTCATCCCAATGGCACGAACTCATTCGCTTGCGTGACGCCACACGTGCCGCGATTGCTCGTTTCTCCGGCGAGCCAATCCTGTAGACGTGCGATCACGCGTCCTGGAGGGTGAACGCCTGCCACGCTGCAAAACGTTTGTCACGGCATTCTTCAGCTCCGCTTGATGATGAACACGGTCTTATCGTCAATACGGTCCTGTTCGCCAATCTGGCGGAGACGATCGTCTCTTTTCACCGCATATTCCAGCAGAGCGTTGCAGATTTCCTTTGCCGGTTGGCGATAGCGCTCACGCATCACCCCCTCAAGTTGCTGACGTTCTTCTTTGTCGCTGCCGTCGTAGACCCCATCGGTATAAAGAAAGAAAATGTCCCCCGGACTCAATAGCGTGAGCTCGGCCACATCGGAGGAGTTCACCCTCGTCTCTCGGACTTCCAGCGAAAGATACCTGTTACGATCCGGATGATCTTCGGGGATCTGCAAGCCAAGCGGGAGGAACTGCACCATGCGGCTTTTATCAATCTCCATGAACTTGCGGTATTCGGCGGAGAAGACCAGCGGTGGTGGATGTCCAAAATTCACGAATCGAAAGTAGCCATAAGGGTGCACTTCGCCGTAAAGCATCGTAGCTATCTCCTGGGCGCTCTCTTTCTCGCTTCTTCCGAGGGCATTTCGTGCGGTCACTGATTGGGCCAACCTCAGGTTGATCCTCTCGAATAACTCCGGTGTCGTTTTCCCCCGAAGATCGAGTTCGGAGAGCATGAGGGCATGAAACGTGTCGTGGACCGTCGACGCTATTTTCGCCGCAATGATTCCGTGTCCCTGAGCGTCCACCAACAGAACTCCCGCCGTGCTATACAACCCGCGCAGGTCTTCCGCGACCCGCACCTGTTCCGAGCTTCGTGCCTCTCTGTACGCGGATTCCATTTCGAGCTTGTAGCCGGGCCTTGATTTCAACCATTTGACATGATCGTCCACCGAATTGCGCGGCACCGCGCCTGCCGGGAGCGGGTCTAAATACTGTTTCGCTCGCTTCAGGGCCCGCTGAATGCGGGCGTCGATGTCGTAACGCTGCTGGAAGTTTATGTACTCAAATAGGTCGCCGCCGACCGTTCCCGCGGGAATGGCGTTGCCGTACATCTCGATTCCTTCCACATGCGGAATCGTGCCTTCCACGGGCATCAGCCGCTTGAGCAGATATTCATCAATAGTCGGAGCGGTGTAGATGTTTGTCATACGAGACTTCCAGTGTGAATGCGGTCTCTGATGTGATGTTTGTCGAGGACCGGACGATGCGCCACTCCTTCTCCTTCGCATCGCGTTAGTGTTCTTTGGTATCGACCTGTTCTGGTGAGTTTTTTTTCATACAACCTCACCCCCACTCGCAGCATCTGAAGCTCGTACAAGAAAAAAATGCGGGCTGCTGCCTACCTGCCTAGGCGTACCGCAAACTCGGGGGTTGTGTAAAGCCGTTCCCTGGCCCACGAGCAAAAATCTAATCATTGCGGAGGTTTCATGAAGCTCAGATTCATTGTGTCTTTGCTTGCTCTTGTGACCGTTTTTGGCCTTTCGGCCAAGGCCCAGGAGCTCCCGAAGATAGATGCGTCCGTCAGCTACTCTTATTTCCGTGCCAATCCCGCAACTCAGGGATTCAACAGTTTCAATCTCAACGGAGGCAGCGCTTCGGTGGCCTATAATGTCCGGGACTGGCTGAGCGGTGTCGCCGATTTCGGCGGCTATCACGTCGGTAACACCAATGGCGTGAACGTGGACAATCATGTACTTACGTACCTTTTTGGCCCGCGCTTCACCTATCGTGGATACCGGCGGATTTCGCCGTTTGGCCAAGTCCTGTTCGGCGGGGCACGTGCCGGTTCCGGCGTGTTCGCCACCGCGAATTCCCGCACATCATTCGCTACTGCCTTCGGGGCGGGAGTCGATTGGAACGTGCGCGATCGTTTTTCGATTCGCCCGATACAATTTGACTATATCTTGACGCATCTGCCGGAAGTCGCCGGCGGCAACAATCAAACTCAGAACAACTTGCGTGTTTCCGCCGGAATCGTTTTCCACTTCAAGTAATTCTTCCAGAGGAAACAAAAAATCGGTTGCCCGGTGCAGGCAGAGGGGCCATCCGCTTCAAGCGGGCGGCCCCTTGCACCGTTTGAAGTAGATTTCAGCGCTGCGTCGAGTAAATCACGGTGATGTACGTGTCAATCTCCACCGGCTGGCCGTTAAGAACTGTTGGTTTGTAGCGCCATTGCGCAACGGCTTCCAGAGCCGACCTGTCAAAGAGCGGATCACTCACCACAATCTGCAAAGACTGAATCGTTCCATCCGTTCCGATGATCGCGCGCAATTCCACGCGGCCGTCGCGGCGCGTCTGCCTCGCCAGCGCCGGATAAACCGGCTCGACGCGGTGAATCAGCATCGCAGGATCCAGACGCGTCATTCTTACGACCTGCGGCCGTGTCACCTGGTGTTCCGTGTTGGGCGGCGGCAAGACTCGCTGCCTCGGGTCCGAAAGAGGAATGCCATCGATGGCGCCCGGAATATTGTCTCCAAGCCCTGGCGGAGTGTCATCCGTGGGATTCCCCGACGGTGTCGGGTCACGCATAACGATCGTAGTTGGGATAACGGGCGGCGCACAGAAACGACACTGGTTTTGCGGGCCTCTGGGAGGCCGAGGTTGCGCACCCGAATTGTGCGAAACGTCGTGGTACCGCGAGTAAGGCGGAACGGGAGTTATGATCTTGAGGCTTATCCGCTCGGCTTTGCTGAGTATAGGCACGAAAATGAGCGCGGTGAGAACAGCGCTTTGCAAGCCGATCGAAATGGCCAGCGCGCGGCGGCGAGTGCGTCGTTCACGCGCAAGCTGTTCGGCGTCGCCGTCCACCAGGCATCCGCTCAATGATCCAAGACTCTCTTTGCACACTTCACCGGAAACTTTTTCAGGCTCGGGCAACATCACACACCTCCACATTTTTTCTGCGACTGTCTGCCGTTCCGCAGTCTCGCAGAACGGAGCTATAGAGAGTTTGCGGCGCCGATTTCCTGGGGGTTGCTCTAGATCTCCAGGAGACCGGCGCCGCGCTCGCAGGGATGTGAGGTTGCGCGCGTCCTCACTGCGTTGGACACCAGGGGTGAATACAAGTTCCCAGCACCTTACAATCTGGGCCACTTTCGACGGGAAAAACCGTGCTTTTGCCTCCATGGCCAATAAGCCATGTTGAATGAATAATTTACAGCACACTGCATCCGGGTATCCTCTTGGTGCATCTTATTCCGTGTGGACGTGGATCCAAGGAGGATTGCCCCCATGGGCCGGCACAATCTCGAAACTGTAGGTGTGCGCCGCACCGGCTGGGCTGCTCTGGACCGCGATCCGCAGCAGGACACGGTGGAATTCATCTGTCCGCACTGCGGCGCGCGGGACAAGAAGAATGCCCGGCGCGAGCGAGCGCTTTATCATTTTACGGATGGCTTTTTGCAGGACTTGCAGGGAGAAGTGACGCAGTGCCATGCCTGCAAGCAATACTTGCGGGTTGTCCCCATTGTCATGCTGCACGATCAGGATGAAACTCGCCGCTTCGAAGCTGTTTTTTCCGACGAGCACCTGGTAGGTTCGCACTAATCCCGTTTTATATGGCGAAATAAAAACGGGGCGCTCTGATTTGGTCAGGGCGCCTCGTTTCGTTTTTCTGCGGCAGAGTGCGCCTACGTGTTAGTCTCGATCCCTGTCTCGATCTCTATCACGGTCCCGGTCGCGATAGTGGCGATGTTCGTCGTAATCGCGGCGATGTTCCCGCCATTCATGCTCGCGCCATTCGCGCTCTCTCCACTCGTTGCGGCGGTAGCGCTCCAATTGTTCATACGCTTCGTGGCGCTCATGCCGCCAGTACGCGGCTTGCGGGCTGTAGTAGCCAAAATACACAATCGATTGATGAAGGCGAAATTCGGCGTACGCCACGCGATGGTTGCAATCATCCCAATCATTCGCCTTCGCGCTGGGCGCGCCGGCAAATAGCAGAATTCCACTCAACACCACCGCCGCTAATGCGGCCTTCCCGAAGATGGACTTCATCAGATGCTTATGCAGTTGCATAATATCCTCCCAAGGACGTCGTCCAGGCTGGCGTGAGGTTGCGTCCTGTTTCTGCTCATGAAACACGCTGGCTCGGAAAAGGTTTTGATTCCTTTTTGGCTAAGCAATGAAAATCTTTCGGAAAACAAGGTTCGCTCGAAAGAAAAAGAGCGCGGCCTGCCATGGCAGACCGCGCCCGGAAAAATACGTCATGATTTAGTGGCGATCGTGATCGTGATCATCCCAATCGCGATCGGAATGCCACCGGCGGCCGTCTTCGTCCCACCAGCGATGATACTGATTCCAGCAGCGTTCTCGAGCTTCATGCAGGTCGCGCCGCGCATGATCGGCCTGCCGGCTATTCCAGCCGTGATGCTCCACGGCTTCGTGCAGTTTGTGATCCGCCTTGGCGATGCGCCGCTGGCACTTGTCGTAATCTTCGGCGGACGCTCGGGGTGCTCCCGCGAATGCCAGCATGCCAACGAGTGCTGCAGCAGCTAACATCGTCTTTCGGAAAAACTTCTTCTCTCCCATTTGAACCTTCATTATTCTCTCCATCCTTACCGTATTCCCCGGCTGGAATGGGGTGGGGTCCCGTTCTATAAAACACCATCAGGCGGAGAATGTAGCAAGACTCGTTCCACACCACAATTGCATGTAAATAAATGCCTTAGCTTCGATTGACGTTCAGTAGGCCTGTAAAAACTGTTCGCCTGCCATGTGGTATTTCTCAAGTCCCGCGCGAATGTGGTCAAACGCTTCGTCCACGGTATCGGCGAACTTGAGCATCTTGTACTCTTCCTCGTTGATGGTGCCCCAGCGCACCATGGCCTTCCAGTTCAGCACTTCATCCCAATACTTGCGGCCGTAAATCAGAATGATGTTATGTTTCGGCAGCTTCCCGGTTTGCAGCAGCGTCAGCATTTCCCACAGTTCGTCCATGGTCCCGAATCCGCCCGGAAAAACAATCAGCGCCTTGGCGATCTGCGCGAACCACAATTTGCGCATGAAAAAGTATTTGAAATTGAAGCTCAGTTCCGGGCTGATGTAAGGATTTGCAAATTGCTCGTGCGGCAGCTCGATCGAAAGCCCTACCGACTTTCCGCCAGCCTCATACGCCCCGCGGTTCGCCGCTTCCATGATCCCTGGCCCGCCGCCCGAACAAACTACAAAGCGGCGCGGCTTCGGCCCCAGTGTCAGCGCCCAGGTCGTCAGCTTGTGCGAAAGCTGCCGCGCCTCTTCGTAGTAGCGCGACATCTCCAGAAGGCTCTTCGCATGGCGCACCTCCGCGCGGTGCTTGGCCAGCTTCGCGGCGGACATCTTCGAAGTCTTCGCGTTTTTGAGCCGCGTGCATCGCGCTTGCGCGGTTTCTCGGGACTCGATGCGCGCCGAACCGAACATCACCACGGTGTCTCCGATCCCTTCTCTTTTGAGCTGTACGAGCGGATGGATGTATTCCCCCAGGATGCGGATGGGCCGCGCCGGTGTGCTGGCCAGGAACTTCGGGTCTTCATGCGGCGCTTTCGGCGCGTGCTGCGGTTTCGGTTTTCTGCCGTCGGACATCAGTCTTTTCTCCCGTTGAGACGAACCTTGATTGTAGGAATCGCCGCCGCTTGCGGCAACGTCTTCCGCTGAACATGCGTCGAATCAAGTACAGTGTAGTGCAGGGCCTTGACGCCTGCAGCTGTTGCACTGCGTTGGATCCAGGCCAAATCCTGTCACACCTGGTAGCGCGAATGACCCGAATCGGTGGCGCATCCCTGACTCTGGCTCTTCTTTTGGCTCTGGCTGGCCCTGCCGCCCGCGCGCAAGCACCGGTGGGCCCGCTCCCTCCCAAGCCCGGAGTCGAAGTCCAGCAGCCTCCCAAGGACATGCAAGCCAAAGTCAAAGTCCAGGTAACGCTGGTCAATACGCCGGTGACCGTGCGCGATGGCCGCGGCGAGATGGTTCACAATCTGGAGGCCCGGGACTTCAAGGTTACAGACAATGGCGTTGCGCAACAAATCTCCCACTTCGATCTCGGCGGCGATCCCATCTCCATGGTGATTCTGATCGAAACCAGTTCGCGCATCGAGGCGCTTCTGCCGGAGATCCGCAAGACCGGCATTTTATTCACGCAAACCGTGATGGGGCCAACAGGCGAGGCCGCCGTCGTGGGCTTCAACGATTCGGTCGACAAACTCCAGGATTTCGCCACGAACGCCGACCTCATCGAGAATACCATCGCGCATCTGGGAGAAGGCACTTCGGGCTCGAAGCTTTTCGATGCCATGGCTGTGGGCGTGGAAATGCTCTCGGGCCGGCCGCAAGCTACGGCCGATAAGCCCGGTCGCCGCCGCGTGCTGATGATTGTCTCGGAAGCGACCGATGTTGGCAGCGAAGCAACGCTCGGCGAAGTGTTGCGGCAGGCGCAGTTGGCCAGCGTCACGATTTACAGCGTGGGGCTTTCCACCACTCGTGCCGAGTTTCAGGCCAAGCCAAAAGACACGCGCCCGCAAATTACTCCGCCCGGCACGTTTCCGCTTCCTCCCCAGCCCGGCGTCCCGCAAACGCCCACCAGCGAGCAAAACCGCTACGGCAACATTGACTTGATGGCTGCGGCCGTTTGGATCGTGCAACACATTCACGATCAGGTGAAGGATCATGCGCTCGAAGTCGCTGCCACCGCCACCGGCGGCGCGCATCTTGCGACCTTCAAGGACCGCTCCATCGAAAAGGCTATCGACGAAATCGGCGGCGAGCTCCACTCGCAGTACACCATCAGCTACACCCCGACTGGCGCCGATACTCCTGGCTACCACGAAATTAAAGTGAATATTGTTCGCAACGATGCCAAGAGCCTGAAGGTCCGCGCCCGTCCCGGCTACTACCTCGCCTCGCCGGAAGGCTAGTCTGGCAGTCTGGCCTTAGGCAATCTGCTTCCAGAAAGTGGCGTCGCGCGAAGCGAGCAGCGCGTCCTTGCGCGCGTTCCAGCGCAAGAAATGCGGCGAATGCGTATGCTCGGTATGCGCATCGCGGCTCGTCCACACTTCATGCAGCAACAGCGCACCGGGTATGTCAACGGAACGGTGCAAGTCGTAGCGAAGGCAGCCCTCTTCTTTTCGCGTAGGACCCACCAGCGCGCGCAGTTCCGCTTCCAGCAACGTCTCCTGCCCCTCGCGCGCCCGTAGGATCACGATGAGCGTCACGGCGTCTTTCGGCAGCTTTCCGCCAGCCGCCCCTCGCGCTTTCCGTGCGCCGCGTTTGGACTTTCTGGCTCTCCCTTTTCTCGTCTTGCGCTTCGCCATAATGGCCGGGATTGTAACCTAAACCGCTCCGCGTGCAAGCACTTCCACCGCGCCAGCTACCAGACCAAAATTTCCCTTGACTTTCCTCTATTTTGTGCCATAGTTAACGCTGTAGATAACTGCGTTTGGAGTGCGGCAGCCAGCTCCCGCTTTCTTTTTCAAGCAGCCATTTAGGCCCTTGTTAGTCCCAAACAACCTAAGATCGCGCCCTTTAGAATCAATCAATTACGAAATGCTTTTTTTGTAAGTCCTTTGTTTTGACATTCATGCAATTTCATGCCGGAGGTAGGGTACCGGGCATCGTCCTGCCCGCCAGGTTCATTCCTCATGCAAGAAGGCAATGTTCACGGGTGACGGTACTTCGACAACCTGCCCGGTGGGCGTCAGGCCGCCTGTCGCAGCATCAATCTTGAAAACAACAATGTTGTTCGAGAACTGATTTTCCGCCAGCAGGCATTTCCCGCTCGGGTCGATCGCAAAGTGTCGCGGTTCCTTCCCGCCAGTCGGAATCCCCCCGACCGGCGTCAGTGTGCCCTTCGCCGCATCGATGGAAAAAATCGCAATGCTGTCGTTTCCCCTGTTTGAGACGTAGAGAAACTTTCCGTTGGGGTGCACGGCAGCCTCGGCCACGTCATTCCGTCCGGAGAATCCCGGCGGCAGCGTCGACACCGTCCCGATTTCCTTGAGCGTCCCTTTTTTCGCGTCGTAAGCGAACGACGTCGCCGTCGAGCTCAGTTCGCTCACCACGAAAACAAATTTCCCTTTTGGATGGAACGCGACATGCCGCGGTCCGGAGCCAGCTTTCAACCTGGCGAACGCTGGTTCGTTCGGCGTAAGCGTACCGCTCGCGGCATCAAACTTGTAGACCAGCGCTTCATCCAAGCCAAGGTCTGCAACCAGTGCGAAGTGATTGTCTGGTGAGGTCTCAATCCAGTGGGCGTGCGGGCCTTCCTGGTTTTTGTGCGGACCAGTAGTGCCCTGATCTTTCAACATCGCCGTGTGCTCTCCCAGCCGCCCATCCGCCAAAATGGGGAACACCGCAATCGTCCCTGAACTGTAGTTGGCGACAAGAACGTACTTGCCGGTTTTGTCGAAGGACAAATAACACGGGTCTTCGCCGAGCGACGGAAGCTGATTCAGCAGCGTCAGCTTCCCGCTCTTCTTGTCGATCGCAAAGGAGCTCACCGCGCTTGTCTTGCCCGCTTCGTTCGCGGCATACAAATACTTCCCGCTCGGGTGCACCGTCACCCAAGACGGGTCCGGCGTCTCCGCCGCAACGCCCCTCGGCGACAGCTTACCGGTCTCCGCATCGAACTCGTACGCATAAATTCCTTTGCTCTCCGTTTTCGTCGTGTATGTTCCCACGAAAACCAGATACTTGTGATTTGCGGCAGGCGCATTAGCCGATCCGGCTGCAACGGAAAAAATGAGCGAAGCAATGAGCAGCGAGAACGCAAAAATTCGGCGTGTCATTTTCATGGGGAAGTAGTGTAACGCAGGCCGCAACAGAAAAGGGGCACGAATCATCGTGCCCCAAAACGTCTTTCTGAGTTGTGGATTTACTTCTTCTCCTCTTCGTTTTCTTCCTGCAGCACCGCGGCGGCGGCGACGGAATCATCCTCCTCGAGCCGCAGCAAACGCACACCCTGCGTCGAGCGGCCGGCCTCGCGAATTTCGTTCGCGTGCACGCGAATCACTTTGCCGTTATGCGTGATGATCATCACGTCCGACTCTTCCGTCACCTGCAGCGTGGCGACGACGAACCCGTTGCGGTCCGTGGTCTTCATGTTGACCACGCCCTTCCCACCGCGGGATGTGATGCGGTACTCCGCCAGCGGTGTGCGCTTGCCGTAGCCCTTCTCGGCCACGGTCAGCATCAGCGTCACCAGCGAGTCCTTGATCTGCTCGTTCTCGAGCTCCTCGAGATTCTGCGTCGTGATCTTATGCTCCTTGGCAATAATCTCGAAGTCCGGCTGCACCGCGTCCATGCTCACAACGTAGTCGTCCTTGGCGAGATCCATGCCGTTCACGCCACCGGCGTTGCGCCCCATCGGCCGCACTTCCGTTTCGCGGAAGAGGATCGCCTGCCCATCATGGCTGGCCAGGAAGATCATCTTCTTCCCGTCGGTCAGTTTCGCGCCGATGAGTTCGTCCTTGCCGTCCAGCGTAAGCGCGATGATACCGGTCGAGCGCGGATTGGAGAATTCCGTCAGCGCCGATTTCTTCACCGTGCCGCTCTTCGTGGCCATGAAGACGAATTTGTCCGCCTCTTCCAGGTTGCGCGCCGCCACAAGCGCCGTAAGTTTTTCGTCCTCCTGGAATTTCACCAGGCTGGAGATCGCCTTGCCGCGCGTGGCCGCTGCAGCTTCCGGCAACTCGTACACTTTCAGCCAGTAAACGCGTCCTTTCGACGTAAACAGCAAAATGTAGCTGTGCGCCGAAGCGATAAAAAGGTACTCGACGAAATCTTCTTCTTTCGTCTTCGCGCCGATGCGCCCCTTGCCGCCGCGCGACTGATGCCGGTAGGTATCCGCAGCCGTGCGCTTGATATATCCCGCGTGGCTCACGGTAATCAGCATCTCCGTGTCGGCAATCAGGTCTTCCAGCTTGATTTCGTCGACCTTGTCGACGATCTGCGTGCGCCGGTCGTCGCCATAATCCTTCTGCACTTCCTTCAGCTCGCCGATAATCACGGACTTTAGTTTTTTCTCGCTGGCCAGAATTTCTTCCAGCTCCGTGATGCGGTCGCGGATGGACTTCAATTCCTTGAGGATTTCGTCGACAGAAAGCTGCGTCAGGCGGTGCAATTGCAATTCGAGGATCGCATCCACCTGAACGGGCGTCAGGCCGCTGGTAATCGCGCGCGCCGTTTCCCCTTCGATTCCGCCGAGCTTGTACTTTCTGCCGTCCAGCTTGACGCCTTCGATCTTCCTGGATTTTCCGTTTTCCGTAACCGTGACTTCCTGCTCGGAGAAAAACTTGAGCAAGTTTTCCTTGGCTTCCGCCCGGCCCGCCGATCCGCGGATGATGCGAATCACGTCGTCCAGGTGGTCCAGCGCCACCTGATAGCCGGTCAAAATGTGTTCGCGTTCGCGAGCCTTGCGCAGCTCGTAGCGCGTACGTCGCAGCACCACATCGCGGCGGTGGTCAATGAACAGGCGGATGAATTCCAGCAGCCCCATCTCTTTCGGTTGCCCGCCCGTGATCGCCAGCATGATCATGCCGAACGATTCCTGCATCTGGGTGTGCTTGAAGAGATTGTTCAGAACGAGCTGCGATTCCTCGCCGCGTTTCAGCTCGACGACGACGCGCATGCCGTCG
>Ga0210407_10001560_pt1 | contig 21183 bp, 18 predicted proteins | sample IncBWC27MmetaG_FD_150860 | JGI IMG/M metagenome (GOLD analysis project Ga0210407, IMG submission 150860) | Forest soil microbial communities from Barre Woods Harvard Forest LTER site, Petersham, Massachusetts, United States - Inc-BW-C-27-M | ecosystem: Environmental > Terrestrial > Soil >... | reverse complement strand
CAGATAAGCCTGCAGCTCGGGATGGTTCTTCACGTATTCGTCCTTATTTACGAGGGAGGGATCCTTGCGAAGCTGCTCGGCAGTTTCGCGGTGAGCGTCCAGGAACTGATCGAAGCGTGCAAGCTCCTGGCGGTTGATGTCGCGGTCGCGGCCCCGGTCGCGATCATCGTCGCGGCGATCGTAACGAGATTCCTGACGCATGAAAGCGTCGGGATTTTCCTTTATCTCTTCGCGAACTTGCGGATGCTCCTGCAGATAGGCCTGTAGCTCGGGATGGTTCTTCACGTATTCGTCGTTATTTACGAGGGAGGGATCTTTGCGAAGCTGTTCGGCAGTTTCGCGGTGGCTATCCAGGAACTGATCGAAGCGTGCGAGCTCCTGGCGGTTGATGTCGCGGTCCCGGCCCCGGTCGCGATCGTCCTCACGGCGATCGTAACGAGACTCCTGACGCATGAAGGTGTCGGGATTCTCCTTTATCTCCTCGCGAACTTGCGGATGCTCCTGCAGATAGTTCTGGAGAGAAGGATGCTGCTTCACGAAGTCATCGTTGTTCACAAGAGAAGGATCTTTGCGAAGCTGTCCGGCGAGTTCGGGATGGCTATCCAGGAACTGATCGAAGCTCGCCAGTTCCTTGCGGGTCGTGTCGTTGTCCTGAACGTGTGGAGCATTCTGGGCGGGCACGGATTGCGCGTTTGCGGGTGTGCCAAGCCAGAAAAAAGTCGCGAGTGCCGGCAATGCCAGCCATCTCTGGAAGCGTGAATGTCGCTGTCTCATGCCACTGCCCTCCTGCGGTAAATTTGTCACCCGCTATGACAGGTGCAACCCCCATGCCAAACGGCCTGGAAAAAAACGAAAATGGATAGGATTCAACAGGTTGAGAGAAAAGCAAAGAGGCTGCGTTGCGTGACTCGAATGGAAATTCGACATGCAGCGGGGAAAATCGCTGTACAGGGATGACCCTAAGAGGCTCGTCGCGGGGCATTTTGCGCGACTTGAATTTCACCTGCGTCGCGGTTAAAACCAATCGGGGAAAATCAGCTCGACTAGGCCGGGGACCCAGTAGGAATAAAATTGTTCGTCGCAGATTTTGTATTTTCCGTATTTCTTTCTGGCATAGTTGCCCCAGTGGGGCTGAGTGCCGTCGAGATCGGTGAAGCCGTACTCGCTGGCCAGGGCCCAGGAACTGAAGACGCGGCCGGTTTTCTTTTTCACCTGCGGATCTGTGGCGAGCGCTACCACGGAGCGGCCGATAAAGCGCGGGGATTCGGAAACCATGAAATCAGCGGCGGAGTCGTTCTGGTCTTGTGAGTTTTTCGTTTGGTTGCGGCCGGCGTCTTTCCAATTCGCTTCGTTGACTCCGAAATGTTCGAGCACGGCTTCGGAGCGCAGGAAGCCGGGGGTGAGCGCGATGGAGACGACTCCCCGTTTGCGCAACTCGCGGGACATGGCAAAGGCCAGGCGTATCACCGAAATTTTCACGAGGTCATAGAAAATATTTCCGCGGTAGTAGAACGCATCGCCATCGGTGATTTCGAAAATAATGGCGCCGCGGCGGCCGAGCATCAGCGGAACGGTGTAGTGCGAAGTGATGAGGTGCGAATGGATGGCCTGCTTCAACATGAGCAGGCCGTTCTCGAGATTGACCTGCCAGAAGGGCTTGCCGAATTCGGTGAGGGCGTCGCCGCCCCATACGTCGTTCACGAGAATGTCGAGGTACTTGTGGCGCCGTTTGATTGTGGCGACGAGTTTGCGGACTTGGGCAGGCTCGGTGTGGTCAACTTTTATGGCGATGCCGTTGCCGCCTGCGGCGGTGACTAGCTCGGCGGTTTCTTCGATCGTTTCTGGGCGGCCGGGTGTAGGAGGCTTACCCTGGGCGTGTTTTCTGGAACTGCGTCCGGTACAGTAAACCGTTGCGCCGGCCTCGCCCAGTGCGATTGCAATTCCGCGGCCGGCGCCGCGAGTGGCTCCGGCGACGAGGGCGATTTTGCCCGACAAGGTTTTCTTGGGAGCATTAATACCGGCTTTGTTTGGCACGTTATTAAGCGCTCCTCATGCATTCGCAGATTTGGCGAGCAGGCCCGCGACCAAGGCGGTCCATTCGGCGTCGAGGGTGGGGCGTTGAAAGTTGCGGCCAGCGCGCTGGTACCAGTAATCGGCGTTCGAGGCGGAGCCTTCCTTGCGGTGCAGGTAGGCGTGAACTGCCATGCCATCCACGGTTTCCAGTTCGTCAACCAGCCCGTGGGCTTGAGCCCAATTGCCTTTGGCATCCCACCACAGGGCCGCGAGCGGGGTAGGCAGGCTTGCGGGTGGCGCGTTTTCCGCAAACGACGCTCTGAATTCTTCGGCGTTCATGTCTGTGCCCTTCTTTTTCCGCCGGGCTTGGGAACTCGCGCGCGGAATGCGGCGGCCTGCGGCGCGCGATGGGAAACAGCATCTTAATAATACTCTCCAAGATTTGCACCCATTGAATTGATGCGGAAGGCGCAGGAAATCGCAGGCAGCGCGGAGCGCAATGGCTATGCGGACGGTTTGTTTGGCACGCTGACGCCGGTTAAAGCGGAATTGAACGCGGAAGATCACGAGTAATAATTTTCCACAACGCCCCGGCTCGCACGGGCCGGGGCGTTCCTGTTTTATCGCAGACTTTTCTTACCGCGCGCGGTTGGATGCGGAATCGAGCGGCGATTCATGCATGCTGAGGATGTACCAGTGATCATCGGATTTGCGGCAGAGCATCATGCCGCGGCCGGTGGTGTGAATGGATGGGGATTCGATGGTGTAGTCGTAGAGGCTCCAAACCACGTTGCCGACGGCGCGTTGATCTTTCGTGGTCATGGAAAAATGGACGCGCGGAGTCAGGCCGAAATACGTTTGGCGAAGATGATTGGTGGCCTGCTCGCGTCCATGCAACTCTCCAGCGGGGGAACTGAAGACGAAATCGGGATCGAAGCAGGCGCCGAGTCTGGCGGCGTCCGCGTCGTTGAACGCTTCGGAGCAGGAGTGCATGGCTTGCTCCATTTCCGCGATGACGGAACCTTCGGAAGAAGTGGGCGCGGCGATGGCGAGGCGCGCGACGCTGCGCTGCAGATCAATGGTTACGCCTAGCTGCTCGAGGAGGTCCACGCCGAGGACTCCGTCGAGCGGGGCGCCGCAGGCTTTGGCTAGCGCGGTTAGGTCAATCGCCGGGAGTGTGACGCCGCGCAGAATGTGGCTACCGAGCTTTAGCTCGTCGATGGAGACGACGCGGGCGCTGAGCGCGGTGGTTTGATTCCAGGATTGGACGCGGATTTCTTTCGAGTGTCCCGAGGCGAATGATTTTTCGTTGAGCATAGACGTGGCTGCAGTGTCGATCAGGAAGCGCTTGTCGGCGTCATTGACCTGGATGATTACGACCGGCAGGCGATCGCAGCGTTGCAGCGGGATCTCGGTGGAATTGGTGTTTGGCGTGGTGTGCGAGGTCTGCGCGTTGGCGCGTTGCGGCTGCCCCGTGAACCAGAGCAGCAAGCTCGCGAAAGCGCCAAAGAGCTTTCCGGAACCGATTCGCATCACTCCCTCGATTGCACAGGTGTGGCGACCTGATCAATGCGTTGCAGAATCGCAGCTTTGGCCGAACGGAAAGCATTTTGATCGCGGAACAGGCGCGAGCTCCAATTGCCACCCATGGCGAGCGCCTGAATTTCAAACGCGAGCTGGCGCACGTCCACTTCCTGGCGGATTTCGCCGGCGGATTGCGCGTCGCGCGCGGCGTGTTCCAGATTTCCCAACCATTTTTTCATCAGGCCGACGATGCGCTCGCGGACGGGGCCTGGCCGATCGTCAAATTCCAGAGACGCGGCGGAGAAGAAGCAGCCCCCGGGGAAGGTCTTCTGTTCGCCATAGGAGAGCCAATTTTCGCAAAGTGCGCGAAGGAGGGGGAGGCCGCGAAGTTGCGCGGCGGGGCGGATAACTTTCTCGACGAAGATGTCGCGCGCTTCGTCCACGACGGCGCATTGCAGGTCTTCTTTGGAACCGAAGTGGGCGAAGAGTCCGCTCTTGCTGATGCACAGGGTAGAGGCGAGTTTGCCGATGGTGAGGCCTTCGAGGCCTTCGAGGGATGCGATATTGACGGCTTTGCGGAGGATGGCGTGGCGAGTTTTCAGGCCGCGCGCGCGGCGCGGCGGAAGATTCGTCGCAGGGGCGGAGGCTGGGCGCTGCGCGGGCTGGGAAGCTGCGGGGCGTGGTGGAGCGTTTTTCATGGCGACTGCGAGATAATAGCACGACCGTTCGTTCTATTACAATGTCTTTGTGAAGCGGAAATATCAGGGTGGGCATCGGCTCTCGGATGGCTTGGGCAGCGGGCTCCTTTTGGGTGTCGGAGGCTGACGAGCTGAGATACGGGAGAATTGTTTAGCCTGCTACAGGATTTCACTGATGGTTCATTCCGCCGCACTAATCTAAATTTCACCGTGCAGGCGTATACGGCTGCTGTGAGAGAGCCCTGACGGTCAAGGCGAAGGGCTGGGACAGCAGAGGTTGTGTGGTGCCGCAGTGGTCGAACGGTCTGCGGAAGGCGGCGATACGGTTCGATCTGGCGGCGTCCGATCTCAGGATGAATCGCCCTGTAGGGCGATTCACAGAGTTAAAATCTTGGCGTTGGCCACAGGAGAGAAAAATGAAGAGGGCCATGGGTCTAGTTCTGGCAGTCTTGGCGTTCGCGGTGGTCGCTCATGCTGACAAATTGGCATACGACGGCGTGGGGCAATTTGTGGGACGCACGGGGGAGGACTCTTGGTCTCGAGGGTCAAGCACAGCAGTTCTGCAAAGCTCGCGGCTGCTGGACGAACCGGGCAATATCGCGTTTAGTGCGGGCACACTCTTGAGTGGATCGGACGATTCCGTACGCTTGACTGATGACGTTTTTAACTCTGGTTTTTCTGACTCGGCGAATACCGCCGATGCTTCGACGGACCGTGATTCCACGCGGCGCCACCTGGACGGCTCTCCTGGCACGGGAGACGATGGGCATGGCAAACATTTAGGGACCGTGGACCCGAAGCCGTTCCACCACGATCTTCCGGTGGAGGTGGTCCCCGAACCTGGAACGGTCACGCTGCTAGGTGTGGGCTTTATGGCGCTAGCGTTTTGGAAACGGCGCAGCGCCCTGTGCGCGGATGATTCCGGACGCGTTCTTTAGGGGGCTTGGCAAGAAGTAAGAGTGAGCCGTCGCAGCACGCCGCGAAAACAGTTCGCATGGTGGCCGGAAGGGGATCAGGAATCACGCCGCCGACCTAACGCTGGAAATCGAGGCTAGGGGTCTGCTCTCAGGCGGGCGAGAGAAAATACCGTAAGTGGCTTGGAGTACGCGGCGGTTGCGCCGGCCGATTCGTAGAGTCGAGAAAATACGGGTTTGTATTCTGTCTTGCGAGGTTAATTACATTTTAGTAGGCTTCCCGCGCTTTGAACCGAGTGAGCGGGGAGTGGATGAAATTCATACTGCAGTTTGCAGTTCTGGCAGGGCTTGCTCCCGCAGCGCTCGGGCCCGCAGCACTCGCGCAAAATCAACTGCAGTCCCAGCCGGAGGACAAGGCCGTCGTTCCCACCCAAACCTCGCCGGTCTCGTCAGGCGGCGGTGTCTCAGTAGGGAAATCGAAATTTCGTGTTGTCCGCTCTGTCTCTGGATCTGCCGGGGCGTAGGAAAACGCCAGTTACCTGATCCGCGATCCTCGAACCATTTTCCGCATACCGCAAGATCACCGCGTAATGGTTTATTTCGAGTGGGAGGCTCCGTTGGGTCCACACCGCTTCGAAGGCGTGTGGAAAAGCCCGGACGGAAAAATCACATCCGTATCGGATTTCGACTACGAAGCAAAGCAGGCGCGCTTCGGCCGTTACTGGGATATGTTAATCGCGGAGAATACTCCGACGGGGCTGTGGACGCTGCAAGCCTTGGTGGACGGCGAGGTGACTGGGACGCACACGTTTCAGGTTATCGCCGGCACGACGGCTGCTGGCGCGGACCCGGTAGTGACAGAACCGCTACGCAGTCCGCTCGCGCCTGCTGCGCTGTACGGCAAGGCAAACGCAAGCACTGTTTCGATCGAAAACCGCAACGATCAGGGCCAGATGCTGAATACGGGAGAGGGATTTTTTATTGGGCCCGGGCTGGTGCTGACCGTTTTTCAGGTGATTGATGGAGCATCGTCGGTACGAGTCGCGGGCGCTGGCGGGCGGTCCGTTGATGCGAAGACTGTAGCGGCGTGGAACAGGCGTCGGGACTGGGCGATTCTACAGGTTGCTGGAATCGAGGAACCAGCGTTCGCAGTTGCGAAAACGGATTCCTGGGGCGTGGGAGATCGCTGTTTTTTATTTGGACGCGGCGGGGCCGGGCAACCGGATCATTGTGACCACGACAATCGTCGGCAAGAATACTTTTCCTCATTCTGGAGACAGAATCAGCCTGGGGACGTCACCTGCAAACACGGGGATAGGGACGGCGTTGCTGGATGAGTATGGAGACGTCATTGGGGTAACGGGAGGCGGCTTGGTGCCGGGGGATTCGACTTTAGAAAGCATACGCTCCGGCGTTCCGGCCAGTCTTCTACTGGCCGGAGGACTGGCGGTGGCGGCGATGGCCACGCCGATGAGCCAGATTTCCGTGCCGGGACCTGACGCGAAGACGTCCACGCTCGCGGAGTTGATGCAAAGCGGGCAATTCGTGGCGCCGATCGTACATCGCGAAGACATTTTGTATGGCACGATGGCGCGGGAAGTGCGTCGCGGGAAAGACGGACTCGTGGACGCCATTCAGCAAAAGTACGAATTTTCCCGGAGCGACGGGCATGCGGCGGTGATGCTCAGCCTGGAGCCTGCGCGGAAGCAAAAAGCAACGACCGTCATTTCGATTTACGATCTGGACAACAAGGCCGTCAGCCAGGCTGCTGCGGACAGCTCCGAAGCGCCCGGTGGAAGACTTCTGTTCCTGAGTAAGACGCTGAACATCGGAAGCCTTGAATCGGGAGTCTATCGGCTCGACATAGCGATTAACGGCAGTCCGGTGTGGCGGACTTTTTTCCGGATCACGGACTAGATTCGTTCACCCGTCACGCACGGGACAGCGCCAGCTGCCTCAGAGCGCGAGGTTCGTAGTTTTTCCTCGAAAACTGACACACACGAAAAAACGCGGCAGCAAGCTAAAACATCGGAAGGCGCGCGTGTGGATGCAAGGCGCAGAGTGGGCGCGACTGTTGGTGGGGCTCGTCGTATAATGCCGCGATGATTGGGCAGACGGTGTCGCACTATCGCGTCGTGGAACAGCTTGGTAGCGGCGGGATGGGCGTTGTTTACAAGGCTGAAGATTCGCAGTTGCAGCGTTTTGTGGCTTTGAAATTTCTCTCCGCGGATTCTGCCGGCGATTCTCAATCTATTGACCGATTGCGGCGCGAAGCGCGGGCGGCTTCGGCGCTGAACCATCCGAACATTTGCACGATTTACGAGATTGGCGAGGACAATGGCCGGCCGTTTATGGCGATGGAGTTTCTGGAGGGGCAGACGCTGAAGGAGCGGATCGCGCGCGGCGGTTTTAGCTCCAGTGAACTGCTGGAATTTGCGATTCAGGTGGCTGGAGCGCTGGACGCGGCGCACGGCAAGGGAATTATTCACCGGGACATCAAGCCGGCGAACATATTTGTAACGAGCGGGGGACAAGCGAAGGTGTTGGATTTCGGGCTGGCGAAAGTGGGGAACGCGGAAGGCGAAGGAGTGGAGCATACGCGGAGCCTGACGGCGGCGAACGCGGAAGCGCTGCGGAGCGCTACGGGCTCGGTGGCGGGGACGGTGACGTACATGTCTCCGGAGCAAGTGCGCGGGGAGCAGCTGGATGCGCGCAGCGATTTATTTTCGTTTGGCGCGGTGTTGTACGAGGTGGCGACGGGGAGGACGCCGTTTCCGGGCGACACGACGGGAGTGATATTCGATGCGATTTTGAATCGCGCGCCGGTGACGCCGAGCCGGCTGAATCCGCAGGTGCCGCCGAAATTTGAAGAGATCATGCACAAGGCTCTGGAGAAGGATCGCGAGCTGCGGTACCAGTCGGCGGGGGAAATGCGGTCGGATTTGAGGAGGCTGAAGCGCGATTCGGAATCGGGCGGGACTGCGCCGATGATGGGAGCGGCGGCAGCGGAAAAGTCGGGAAGAACGCGTGATGGAAAGCGGCTTATTTATTCGATTGTGACGATTGCAGCTTTGGTAGCGGCTGCGGGGGGAGGAATCTGGTGGTATCGCGCGGCGCGGCCTGCGACGCAGGCGAGCACGAGCTGGCAGCAGATGACATTTTTCACGGACTCGGCGGTGTATCCGGCGCTGTCGCCCGATGGACGCATGCTCGCATTCATTCGTGGAGCCGACACGTTGTTTGGGCCCGGGGAAATATACGTGAAGCTGCTGCCGGACGGCGCGCCAGTGGCGTTGACGCACGATGCGACGACGAAGATGGCTCCGGCATTTTCGCCGGATGGATCGGTGATTGCGTATGGGACTGCGATTCCGTTCGACACCTGGGAGGTGCCGGTGTTGGGCGGCGAAGCGCATGTGATGCTGCCGAACGCGTCGTCGTTAACATGGATTGACGGCGGGAAACGGCTGTTGTTCTCCGAGATCAAAGAAGGAATTCACATGATTGTGGTGAGCACTGATTTGGGGCGCGGGCAACAACGGGAGGTTTACGCCCCCACGGGCGATCGGAGCATGGCGCACCACGCATATTTATCGCCGGATGGGAAAACGGTGCTGGTGGCGGAAATGAATAGCCAAGCGAATTTCACACCGTGCCGGGTGATGCCTTTTCAGAGAAGCGGTGCGACGCAAGAGGTGGGACCGCCGAAGAGTATTTGCACGTCGGGGGCGTGGTCGCCGGACGGGAAGTGGGTGTATCTGACGCTGTACGTGGACGGCAAGTTTCACATATGGCGGCAGGGATTTCCGGGCGGACAGCCGGAACAGGTGACGTCTGGGCCGACCGCGGAAGAAGGCATCGCGATGGCGGCCGACGGCAAGTCGCTGATTACTTCGGTGGGGACGCAGACCGGAACGGTGTGGATCCACGACGGGAACGGCGAGCAACAAATTTCGTCGGAAGGAGATGCGGGAGCGGCGCTATTCTCCGCGGATGGAAAAAAACTTTACTACATGATGGATAACGGCCAAACGCGGGGTTACGAATTGTGGGTGCGCGACGTTGGCAGCGGCGCCACGGAGCGGGCGCTGCCCGGTTATACGATGCACGACTATGATATCTGCGCGGACGGCAAAGAACTGGCATTTTCCCGGGCCGATGAGAACGGCCATTCGAAACTGTGGGTGGCGCCGCTGAACCGGCGCTCGTCACCGCGCCAGATCCCGTCCACGACGATGGACGATAGCGTCCATTGCTTGCCGAATGGAGATTTGCTGTTTCGGGCGAGCGAGGGACAAATCAACTTTGTGGCGCGCATGCATGCGGATGGGAGCGAGCGGTGGAAGGTGAGCCCGATGCCCGTTTTCGACCTGCTTAATATGTCGCCGAATGGGAAGTGGGCGCTGGTGCAGGCGCGCGGCGCGGGTGAAGAGAGTCCCGCGTCTGTAATTGCCTTGCCGATTGAAGGTGGCGATCCGGTGCAGGTATGTTCGAGTTTTTGCCTGCCGGGTTGGGATGTGCGAGGCGAACTGATGTACATGGGATTTTTCAATTCGACGGACCAGAACACGTACGTGCTGCGGCTGCGCCAACCGAATGCGCTGGCAGACCTGCCTACGAATCGGGAGTTGAACGGAGAGATACTGAAGAAGGCCAAACCGATGCTGGTGATTCCGCGTACGGTGGATTCGGCGGTGAGTACTTCGTTATACGCGTACACGGTGAAGAGCACGCGACGAAACCTGTATCGGATACCGTTGCCTTGAGAAGGCCGCGGGATGGGTTCCGACGATAGCAAGAGCTCTGTCGCACCTACGGCGCTCCCGATTCTTTTTGCGGGGAACGGCCGGGAACATGTCTGACTAAGTTATGCCGCGCCTCCCGTTCGACCCTCCCGCAGTCAGGGTCTCAGGGTAAAACGGCGCTGGTGCCGCGGAGTGTAGAAAATGCGCGGCGACGGCGCGAAAAAGCAGATCCCTTGCTGCGTCCCGCGCCCGTCCCGCAGTCGCGGGACGGGAAGGAAAAAGCGCGGGACTCCGTGCGGGATGACACCCACATCTGCCGCGCCTCAGCAATTTAAGGTGTGGCCGAACAAGAGCGGCTCACCGAGTTTCGAGGTGTAATTGGGCCTGTAGCGATCGCTGTTATAGAGCGCTGCGACGTCGAGCTTGCGCGCTCCGGACGTGGGGCCGGGGAGGGGCGCGGAGGCGTAGCAGCCGTTCTGCACGCCGACCATGCGGCCGGTGACACCGTCGCGAATTAAATCGAGCGCGATATTCGCGTAGGTGATGGCGACGATCTGGTCAATGGCGTCAGGCTCGCCGCTGCGCAAATCATAGGTCAGGTCGCTCTCGATAGTTTCCTCGCCCGTGCGACGATGTAGTTCGTCGGCTAGAGCGTGGCCGATGTCTACCTTCTTGCGATGGCCGTAGGCGTCGGCTTCGCCGTATTCGTCCACGACGCGGTGGGTCCAGGTGGCGCCTTCGGAAACAATCACCAGCGAATAATTGCTGGAGTTATTGTGCTTGTCTTCCATCAGGAGTTTGGAGACGCGGTCCAGATCGAAGGGAACTTCTGGGATGAGGCAGCGCGCGGAAGTGATGTATGCGGTATAGAGCGCCGTGAAACCGGCATCGCGGCCGAAAATGCGGAAGACGCCGATGCGTTCGTGGGAACCGAGGGTCGTTCGCTGGCGGTTGATGGCATCTTTGGCGCGCGTAATGGCCGTGGAAAATCCGATGCAGTATTCGGTGCCGTGCACATCGTTATCCATCGTTTTCGGAATGCCAATTACCGGGAAACCGTGGCTGGAGAGAACCGAGGCAAAGCTGAGCGTATCGTCGCCACCGATGGCGATGAGGCAGCCAATGCCCAGGCGCTCGAGATTTTCGATGACGATGGGAGTGAAGTCGTAGAATTTTCCGTCGAAGGCAAGTTTCTTCAATTGGTCAGGGGAGATGTGCGCGGAGACTTTCGCGGCCGCGACTTTGCGCGGATTGGTGCGGGAAGTGTGCAGCGCGGTGCCGCCGCTGCGGTCAATGGTGCGCGTATTTTCGCGGGTGAGTTGGCGATCGAGCCGGGCTTCGCCGGTGTCAGCATGATTCATGTTGGTGAGGCCTTTCCAGCCTTTGCGAACGCCGATGACGGTGCGACCCATTTCGGTGGCGCGATACACCACGGACTTTATTACCGAGTTCAGGCCGGGGACGTCGCCGCCGCCTGTCAAAATACCGATGTTGTCGCCTTTCGCCATCGAATTATTGCTCCTTGGGATGCCGACGCGGCCGGTGGACCTGGACCCGTATGGTTGTGCAGCGCTAGCACGGATGCAGGGACCGGGCGCCGGATGATGTCGTAGTGTCGCGACTACGATTTAAATTATGTTTGCAATTCTACTAGTACACTAAAATCATAAAAAGATGAATGGAGAAACGGAAGGAATGTCGCGGAAGTGATAGGCGCGTGGTGCGCGTGGCGGAATGGATCACGCCTTCGCTCAGGGGACGACGCGCCAGCAGGGCGGAGGAAGCGGGTTCTTAGTTTGCGCTTGCGTACAATTCACAGAATTATTCGGACAGGTGAGAGGGAGGTTGATAGCATCCGGGCCGAGCGTGGAATTTTAGTTTGAGAGATATGAAGGGCGTTCGAGGAGATAATTGAATGCTGACACTCGGCGCGAAGCCACACGCGAAAGTGCGAGTGATCCGATGAGCCAAACGCAGTATCGGATTTTCGGACGTGTGATTCGTTGGATACTGCTGGTCGTCGGCGCTGCCATTATCGGCAGCGTCATCGTGGAGTCCTACCAGTTGCATTTATATTCCACACGCTTCGCCGGTGCCAAGCCAGCCTTTCACGAAAATGCGGCATCGATTCCGGAAAAATGGCAATTCACGAAATCAGGGCCTATCGATGCGGCGTTGGCGCTGGGCGATGATGGGACGCTGTACGCTGCGAGCGAAGATGGGTTTCTGTACGCCATCGACGCGTCGGGCAACTTGCGCTGGAAATTCAACGCCGGACCGATGCAGGTGGCGCCCGTGCTGGGTGCCGACGACACGATCTACGTCACGAATGAAGATCAATTTATTTTTGGCATCGATCACAGCGGCACGCAGCAATGGGTGGCCGGAGGCGGGCCCTACGCGGATAAACGGATGGGCTCGTTCACCGCGGCCATTGACCAGACCTATCTGTACACGCCGTGGCGCGGGCTGCTGCGCGCGGTGCGCTTGACGTACGGAACCTTCGCTTGGCCTGCAGGCTACGGCTATCAGAACAGCGGTTCGGTGAGCAGGCTTGCGAACGGGCTGATCGTCTATACCGGCGCTGGAAGACTGGATGCGGTGGATTCGACGGGAAGAATCCAGTGGCAATATCCGGTGATGAATCCGCCATTGACCGTGGACATGATTACGAAAAGCGGCGGACACATTCCGGTGGGAAATTTCTGGTTGGATTCAGCGATGGCGGTGAGAGACGACGGTACGCTTTACTTTTGCGCAGTTGATTCGCGCTTGATGGCGCTTACGCTGGATGGGCATCTGAAGTGGGAATTCAAAACGAAGACCCATTCCGTGAATCGCGCTTCGCCGGTGATTGCCGTGGACGGCACGATCTATTTTGCCAGCGGCGATGGCTTTCTGTACGCATTGCGGCCGGACGGGTCGCAGAAGTGGGCGTTCGATTCCGAGAGCCGCACTTTTTCGGCAACGCCAGTGCTTGCCGAAGATGAAACGATTTACGTGGTGAACGACGCGGGACTCTTCGCCGTATCTTCCGAAGGCAAATTGCTGGCACGCGCTATTATCGGCGGAAGCGTTGCGTCCTCGCCGACCATCGCACCTGATGGGACCGTCTACGTTGCCGGGCGTGCAGGCAAGATCGTGGCGTTCGCTGGAACGCACGGCGGATTGCTGAATAGCGCATGGCCGAAATTTCAGGCCGGCCCGGCCAACAGCGGACGCGCGCGCGGGTTCTGAACGGGACTGGTCTCGGAAGGAGGGCGGCTAGAACCTGACGATGATTCCGGCCTGAGCGCGGAGATTGCCCTGGGTGCTGCTGCCGACCACGAGGCTATTGCCGAAGCTGGTGCGAACGTAATCAACCTGGGCCAGGCGGAAGGAAATATGTTTGCGGAAGGGCAGGTCGAGGCCGCCGCCGATGACGAAGTCGAAGGCATTGTTGTTCGGCAATTTGCTGAGGTTGATGCATTCGCCCTGGGCGGCGCAGGCGTTGAAGATGTTCTTGTAAATATTGTTGTGTGCTCCTCCGAACATAATTTCCGCAAAGGGTTCGAAGTGCTTCACGTGGAAGCGCAGGACCGGGCCGATGGTGTAGGTAAACACGCTGCCGCTAACGGATAGCTGGCAATTCGACAGGCTGTTGCAGCCTTGGGTGCTGGCGGGCACAGTAATGCTCTGCGCGTAGCTGCCGTAGTCCTGAAATTCGGCTTTGAGGCCGACCCGTTTGAAGAAGTAATAGACAACCGACAAACCGCCGCCGTTGAAAGAGGAGCTGGGGACGAAGCCGCCTTGCGGGGCGCGAAAGTAGGAATAATCCGCGGCGACTTCTACTTTCGGCGCGTCCTGCGCGAAGGCTGCGGTGCCAAAAAACATGGCCAGCGCGAGCAAAAGCGATTTCTTCATTTCGAGGGCTCCCGGAAATCCAGTCAACGGACGGCTGCGACGCCTAGGCGGTTACAAAACGTAAAGGCCTGCGCACGCCACCACGACTCGCGCCACTATTTTAACTGCAATTCGGTTTGTGAGAACTTAATATCGAGTGGAAATTATGGGGCGTTTCCGATAGAAGCGACATTTAAATCAAGTGCAGCTGCGATTTGGGAGGCGGCCCGTGTTTTCGCTATCCAAACACGCGATTGAACAAACGCTGTATTACATCTGCGTAGCCGGGTTGGCGGTTTACATGGTGAATCAGGTGCGCAAGCCGACAAAATGGGTGGGCAGGCTTTTTTTGTGGATGATGAACATGTCCCATTCGAGGGTGACAGATTGGGGTCTTAGGCATGTTCTGATCGAATCGAACTTTACGATTCTGGACGTGGGGTGCGGGGGCGGCAGAACGATCGAGAAGTTGGCCGCGGTGGCCACGAAAGGCGTGGTTTATGGCGTGGATTACGCCGCGGGCAGCGTAGCCGCGTCGCGCGCGAAGAATGCGCAATTGATTCAGGCAGGCCGCGTGGAGATCACGCGGGCTTCGGTATCGCAACTGCCGTTTGCGGCGGACAAATTCGATTCGGTCACCGCGGTGGAAACGCAATATTACTGGCCGGACCTGGTGAACGACATGCGGGAGATTCTGCGCGTGCTGAAACCGGGCGGGAGGCTGATCGTGATTGCGGAAAGCTATCGGAAAGGCGCGAACGATTGGTTCCATGGGCCGGCTATGAAGCTGGTGCGATCTGCGAACTTGAGCGTTGAGGAACAGCGGGAATTGTTTACTGCGGCGGGATTCACGGATATTCAGATTTCTGAAGAACGCGCGAAAGGCTGGATTTGCGGAGTGGGCAGGAAACCTTTGTAGTTTTTGACGGACAGTGCGGCGCAGGGACGCGTTACAAAAATTGGATTTCAGGCCGAGACGGCGGTTCTTACGGGCTTGGTTCTTTTTTCCAGGAGAGCTAGTCTTTGTTCGTGATCCATGGGTTCCCAGGGGACGAGCTTCTCGGCGAGGACGTTCATTCTGCGCAGGACAGTCAACTCTAGGAACAGCTCCATAAAATCCAGGTCGCGGAAGACCAGGGAGCCGGACTCCCTCATCTTGCCGCTGATCCGCTCCAGATGAGCGGGCATCTCGGTCCAGTGCAAGCCTGAGCGATGATGATGACAGAGGTGGTAACCCTCGTTCATGAAGTTCACTTCATCATATACAGTGACGGTGTTCGCGAAATAATCCTCGGGCCGCTCCTCGTCGTAGAAAGCGTGCTGGACCCAGGCGGTCATGGCCATGATGAAGTTCATGGCGAGAAGAGGAACGAGCACATATGCGAGGCCGATTCTCCAGTTGTAAACAAAAACCGCGGCGAAGAAAATGGCGTACAGCGTGATTCCCCATAGCATGCGGCGGCGATTCTCGTCTTCACCTCTGGCTTTGAAGTAGAGGTAGGGCGTGAGGCCCACGACGGTCCAAATGTTGTCCGAAAGATACCAGAGGAAATCCAGTTTGCTGGTGCGATCGTAGCCGATGGTGGAGGTGGTGTCGTCAGGCCCGCTATTTTCCTTGTGGTGGAGGCGGACGTGTACCGTGCGATCCAGTTCTGGAACGTTGCCATACAAGAATCCGAGGAAGAATTCGACGTAGCGGCCGAAGATTTTGTCGTATCTCTCCGAGAAGTAGCCCTGGCGGCGGTGCGCTTCCAGGTGTTTGGCGCTGAACATCCTGACGAAGCGCTGAAACTTGAGCCCGTAGAGAGAAAGGTAGAAAGCCAGTGCTAGCAAGAGACGGGGTTTTCCTAAGATAAGTTGTGCCACGAAAATCGGCACGGTGGTGAGGGTGAGGGAGACCATGAGCCGCAGCGCGGGAATGTCTCGGGGGTCGCGCAGAACTTTTTGTCCGAGGTGATCGAGGAGCTGGTCATAACTGCGCGAGAGAAATTGATAGGCGTCGCGCAGGGGACGAATCTTCCCGAGTAACGTGGCTGCGGCATAGAATCCGAGGGACGGCACCGCGACGAGCGCTACGGCAGCGATGCTTGCCAGAGCAACGGGGACCGAGAACCAGCGAAGCGCAAGTTTGGATTGCTCTCTCAGGCTCTTTGCAGAGTCATCCGTAGTCGAGCGCGCGTCCTTTGGAGCGTCGTTCAGGTCCGCTTCATTCAGCTTGCCTGCCAGGTGCATGTTCGCTTTTATTCCAGTTGACGCGCTTCGTCCGACGTCCTACCCAAGAGAAATTTACACCCACGGAGAGCAAAGTTCCAGCGGGGAACGGATATGGTTGATATCGTGCGCCCAAGGGAACGGTCTTAGAACTTTTCTTGCCGATTTTATGTCATGTCTGTCCGTCTGCAGGCTTCGTCACAAGTGTGCTGCAGATTGACTAAATGTGTTGGCACATTGTTCGGGCAAAAATGCGATTTTAGCAAGTGCCGCAAAGTCTGGTAGTTAGAGACGAATCGGAACGCACCCAGCGTTTCCTGCGCCGCGTCTCATTAATAGGGACGAAACACCGTTCCTCGGCGGGCGGAATCAGGGCCGCGACAAGAGCGACGCGAACGCCAGCCGAAACTCTCGGATTCCGAGAGAAGGGATAAAAAGCATGCGAAACCAAAAGATAGGCGACTCGATAAGAAAGTCTTTTATAACTTTGGGAACGATGTTTGGACTAGTTCTCGGTGTGATCTCCGGACCCGCACCGGCCTCCGCGCAGCAAGCAGACTCTTCTACCGACGTGCCCGTGCACATGGTCGTCACGGTGAAATCGCACCACGGCGCACAAGTTCCCGCGGTGGCGCCAGATGACGTGAAGGTGTATCAGAAAGGCCAGCGGGATATGGTCTCAAGCTGGGTCCCGCTGCAGGGGGACCGGGCCGGACTGCAACTCTTCATCTTGATTGACGACACTTCCAGATCCAGCCTCGCCTTGCAGTTCAGCAGCATTGACAAATTCATCGAGGAGCAGCCGGCCACGACTGCGATCGGCGTCGGTTATATGCGCAACGGCACGGTGTACACGGCACAAAACCTGACGACCGACCATGCCTTGGTGAAGAAATCTTTGCGATTGCCGCTTGGGTTTGGCGCGGCATACACGAGCCCGTACCTGGCGCTGTCGGACCTGATGAAGAAATGGCCGGAGACCAAGGATCGCCGCGAAATCTTGATGATCACTAGTGGAACCGATCCTCTCGGCGGCGGGTTTTCGAATGATCCATATACCAACCCTTACCTCGACGCGGCTTTTGAACAAGCGCAGCGAGGAGGCTTTATCGTCTATTCAATTTACTCGCCGGGAGTGGGCCGGGCCGGCCGTGGTTTCTTCCGCACGGATCTGGCACAAACTGGCCTGGATCTGATGGCTCAAAAGACCGGCGGCGAGACTTACTACCTCGCTTTCGGTGCTCCAGTTGACATCACTCCGTATTTGCAGGACATAAGCAGAAACCTGAAGAATCAATACGGACTCACCTTTATAGCTAAGAGTGCAAAGAAGTCGACTCTTGAGCCAGTGAAAGTGAAGACTGAAATGCCGAACACGGGCCTGGTAACTGCGGAAGATGGTTACGTCAAAAGCGGGATGTAAAACGAGCGTGCTGACCGGACATGTCGAGACTTGCCCCAACGACATGTCCGGTCACGCGACGATCGGAATGGTTTGAAGACAAAGTACTGAAGAAACTGGCACGTCCAACGAGGCGATTTTAGAATTTTCTTCGCCGATTGCGTGTCATCCTCCTCTTAGATTGGCCTCACCATGGAATTAAGCCTGTAGCCTCCTCGAGAGCGACAACGCAGTTATCCGATTACGCCACTGATCAGGAGTTGACCTGGCAAGCATTTATGTTTGGTAGTATGAGAATAAATGAGACTGGCCACGCCGCAAGAAACCAAGTCAACGATTCGCTTCAGCGCCAAGCTGTTTCGGCGTAAGGCGACTGAAAAGATTGAGTCTCGGACTCATCTAACCCTGCCCAAGAACGCGAGCGCTAAGCTTCCATCACGAGGTATGACGACGGTTGAGGGAATGATTAATTGCGTGCCGTTTCGAGCCGACCTGAAACCAAACGGCAAAGGGAGTCACCGGCTCAAGGTTAACAAAGCCATGGACGATGCTGCAGGCGCAGATGCTGACGACACGGTAATTTTGGAGATCACGCGGGCTGGAGAAGAGCCCGAGATCAGGGTGCCAGCGGATTTGCGCAAAGCCCTTGCGGCCGCCCCGCTGGCGCAGGCAGGGTGGGCGGACATCACACCGATGGCGCGCCGTGACTGGATTTTCTCGATAACCTCAGCCAAGCAGCCGGAAACGCGCAGGCGCCGGATCGAGAAAGCATGCGACATGCTTGCCTGTGGAAAGCGACGATTATGTTGCTTTCCCGGAGTAAAGTGGCTGATGGAAAAAAACGCAAAATCGTGCGGAATGTGGGTTCCGTTGCCGAACGCAAAGAATCGTATTTCGCCGAGATCGACAAGTCCTGACTAACGCGCTCAACGGCGAAGCGCAGTGCTGCAACAAACTCGTCGAGTTGACGTGACGCGTCGAGTTGGAAGCCACGAAGACACCCATCCGTGCGAGAAGTATTTTTTCCTTCACTCCCTTATGGAACTAATCAGTAGTCAGGCTGCCGCTGTACCTAACTCAGATTTTCGTTCGGCGATGTCACGTCTCGTTACTCTGGTTTCTTGGCTGGTTGAGAATCATCGGGACCGACAAAATTAATCACAAAAGGCGCGATCCCGTGCACCTGCAGAATCGTATCGCCCTTGCATTCCGCGAAGTGCCTCATGCGGGGCCCGGCCCAGAAAAACCCGCCGGTGGGCACATCTTTGAGTGCCGCGTCGTCCCATTTCGATCCCATTCCGACGGCGGCGGCGCCACTGACCACCGTCACGTTTTCGGTCGTCGGGTGCCAGTGCGGTGCGATCTTGGCTCCATCGGAACACGAAAGGCGCAGAGTATATGTGTGCCCCGCCGTCATCGGATCGCCCTGCAGAACAGCAACGCGTAATTTACCGCCGACTTCAACCGACGGAGTACCGACCATCGCAGCCGCCGGGACGTCGCCCCACTTTTCGGAACCTGGCTGCACAATCATCGAGCTGCTTGATGGCCGTGCAGGCGTGTCTTTTGCAGGCTGCTTTGTCTGTGCGCCCGCGACTGCGGGAAGCAACGCGAAGCTGATCAATAAACCTGCTCGAACTATGAACATGCTTCCTCCTCGTTGAATTGATTTGCTGCGGAACCTCCAACCTGGAACCCTGTGTCGCGAATCGTATGATTCTCCCGCACTCGAGTCAACGATTTGCTCCCAGAGAAAGCGCCAACCATGTCAGCGGGCTTCCAAGCTCTAACTCCTGATTGATTTATGGCGTTACCGAACATTTGAAACAGCACTTTATTTGTCCCGTCATTGATTCGATGCGAGCTAGGGGTACAGGCGGAAGTGATTGAAGAAAAACTACCGAGGAGACTGGCGCGCCCGAGGGGGCGATTTTAGAACTTTCCTCGGGGAATTCGTGGCAAGATTGCCACAGATCGAATTCCCTGCCGGATTGAGCCAGTAGCCGGTTTTCGAGCACCGGGGTGGCTGTCATTGCGATTCGCCTGCTAACTTTAGAAAAATACCGCAGGAGAAACGTGAAAGCGGTAGCTGAGTTTTTCCATCTGCTGCCGGTTGAGTCGTCTTTTCTCTTGCAGGATCAGGGACACAATACTCTCGCCGCCCAAGTCGTCTGCCAAGTCTTTCTGCCGGAGGCCGTTGGCCGCCATCAATTCTCGCAACACCTCGACGCCTGAGGCCTTTTCGACCACGAAATGCTTCGCTTCGTAGTCGGCGATCACCACCACGAGTAGTTTGGCAGTTTCTGTTTCTTCTGTACTGCGATGCGCTTTGCGTTGCAGTTCGAGAAGGCGGGAAATGTAGGCTTGGTGTTGCTCGGGCGAAGAAATGATCCGAGGAGCCTCTTCTTTGATAAGATATTTAGCTGGCAGCCGTTCAGCAGTCGCAGGCACTTTTCCACCCTCCTTTGTCGTACTCCTTGTGGGTCAACACGGCCAATACCGTAACCGTTCCCATTTTGTAGTCTATGTAGGATATCAACCTGGCTTCATTGTTCTTGATATCGAACACTACGCAATCTCCAACCGGGTCCGCATCTTTGCGCGTCCGCCTGACTGCGGGCAAGTTGCTCCAGGGCGGCTCCAGCCCCTCGACGATCCTGACCCAAGAACCAAGGGAGCCGTTCCAGTTCGAATGCTTCCTTTGCGCAGCTTCTATCAAATGTTTGCCGATAATCTGCACATCAGGACCTTAGCAAATTGCTAAGCCACGTGTCAAGAAGAGCTCTCTAGGAACGATAGGCGGCGGACTGGAGGTGATAGTCATTGAGATTACGCGAGTCCTGAAACCGGTGGAAAATCCCTTCGGTCCAAAGGTGTTACCTATGTCTTAGGTACGTTGTGTCACCCATGTCTCCGGGCTGGACCAATAAAGGGTGGCGCGCCCGGGCGGATTCGAACCGTCGACCTTGTGCTTCGGAGGCACACGCTCTATCCATCTGAGCTACGGGCGCAATCGTAAATTAATTTCGATGGAATGATTGTATTACGTTCTGTTGTGGGCTACCAACTGAATTGGAGCGGGGAGTAGGCGAGGGCTGCGACGAACGGCGCCTCACCACGGCCTTACGAACTTCAGATCAACGTAGAGCGTGTGAATTGAGCCATCCTGAGCCATAAATTCCAATTCGGCCCTTCTGTCCCGGTCATATCCTATGAGCATTATGGGTCTGCCAATTCTCGCTGATATTGCGCGTTGCTCTTCTTCCGGAAGATCGTCGATGAATCCAGGTGTCAACGCCTTCAGTACCACCTTGTCGCCTGGTTTCGGCTTCGTCACACGTTGTTTCCGACGAGCGGTCATAATGTCACAAAGATTATCTTCCAAAGTAATTATGGTCAAGAACCGCTTGCATGTGGCGGGGTGCCAGCGCTAGTTGTGGTCGCCGGCTAGTTCGTGGACGATAGAGTTCACGAAGGATTTGGCGTCGCCGAAGAGCATTAAGGTTTTGTCGAGGTAGTAGAGGGGATTGTCAATTCCGGCGAAGCCTGGGCTCATGCTGCGTTTGATGACCATGACCGTGCGGGCTTTGTCCACGTCGAGAATGGGCATGCCGTAAATTGGGCTGGAGGCATCGTTGCGTGCGGCGGGATTGGTGACGTCGTTCGCGCCGATCACCAGGGCTACGTCTGCTTGCGGAAAATCGTCGTTCACTTCTTCCATGTCCAGTAGCTTGTCGTAAGGAATATCCGCCTCGGCTAGCAGGACGTTCATGTGTCCGGGCATGCGTCCGGCG
>Ga0210407_10001558_pt1 | contig 21191 bp, 20 predicted proteins | sample IncBWC27MmetaG_FD_150860 | JGI IMG/M metagenome (GOLD analysis project Ga0210407, IMG submission 150860) | Forest soil microbial communities from Barre Woods Harvard Forest LTER site, Petersham, Massachusetts, United States - Inc-BW-C-27-M | ecosystem: Environmental > Terrestrial > Soil >... | reverse complement strand
CTATTCCAGCTATGAGGGCGAATGCGAAGCCGACCCGGTGGATCGCAAGAAGGTTATGATTCTTGGCAGCGGCCCCAACCGCATCGGCCAGGGCATCGAATTCGATTACTGCTGTTGCCACGCGTCGTTCGCGCTCCAGGAGTTCGGCATCGAATCGATCATGGTGAACTGCAATCCGGAGACGGTTTCGACCGACTACGACACCAGCGACCGCCTCTACTTCGAGCCGCTCACCATCGAAGACGTTCTCGCCATCTGCCAGCACGAGTCGTCGAAAGGTGCCGAGGTCGGAGTAATAGTGCAGTTCGGCGGACAAACTCCGCTCAACCTCGCGTTGCCTCTGAAATCCGCGGGCGTAAAAATCATCGGCACCGCGCCCGAATACATCGACCTCGCCGAAGACCGCAAGCGCTTTGGCAAGCTGCTCGACGAACTCGGCATCCCGCAAGCCCCCGGCGCAATGGCCGCGTCGCTCGAAGAGGCCGTCGCCGGAGCCGCCAAAATCGGCTATCCCGTCCTCGTCCGTCCTTCTTATGTGCTCGGCGGACGCGCCATGGTCATCGCCTACGACGAAGAAACCGTCGTCCGCTACATGAAAGAGGCCGTCGAATATTCCCAGGACCGCCCCGTGCTCATCGACCACTTCCTCGAAGACGCCATCGAAGTTGACGTGGACGCACTCTCCGACGGCGACGACGTCGTTATCGGCGGCATCATGCAGCACATCGAAGAAGCCGGCATCCACTCCGGCGATTCAAGCTGCGTCCTCCCCGCGGTAGATATTCCGCAGCACCTGCTGGACCGCATGCGCGAGTACACCTTCAAGTTAGCCCGCGCATTAAAAGTCGTAGGCCTGATGAACATTCAATTTGCGATTCCGCGGTCCGGGTACGCTCCCGGCAACGGTCACGATGCTGGCAAGGTCTACGTCCTCGAAGTAAACCCCCGCGCCTCGCGCACCGTCCCCTACGTTTCCAAAGCCACCGGAATCCCCATGGCGAAAATCGCCGCCCGCCTCATGACCGGACGCAAGCTCCGCGAATTTCTCCCCGAAAACATCCGCCAGAAAAAAGACCTCGACACCGGCTCCTGGTACTACGTAAAGTCCCCCGTCTTCCCCTGGAACAAATTCCCCGGCGTGGACACCGTCCTCGGCCCCGAGATGAAGTCCACCGGAGAAGTCATGGGCGTAGCCGACAATTTCGGCGAAGCCTTCGCCAAAGCCCAAATCGCCGCCGGACAAAAGCTGCCCACGCAAGGCACCATCTTCGTCAGCGTCACCGACCACGACAAGCCGCACGTCGCCGAGGTCGCGCACAAATTCGTAGACATGGGATTCAAACTAGTCGCCACCGCTGGCACCGCCGACGTAATCGAAGAAGCCGGAATGGCCTGCGAGCGCGTGTACAAAGTAAAAGAGGGCCGCCCCAACGTAGTCGATCTAATCAAAGGCGACCGCATCCAGCTGATCGTCAACACCCCGCAGGGCCCCGACCCCTTCTTCGACGAAAAAGCCATCCGCCGCGCCGCCGTGACAGCGCGAATCCCGACGATTACAACCCTAGCCGCCGCCCGCGCCGCCGCCGAAGGGATTTCAGCTTTGCAGCGCGGGGAAGTGAATGTGAAGGCGTTGCAGCATCTGCACGCGGAGCGGGTTGTTCGGAAGTAGGCTGGTGGCCCACTCAAGCCCGGTTTTGGCTTGAGTGGGGACGTTCAGCTCTCCTCAATTCTGTCATCCCGACCGGAGCAGATCATCGCAAAGCGATGATCTGGCCACCTGTTCTATCTTTAGTTAAGGTCAAATCTCAGGTATTCGCTAGGATTAAGAAGAACGCTTGAGTGTGTACAGATGAAACCTCCTAAGAAGATCCTGCAGCAGTCAATTTCAAAGGTCGAAGAGAACGCAAAGTCACTACTCGAAGACGCAAAGTATCTCTTTGACATGGATCGATACTCAACAGCATCTTCGCTTGCCATACTTGCACAGGAAGAAATCGCAAAGGCGTTTCTTCTCCAACTTGTCGAAGATGACGCCCTCCCGTGGTTACCAGAGATCCAGCGCACAATGGCGAAACACCAGTGCAAACATCTCTTGGGCATCGTAATGGAGTGGATTCCCCAGATGGATTTTGAAAACCTAGCTTCAAAGTTTAAGGAACGCAGTGCTCGGCATCAGCGAAGGATGGACTGGTACGAACGACTCCGACAACGTCGTGCCTCAGGCGACTTCTCCAATCATCCGGAAGACCCCGAGCCTTTGGACCCACAGGTTGATTTCCCAAAGGACGTAGCGGACGCAATTAACATTCTTCGTCATGAGGAGGTTGAGCGCTACAGACCAGGCGGCAGTCCTTGGACAGATGAAGACTGGGCGCACGGTCATGCACGCAAGATCGCGAAAGGCTGGCTGGACACCCAGAAACAATCGGGGTTTTATGTCGACATCTCAAAAACTGGACAGATTGGCCTGCATCCAAGCCTCATCACCCGCGACACAGCAGAGAGAGAGATTGCGAAAACAGAGAGTCTTCGGGAGATGCGCGATCGTACTTCGGATGAGTACAGAAAACTGACGACTGTAATTCCAATGATCTTTGCCAACCTCACTACGCAAGTCCCTTGAAGGCGGTGAATCAGTGGGTGGTTCACTTGCTCAGCAAAACGCCATATCTGTGCTACCATTCCCTCCGCTTTCCGCACGCACTTCATTCGACAGGGGCACCGAATGGCACACGCAACCGCAACCAATCTCGCACCGGCATCAGCAGGGAAGAGCAAAGTAGGCAAGACCTTCACCATCCTCGCATGGACGGCGCTCGTCGCCATCGCGGTCGCATTTATTCTGAAATACGTCTTCCACTATTACCTGAATTACAACGCGGCCGCGTTTGACCCTTACTGGCCCCGCCGCGCCGGCCTGCTGCTCCACATCAGCGGAGGCATGGTCGCCCTGCTCACCGCCCCCTGGCAATTCTTCACAGGACTCACCGGACGCCGCATGAACGTCCACCGCTACACCGGACGCATCTTCCTAGGAGGCGTGACCGCAGGCGTAATCGGCGCGACGTACCTGGCCTTCACCACCACGTTCGGATGGGCCTTCGGTTTCGGAATCCTAGGCCTAGCCGCCGCCTGGGCCTCGACCACGGCGATGGCCTACTACGCCATCCGCAAAGGCCAAGTCGAAATCCACAAAGAGTGGATGACCCGCGCCTACATCGTGACCTTCGCCTTCGTAACCTTCCGCGTCTTCAACGACTACGGCCCCACATCTCATCTAAAGCCCGCAGGCGATCTGGGGATAACGCTGGCGTGGGCGTGCTGGGTACTGCCGCTGTTCATTTACGAACTCATGTTGCAGTTAAAGCGCATCAGCAGAGCCTCAGCCAGAGCCTGATTTCAGGCTATTTGGCCTTCGCGAACCGCGCTTGGACTTTGTCCGCAGGTGTGTTACACTTCTGCCATATGAGTAACACACTCACAATCCGCCTCCCCGAAGACGTGCTGGAAAAGCTGAAGGAAACCTCCCGTCGCACTGGCATCCCCATGGGCAGGCTCGTGCGTCACTCCCTGGAAACGACACTCTCGCAGAACAAAAATAGTCCTTTGATGAAATATGCCGGCGTCATTAAAGGCGGCCCGAAAAACCTCTCATCTCGCAAGGGATTCTCTCGCGGCTAGCATGCAAGCCATCGCAGACACTGGCTATCTGGTAGCGCTGTTAAGGCAGGACGACGAGCATCATGAATGGGCGAAGGACCTCGCAGGGCAATTCAAATTGCCCCTCCTAACCTGCGAAGCAGTACTTGCCGAGGCTGCTTTCCATTTGAAATCAAGCATCCTTATTCTGGAAATGCTGGAGCGTGGCGTCATCCGCGTGGCCTTCGATTGCTCGCGTCATTTGGAAAGCTTGCAAGACCTCGCCGAGCGCTACAAGGACCGCCATCCCGATCTAGCCGACTTATGTCTCATCCGCATGAGCGAGCTTTATCCCCGCCATTCCATCATCACCGTGGACAAAGCCGATTTTCGAATCTATCGCCGCAACAAGCGCGAAGTCATTCCCACGATCTGTCCCCCGAATTAATGTCCAAAGAATTGATATCCTAAGAAGACACCATGCTTCTTAATGGAATCTTCCCTCCGATCACGACCCCGTTCTATCCCGATGGGCGCGTGTACTTGAAAAAGCTCGAGGCCAACGTCGAACGCTATTCGAAGACGCCGGTCGCAGGCATCGCCGTCCTCGGCTCAACTGGAGAAGCCATCATGCTCTCCGACGACGAACGCCGAGAAGTTCTAAAGACCGCCCGCGAAGCCTGTGCCCCGCACAAAGTTCTTATCGCAGGGACCGGCGCTGAGTCCGCGATCGAAACTCTGCACCTGACCGACTACGCCGCCGACCTCGGCTACGACGCCGCACTCATCCGTATGCCGTTTTTCTATCGCTCACAGATGCAGCCCGCGAATCTGCTGGCGTTCTATCGTACCGTTGCCGACCGTTCGCCGGTTCCTGTCATCATCTACAACGTCCCGCCATTCACCAACTACGACATGCCCGCCGACGTGATCATCGAACTCGCCGGGCATCCCAACATCATCGGCATAAAAGAATCCAGCGGCGACGTAGAAAAAGTCCGCCGCATGGCCCAGGCAACAAAACACATCAAACGCAGTGTCACCGTCACCGCAACATTCGACGCCGTAACTCCGCGCATGCTGAAGGCATCGGAACCGGAGTCTTCAAACGGCGGCGGAGAATTAGTCTCAATAGGCGCACTGGCGGGAACTGCACCGCCGGGAACTAAAAGCGCCCACGTAGGGACGGACGCCCTCGTCCGCCCGGCGGAGCAACGCCCCGCTCCCGCCACAACCTCAACTCTCAAAACCCGCCAAAAAGAAGTCGGCTTCCAAATCCTCGTCGGCGCCGCTCAAAAACTTCATCCATCCCTCGAAGCTGGAGCCGTTGGCGCAATCCTGGCCTTCGCTTGCCCTGCCCCCACTGCTTGCTACGAGGTTTACGCCGCCTGGAAAGAAGGCGACCAAAGCCTAGCCGCCCTAAAGCAAGAACGAATCCTGCAGCCCGCACAGCGCGTAGCCAGTGGACTCAGCGTCCCCGGAATGAAATACGCCATGGACTTCAACGGCTACTACGGCGGTCCGCCCCGCTTGCCATTGCTCCCGTTGACCGCCGATCTGAAAGCCGAAGTCGAACGCCTGATGGCGGACATTCGGAACTGATCCGCTTTCGTTGTGCTGCCAGTTGAATCTGTGTTACATTCGCGCGGAAATGAAAAGATATCTTGGTTCTGTCCTTTCTCGATCCGCACTGGTAACCATTCTCCTGCTATCGGTCCACGCCCTGGCGAAAGACCCACCCGCGCAGACCATCAACTGGCCAGAATCCGGTGCAACAATCGTGCGCTTCACTTTCGGCAAGTTCAAAGAAATTGGCGAGCTCGCCGGAGCCCGGAGCTACATTACCGACACAACTGCACAGAACCTTTGGACAAAGCCAATCTCCGATGCCAGCTTTTCGCTCTACCTGTACGACAAGAACAAGGTTCGCATCGGGGAGGGCTACATTACCCTGAACAACGTCGGTCCTGGGCAAACCATCAAGTTCCAAACCACGATCGGAGCTTCCGGCTCTCCGGTTTCGGTCTCGCTATCCGTCACATCTTTGCCGCCAGAGTTGAGGCCCCTGGCTCCCGCCAAGAAGGTTTCCCTCACCATTAATTCGGTCCCGCAAGGCGCAACCTTCAAAGTGGATGGGGTCGACGCCGGCGAGACTCCTAAGATCGTCCAACTCACCGTCGGGAAGCACACGGTTGAATTCAGCAAGGAAGGCTTCAACTCGGGGACCTTTCCGGTCGAGATCGCGCCGGATGATGCCTCTGGAGGCAGTGTCAGTTATGAACTTGGGACTTCCGCGCACGACACGATTGAGCTGCGCGATGGCACCGTTCTCACGGGGGATCTTCTTTCCGTTACCGCAACCGACGTAACAGTCCGCGTCGCCGGAGCCGCCCAGCGCTTCGATCGCAACCAGATCAAACGCATCCTGCTAGTCGAGCGCGATCACGAATAGCAGCAGACGACCGCCTGCTGTTGCTGCGCCCGAAAGGATTACAATCTAGAGTCGCAGTGTTTCGGGACCGTGGAACCTGCCGCAGGATGGCGGTAGCCGGCTCCCAGTGCGAAACAGGAGAAGAGCCACATATGGCGACCACCTTGAATTCCCCCACCGAAGCCACCAAGCCCCTCGTCAACTACCGCCTCGAAAACGGCGTTGCCGTGATCGAGATGAACGACCCGCCGGCCAACACCTACACCTATGAGATGAACCGCCAGCTCGACGAGGCCATCCTCAAAGCGCGCATGGACAACGACGCCTACGTCATCCTACTGACCGGCGCCGGGGACAAATTTTTCTCCGCCGGGGCCAACATCAAAATGCTGGCCAGCGTCGATCCAACGTTCAAATATTACTTCTGCTTGCACGCCAACGAGATGCTGCTGCGCTTGGAGCACACGCCGAAGCTGGTGATTGCCGCCATCAACGGACACTGCGTCGGCGGCGGCCTGGAAATCGCCATGGCCGCTGATTTGCGAATTGCGCGCAAGGATGCGGGGAAGATCGGCCTGCCCGAAGTGAATCTCGGCGTCCTCCCCGGTACCGGAGGCACGCAGCGCCTCTCGCGCCTGGTCGGCAAAAGCAAAGCCATCGAGCTGATGGTTACCGGCAACACCTTCTCTTTCGAGGAAGCTCTCGAGCTAGGCATCATCAACGATATTTACGAGCGCGACGGATTCATGGAAAACATCATGGAATACGCCCGCCAGTTCTGCCCGCCGAATAAGGCCGCAAAGGCGGTGGGACGCATCAAACGCGCCGTGCAAACCGGCTGGGAGATTCCCATGGAGTCCGCTTTGGCAGTCGAGCGCGAGAATCAGCAGTTGCTCTTCCAGAGCGAAGATGCAAAAGAAGGCCTGGCCGCGTACGTGGAGAAGCGGCCGGCGGAGTTTAAAGCTAAATAGCATTCAGCACTCAGCAGTCAGCACTCAGCTCGCGCAAGGTTGGTTGAGCTGCCAAGGCTTTCGACTGGCTGAATGCTGAGTGCTGAGTGCTGAATGCTTTTATGCCCGGCAAAGTAGCCAAAATCGGGACCTTCAGCGACTGGGTCGGCCTGTTCGACGACTGGCGCAAAGAAATCGGCGTCAACCGAGACGAAATCGCCAGCTTCAATTTCGACACTCTCTACGGCGCCATCGAAACCGACGAAATCCAGTTCGGCCACTTCAAAGGCAAACCCAAGTGGGAGAACCTTCGTCAAATCCCTACCCAGCAAATGCGCGACGCGCTCCTGAATATGATCGTCTATCAAGGCGACACCGAATTCGCCAGCGTCGAACAGCAGCGCAATCTGTTCGAAGCCGCTCCCACCGACTGGGACCGCAAGGCCATCACCCGCGTCATGATTGAAGAAATGCGCCACGGCTGGCAAATGTGCGCCTTGCTGGTCGATCACTTCGGATACTCCGGCAAAGTCGAAGCGCAGAAAATGCTGGAACGACGCGCCTTCGAAAACAAGCGTCTGCTCGGCGCCTTCAACGTTGATGTCGATAACTGGATGGACTTCTTCACCTACACCGATTTCGTAGACCGCGACGGCAAATTCCAGTTGCAGATGTTGAAATATTCCGCCTTCGCTCCGCTCGGCCGTTCCATGTCCTACATGCTGCGTGAAGAAGCTTTCCACATGGGCACCGGGAATGACGGGCTGCGGCGCATCGTGCAGGCGGGAGTCATACCCGCGTGGCTGATCCAGAAATATTTGAATAAATGGATCTCCAGCTCCTACGACCTCTTCGGCACCGACCATTCTTCGTCCGCGCACTGGGCCTACGTGTGGGGCATCAAAGGCCGTTACGACGAGCCGAAGAATGACACCCTGGCTAATCTCGACGATCTAAACGACTACAACCGTACTTTGTACTACGATGAAGTGGCAGGTTTGATCGACCGCTTTAATGGTGTGTTGAAGGCTGGTGAGCCGAAGCTCTACGCACCCGACATCAAATTCAATCGCGCCATCGGCCGCTGGGCCGCGCAAAAATTTCATCCGCAAACCGGCGAGCCGCTCGATGACAAGGAATACGACCAGCAGCTAGGCGACTTCCTGCCCAGCGCTTCCGACAAGAAGCTGTTGCTCGACATCATCGCGAACGAAAAGCAATGGATCGTGGAAAAAACCGGCGCCCGCGATCCGCTCGAAACCATCAGCGAAGTACGGAAGTCGGCAATCAATCTTTAGTAGGCAATCTGACCGGCGATTCAGCCAGCAGAACCCGCTTGCGACCTCGACATGAAAATGGCGGCCAAGACCAAAACCATCAAGCCCCGTGTAGCCATGGCGTTCAATGCTCCAGTCGCACAGATCACTCTGATCAACCCTCCGCTGAATGTAATTGACCAACCGATGATGCGCGAACTGTCAGCCGCGCTCGCCGAAATTGAAGCCCATTCTGATATTTCGGTGGTCGTCGTATCGGGCCAAGGGCAGAGTTTTTCCGCCGGCGTAGAGGTCGCCGATCACACCCCCGCCAAAGCCGCGGCCATGCTCGCAGGATTTCACGCCATCATTCGCGCTCTGATCGCCACCACAAAAGTGACCGTCGCCGCAGTGCAGGGAAATTGCATGGGCGGCGGCGCCGAGTTGGCCATGGTATGCGACATCGTCATCACTACCGAGGACGCGCAGTGGCGGTTCCCGGAAATCAAGTTGGGATGCTATCCTCCTGTGGCGGCGACTGCGTTGAGCGCACTAGTCGGCCAGAAGCGGGCCGCAGACCTGATTCTGACCGGCCGCATGATCTCTGGAAAACAGGCAACGGATGCCGGACTGGCAACCCGTTCGATCGTAGCTGACGAGTTGAAAATAGTGATGACCGAGTTGACCACCGGCCTCGCGAGTTTGAGTCCCGCTGCGCTCGCGTTAGCGAAGAAATCCATCTACGCCTGGGACTCCATGCACTTCGACAAAGGCCTGGCCCGCGCCGAAAAGATTTATCTGGAAGAATTGATCAAAACCGAAGACGCACAGGAGGGAATACGAGCATTCCTCGAAAAGCGGAATCCGGAGTGGAAGGGCCGCTGAACGGACCGCCGAATGACGCGACACGCAAAGTCTCGGCAAGAATTCGCGCTGACGGAAAATCGCCTCACTTGATGTGCGACACGCCGCTGTGGGGAGTCTCCGGCGGCGTGGTCGCGGCGTTCTTTGCCTACCTTTCCTATTCGCACTTGAGCAGTGGGGATTTTTCCTTGCCGCATACTTGGTGGACGACACTCGCCTACGCCGTCTGGACGGTCGTAATCGGCGGACTGCTCACGGAAACGTGCTGCTGGCGCGAGCGCATTTTCTTCAGCTTGATGCTGCTAATTCTCCTGCTCGGCCTCGCATTTTCTGCGTGGTCCAACGCCCCGGAACACGCCGTCCGCCAGTTGAGGATTGCGGCGACCGCGCTCTGGGCGGTGGCAGCAATAGCAAGCCTAACGACCGCATTCGGAGCAAAAGACAAAACCGGACCCGCACAGCCGGACAGCCTAGAAGGAGCGAAATAATATACCCCGGGGGTCCTTCGGCGTCGCTCAGGATAAACTGCAGACCTGGGTAGGTTCGCGAGCGCCGAAGTCTCGCCAGGACGAAAGAAAGAACAGAACAACGCGATGGACTACGAAATCACTCCCGAAGATGTAAAGCTCGCCGCCGATCGCAAAGAACCCTTCACCCTGCTCGATGTGCGCGAACCCTGGGAATTCGAAACCGCCCGCATCGAAGGCGCAACTTTGATCCCGATGGGCGATATCCCCAGCCGCGCCCATCAGGAACTCGATCCCGAAGCGCATATCATTGTGTATTGCCACCACGGCGTGCGTTCCATGAACGTAACCGCATGGCTCCGCCAACAAGGATTCGAGAAAACTCAATCCATGGCCGGAGGAATCGACGCCTGGTCGCGAACCGTGGATGGAAAGGTGCCGATGTATTGAAGGCATCTGTCCGCTACTAGCTGCTAGCAACCAGTTTTTGTTCGCTAGAAGCTAGCAGCTAGTGGCTAGTAGCGTAGTAGCTGATTCCCATGAAAAAGCAACTCCTCCAACTCGGCGTCAACGGTCGGACATACGAGATCGCCATCGAGCCGAATCGACTCTTGCTCGACGCGCTGCGTCTTGACCTCGATCTCACCGGCTCCAAGCGCGGATGCGACGACTCCTCCTGCGGCGCCTGCACGGTTCTGGTTGACGGCATGCCCATGCTCTCCTGCACCATGCTCGCCGCCAGTTGCGAAGGTCAGGAGATTACCACCGTCGAAGGCGTGAGCGAGCATGGCGCGTTGGCCGCAATCCAAAAAGCCTACGGCGACTGGGGAGGCGCGCAATGCGGCTTCTGCACCCCCGGCTTCATGATGACGGTCAAACATCTGCTGGCAACAAATCCAAATCCGACCGAAGAGGATGTCCGCGCCGCCCTAAGCAGCAATCTCTGTAGATGCACCGGCTACAGCCAGATGTATGAGGCGATTAAGGCGGCGATAGAAGCGGAGCAGAAGGGAATGGCGGCGGCAAAATGAAGCATCTCGTGATTCTCTTAATCGTGACCGCGATATGCATACCCGCTTTCGCAAAGGACGAGTGTCAGCAAACCGCCACTTACAAAATCTACTCCAATGCGTTCTTATCACAGGAGACAGGTGATGTCGGGGGTTATGAGCTCGCGCTCAAGCCACCCACCGGGGATTCTTACGAAGCACTACTGTATGTCTACGAAGGAGTTCCGACTCTGGCCGGTATCCCACTGGTCGGTAACAGGCACGGTGCAAGCGTCAGCCTCGAAGGAGATTGGCGCCAGGAGTTAGTCGAGTATCCCAGCAAACGAAACATCACACAAACGCTGCACGTCAGATTGAAGGGCCGCATCTCCGGAAGTCACTTTCGCGGCGCCGTACAGATCGACCAGGACTCGTCCCCGCTCTTGTTGAAGCTCGTGAATCACACTTGGCTGTGTAGCCCACAAGCAATTGCCCGACGATCAAAGGCGAATGACGATGACTGATTTCTCCATCATCGGCCGCCCCATCGCCATGATCGACGCCGCGGGCAAGACCAGCGGCGCCGGCAAATACACCGACGACCTCACCGTCCCCGGAATGCTCATCGGGAAAATCCTGCACTCCCCGCATCCCCATGCCCGCATCAAGTGCATTGACGCGACTCGCGCCGAGCAACTCGACGGCGTGATCGCCGTCATCACCGGCAAAGATGCACCCAATCCATACGGCATTCTCCCCGTTGGCCACGACGAACACGCGCTCGCACTCGACAAAGTCCGCTACGTCGGCGACAACGTAGCCTGCGTCGCCGCCATCGACGAATCCACCGCGGAGAAAGCTCTCGAACTGATCGACGTCGAATACGAACTCCTGCCCGCGTACTTCGACCCCGAAGAGTCGATGAAGGCCGAGCGCGACCTCATCCACGACAACAAGCCGCACAACCTCGAAAAGGATTATCACCACGTCTTCGGCGATCCCGATAAAGGTTTTGCCGACGCCGACCACATCGCCGAGGCCCGCTTCATCGCCAACGAAGTCACGCACGCCGCCATGGAGCCGCACTCCACGCTGGCGTCGTTCGAACTCGATTCGCAAACCGGACAACTCGGCCGCCTCACCGTCTGGTCGTCAACCCAAGTGCCCTACTACCTTCAACACAAACTCTCACTCGTACTCGAAACGCCGATGTCGCAAATCCGCGTCATCAAGCCGCTGGTCGGCGGAGGCTTCGGCGGCAAAAGCGAAGTCATCCCCCTCGAAATCATCGCCGCCATCGCCGCGCGCAAAGCCAAAGCTCCGGTCAAGATCACTTACACTCGCGAAGAAGTTTTCTGGGCGCATCGCGGCCGCCCGCGCACCATCATCGACCTCAAGACCGGCGTCACCAACGACGGCCGCATCACCGCCGTCAAAGCCCGCGTCGTCCAGGACGGCGGCGGCTACTGCTCCTACGGCGTCGTCACCATTCTTTATTCCGGCGCGCTGCTCGGCGCCCTCTACGACATTCCCAACATTCAGTACGACGGCTACCGCGTCCTAACCAACAAGCCCGCCTGCGGCGCCATGCGCGGCCACGGCACCGTCAACGTCCGTTTCGCCTTCGAATCGCAGTTGGACGAACTCGCCTTAAAGATAAAGATGGACCCCGCCGAGATTCGCCGCCGAAATTTACTTACTCCGCCGTGCGTAACGGTCAATGGCCTGCGCGTGCAAAGCTACGGCCTGCCCGAATGCATCGAGAAAGTGGTCGAACGCTCGGAGTGGAACAATCGCAAAGGTAAAATGCCAAAGTCGCGCGGTCTTGGAATTGCATGCAGTCATTACGTAAGCGGCGCCGCGAATTCCATCATCCGATCCGACATGCCGCACTCGACTGTGAACATCAAGATTGATCGCGACGGCGGAGTCGTGGTTTATACCGGAGCCTCCGAAATCGGCCAGGGCTCCGACACCATGACCGCCCAAATCGCCGCCGAAGTCCTAGGATGTTCACTCGCGCGCGTAAGAGTCATCGCCGCCGACACCGACCTCACGCCAATCGACATCGGTTCCTACTCCAGCCGCGTAACTTTCATGGCCGGCAATGCCACCCTACGCGCCGCCCAGGAAGTAAAGAAGCAGATCGCGGCGGCCGCAGCCAGAAAGATGAACTGTTCCCCCGACGATCTAGTCTTCGCCGGTGATGTCGTGTCCAAAAACAATCCCGAGGGTGCCCCATTTCTCGCGCCTTTTGCGAGAAGTGGGGCTTTTGATCTTGGAGCACCCTCAACCTCCGGCCACGTAGAAAACCAAATCCTCCGCGGATCCCTCCAACAAAAACGCAAAGACGGCGACATCCCGAAAGAGAAAATGTCCTTCGAAGAAGCCGTAGTCGCCGCCATCGATTTCCACGGCGCCCTCACCGGCACCGGATCCTACGCCCCGCCTCCCGAAGCCCGCGGCGGCAAACACAAGGGCGCAGGAGTTGGACCATCGCCCGCATACTCCTACTCCGCGCAAGTTGCCGAGGTCATCGTGGACGAAGACACCGGCGAAGTCACCGTCCACAAAGTCTGGGCCGCGCACGATTGCGGACGCGCCCTCAACCCGGTCTCCGTCGAAGGCCAAATCATCGGTTCCGTCTGGATGGGCATGGGCCAGGCCCTCACCGAAGAAATGATCTGGAAAGACGGCCTCCTGATGAATCCCGGCCTGCTGGAATACCGCAGCCCGTCATCGGTCGAGTCGCCCGAGGTCGAGCCCATCATCGTCGAAAGCATCGACCCCGAAGGCCCCTTCGGCGCGAAGGAATGCAGCGAAGGCTCGCTCGCCGCAACAATCCCCGCAATCGCCAATGCGATTTACGACGCCGTAGGAATCCGCCTCCACGAGTCGCCATTCACGCCCGAGCGCGTGCTGGCAGCTCTACGCGCAAAGAAAAGCGCGAAAGCACTGAACTTAACCGAAGGCGTCGATCCGACCGCGCCAGCGCGTTTCCGCGAGCACGGCGGCGCGTTGTGTTTCAAAGGAAAAGGACCAGAACGGCATCCGGCAGATGTGGTGCGCGGAGAATGATGTGCGGTAATCCGACAACAATTGTGATAACAACAAACTGTCATCCCGAGCGAAGAAGATCGTACGCGAAGCGGACGATCTTTGCAGTCGAGGGACCTGCTGTTTGCCTGCGGCGAAATAAATCCGTACGGTCGTCCACGCCGGGCCGCGCCGCGGGGAAGTCGTGCCCATGAGTCTCCCGGACTTCCAACTCGCCCGCCCGCGCACCCTCCCCGACGCCATAGCATTCCTGCGCGACAATGCCAGCACCCGCATCCTAGCCGGGGGCACCGACCTCCTCCCCTCCATGCGTCAAAAACTTTTCGAGCCAGAACACGTCCTCGACATCCGCCGCATCCCTGAACTCAAAGGCATCCGCGAAACCCAGCAGGGAATTGAAATCGGTGCGCTGACCACTCTCGCAGAAATTGAACATTCGCCCGTCCTGAGGAAAAACTATCCTGTCCTCACCGAAGCTGCGAAGACCGTAGCCTCTCCGCTCCTGCGCTACATGGGTACGATCGGTGGCAACATTTGCCTCGACACCCGCTGTCTCTGGTACAACCAGTCGCTGGGTTGGAGAAAGTCCTGCGGCTTCTGCATCAAGAAAGACGGCGACCTCTGCCACGTCGCCCCCGGAGGCACAAAATGCTGGGCCGCATTTTCCGCCGACACTCCCCCCGCTCTCTTATGTCTCGATGCCGAAATCGAAATCGTCAGCGCCGACGGTCCACGCAGAATGAAACTCAGTGACTTCTATACCGGAGACGGCGCAAATCACCGCCGCCTGCAACCGAACGAATTGCTCACCCGGATTTTCCTACCGAGCGCCTCCGCCGGATATCACGGCGCGTATCACAAACTCCGTATCCGTGGCTCGATTGATTACCCGCTGGCCGGGGTCGCCGTCGTCATGAAGAAATCCAACGGGCACGTCGAAGACGTTCGCATCGGAATCACCGCCGTGAATCCCACCCCGCTCTTGATAAAAGGAATTGACTCCATCCTCAACGGCAACATGAATGAAACCGCCGCCGATGCCATCGCCGAACAAGCCGCCCGTACCGCAAAGCCTCTAACAACTTCAGCCCTAACCGCCGAATACCGCCGCGAAATGATTCGCGTGTTCACCAAGCGAGCGCTGTTGGCATTGTGACCGCAGTAACTAACCCCTGCTTTCCTTTCCATGCGACGCTTCTGAAGGCCAGAGGAGAATGCAATGAAGCATACGGGGTTGTTGGTGCTGCTGCTGTTCGTGATGACGGCGTTTGCGGTCGCTGAACCTAGAACCGTCGGCGATTACATCGATCTGGCTCACCAGAAGGAAACCGCCGACGACTACGCTGGCGCCATCGCGATCTATGACGCAATCCTCGAACAATTCCCGAAAGACTTCGTCACCGTTTATGCCTCTCGCGCCAAAGATCTCTCCGAGATCAAAGACTACAAGAAAGCGATTGCAGACTACACCAAAGCCTTGGATCTCGACACGTCCGAAAACTCCAAAGAGCTGGCCCTCGATCATGGCGTAGTCCTAAAAATGCGCGGTGAAGCCAAGCAATACTCCGGGGACCGCGAAGGGGCTGTCGCCGATTTTACTCGGGCGCTTGCCTTGAACCCCGGCGACACGGAGCTCTTTTCTGACCGCGCTGATAATCGGCTTCGCATCGGCGACTGCGCGGGCGCAATCAGCGATTATTCTTCGGCGCTCGAGGCTATGCCGGAAATCATCTACTACGAGGGCCGCGCCATTGGGCGCATCTGCACTGGCGATCTGCAAAGTGCGTTTGCCGACTACCACGTCGCTTTACAGAAATCGAATGAGTCCGACGCCGAGGTAAATCAGCACGTCGTGCATGACGCAGATTTGAGCGCTTGGGCGCTGGGCGTACGCCTGGGGCACAAGGACGCAGCCGATGCTCAGCTGTCTGCGAGGCTCACCGCAGCCACCGCCCCGTCCGATATCGACCAGGAGTACGATGCCGCTCGGTATTTCTTAGGGCAAGTCGGTGAGTCAGTTCTGTTTCAAGACGCAACTACGCTCAAGACAAAACAGCCGCAATATGCCGGCACCTACGAAAGCGATGCCTACTATTTTGCTGGATTGAAGCAGCTTGCCAACGGAAACAAAAGCGAGGCGCTTAAAGACTTTCAGAAAGTTTTAGAATACCGTCAACACTCGATCACTGTGCCCGAACTGACCCACGCCTGGATCGAGGAACTCAATCGGCATGCGCACTAGTATTTGCGGCCCGACCTCTGATCGGGCCGGGCCAGCGCGAACTGCTACCCGTCCGTCCGCCAGCGGAACCGCATGACCGCGACCAGCCCAAACCCCAGCGCGAACAACAGCAACACTCCAATCGGCGCAACCGCTGAAGAAAATCCCAGGCCGCGCCAGGTCATGCCGTCCATCCCATCGATGGCCCACCGGGTCGGAACGACCACGGTTAGTTTCTGTAGCCACGCTGGAAAGACGAAAGTCGGCACCCACGCGCCGCCGAGCATCACCATGATGAGCGTGGCCATGATCGAATAGCCGCGCGTCGCCTCCGGAGTCTTACCCAGAGCGGCCACTATCAGGCCAAACGCGGCGGTCATCAATGAAAACGCAACGCACACTCCCACAAAGCCTGCAAAACTTCCCAGGATGTGCACCCCAAACGCAATCCGCGCGAAGCTGAAGAGCGTGAACAGAATAAATCCCGCAATCAACGCAGCGCTCACCATCCGGCTGCCAAGCAGCATGGTCCGGGAAAGCGGCGCCGCCCGCAGCCGCTGCCACAGTCCGGTCTGCCGCAACACCAGCAGCGCAATTCCCACATCGAGCCCCATAAAGAGGATGAACTGCACCCCCATGCCCGCGATCGAGTGCGCATAGCCGTTGTACTGCACGTCCACGCCCGAGGTGATCGCTTCCTCGCGTGTCACATAAGGCATGCTCAGCCCGCCGGAAAACCCGGCTTTTCCGGACGCACCCGCGCCCTCCTGGTCTTGACGCTCGTTTAACTCCTTCACTCCGCCCAGTAGATCGCGCAGCGCCTTCCGGTCCGCCACCGGAATCTGAGGATTGTTCTGCACTTTCGCCAGAGCGGCATTCACCATTTCCCGACCGCTATTGCCAGCGAACATTTCTTTGCTAACCACCTGCATGACCGCGCCGCTCAGCATGCCCCGCACCATCGCCAGCTCCGCGCTGTGTGAGGGGTCGTAGAGAATGCCGAGTTCGGGTTTACTCGCGCCATTCTCGCCCGCACCGGTAAACAGCGCCTGTCCCGCATCCTTGCCAAAATCTTTCGGGATAACAATCGCCGCCGTCGCCTTCCCCTTGCGCACGGCGTCGCGCGCAGCCTCCAATTCAGACGGCTTCACATCAAGCGTCTTCTCGCCTGCGAGCTGCGTGATCAGCCCGCGCGAGATGTCGCTCCCGTCCTGATCGATCACCAGCATCGGTATCTTAGCCATCTCCGTGCTGCCCTTTTGCCCCCCGAACAGGTACCCAAAGAAAGAGGACAAAATAATCGGAACTAGTATCGCAACGATCACCGCCCGCCGGTCGTTGAACCACAACCGCAAATCTTTTCGTACCAGAGCCAGGAAGGGAATCATTTTGCGTCTCGAAGGCTCCTTCCGGTCAGGGTAAGAAACACAGTTTCAAGATCCGGCTGCTCGCTGGAGACGTGACGATAGGTATGTCCGTTCGCCGACAGCCAGTTGAGAATGCCGGGCGCAGCCCGCGACAGATCGACGACTCCCACCCGCAGCATGTTCTGTTTCAACTCCGCCGATGTCACCTCCGGAAGCGCGAGCACCTGCTCCGGCTTGAAACCGTCTACCTGGTCAAGTTCGATGGCAAGGATGTTGGTGACCGGCAAAAGTTTGTGCAGTCCCTGCAGCGTGTCGTTGGCAACCACCTTCCCGTGATCCACGATCACAATCCGATCGCACAGCCGCTCAGCCTCTTCCATATAGTGCGTGGTGTAGATGAGCGTCTTGCCGCGCTTTTTCAGGACTTCAAGATTGTCAAAAATAGCATTGCGGCTTTGCGGATCGACTCCGACTGTCGGCTCATCCAGCAGCAGAATCTGCGGATCGTGCAGCAGCGCCGCAGCCAGATTCAAGCGCCGCTTCATCCCTCCGCTGAAGGTTTTCACTTTATCGTCTGCACGGTCCGACAACGCAACCAGATCCAGCGCGTCCGTGATTGCCTGCTTCGCCTTCGCCCCCGAGATCGAATAAAGCGCCGCAAAGAAAGTCAGGTTGTCGCGGGCGCTGAGTTGGTCATAGAGCGCCATGTCCTGCGGCACCAGCCCGATCTTCAGCTTGACCGGATCGGTGTCGCTCTTCACCTGCTTGCCTTCGATGAGAACCTCGCCCGAATCCGGACTCAGCAATCCCGCAATAATCGAGACAGTAGTAGTTTTCCCCGCGCCATTCGGCCCCAGCAACCCTATCGTCTCGCCACGATCCGCCCGAAAACTGACGCCGCTGACGGCCACCAGCTTTCCGTAACTCTTCGAAATGCTTTTCACTTCCAGCATGGCGATTCGCCCTTACTCTTTTCCTTGCTCAAACAAATGCCCCAGCTTCTCCCGCTTGGTCTTCAAATACTCCTGCGCATGCGGACTTGCATCCACCTCGCACGGCACCCGCTCCACCACTTCAATCCCCGCGCGCTCCAGCGCCGCAACTTTATCAGGATTATTCGAAAGCAGCCGCACTTTTCCCACGCCCAGCGATTTCAGAATTTCCGCCGGCAATTCAAATCCGCGATGGTCCGCCTTAAATCCCAGCCGCTCGTTGGCCTCAACCGTGTCGAGACCCGCATCCTGCAATTCGTAAGCCTGCAGCTTCGGCATCAGCCCAATGCCGCGCCCTTCCTGCTGCTCATAAATCAGAATCCCCGTGCCTTCGCTCGCAATCAGCGCCAAGGCCAGTTCCAATTGCTGCCGGCAATCGCACCGCAGAGATCCGAACACGTCGCCAGTCAAACACTGCGAATGAATGCGCACCAGCGGCGGAGAAGAATGAACATCGCCCATCACCAGCGCCACCGCCTCTTCCGGCTTGTCCCCGTCGTCAGGCTCCAACCGAAATCCATGAATGCGAAATTGTCCCCAGCGCGTAGGAAAGTCAGCCGAGGCAATCTGTTTGGCGGAAGAACAGGCCACGGGGTCATTATAGAGGGAGTGACGAGTGGGTAGCCGATTGCCAGCATTGATGGGCTTCGGCCATTGGGCGCTAGATCATCAAGCAGCGCCTCAGACTATTATTTATTCTGAAATGTGACAACAATGCCGGACACACAAACCAAGACTCCTCTTCGGACGGGCTTCCTCCGATCCTTCATTCGTTGGCTTGTCATCGGCGTGGTGCTTCTTTGGTCGCTAGCCGCGCTGATCATCGTGGCCGCCCGGTGGATCGACCCACCGACAACCGCGGTGCACATCCAGCGCCGCGTGCAGGCCTGGATTCACCACGCGCCGTATCGCGAACGCTACAAATTCATTCCGCTCAGCCAAATCTCGCCCGATCTCCAGCACGCTGTAATCGCCGCAGAGGACGCGCACTTCTACCAGCACCATGGCTTCGATTGGCACCAGATCCAAATCGCTGCCCAGGATGATTTGGAAGGCGAACGCACTCGCGGAGCCTCCACTCTTACGCAGCAACTCGTAAAAAATCTATTCTTCGGAACCGGCCGCTCTATCCTCCGCAAAGGCGCAGAAGCCACGCTGGTTCCCGTGGCGGAATTCATCCTCGGCAAACAGCGCATTTTGGAGATATACCTCAACGTGGTCGAATGGGGCCCTGGTATTTATGGGGCAGAGCCGGCATGTCGTTACTACGACGACATCGCAGCCCGGAACATCGACCGGCAACAGGCCGCGCGACTCGCCGCAATTCTCCCAGCGCCCCTGAAGCGACGCCCCGAGCGCATGAATAGCTACAGCGCGATTATCCTCAAGCGGATGGACCAAATGGGTTGGTAATCGTGACGAACACTCGCCAATGGAGTTGGCTTTACACCAAACCCCCTTCCTTGGGCTGGCAGGTCAACGAGTTTAACGCCTGTTATCGCCAACTACGATTGGACGACCGATTAGCCTCCAGCTTCCAACCGCTACGGTGCTCGACACGCCCAATGTAAAGTCTTGTAACTACGCCACTTTCGACGGTTCCCTATCGTTGCAATTTGATCTCAGCGGTGCTATACCAGCTTGCGTATGGCAGAGACAGCTCAAACACTGCCCTCCGACGATCAGCCTTTCAGTGATATTTTCGCCGCAAGTCCCATTGGCATCGCGGTCGAGAACATAGAAGGGCAGCCTCTTTTCGTCAATCCAGCTTTGTGCTCAATGCTAGGGTTCAGCCAAGAGGAAATGTGTACCAAACACTGTGTTCAGTTCTCTCCTCCTGAGGACGCAGAGAAGGACTGGGCTCTTTTTCAGCAATTGCGAGCCGGTTTAATCGATCACTACCAGCTAGAGAAACGCTATTTTCGGCGAGACCGCTCGTTAGTGTGGGGACGCTTGTGCGTTTCGTTGTTGACGGGCCGGCCATCTCCGCTAGTGGTCGCGATGGTAGAAGACATAACGGAGAAAAAAAAGGCAGAAGAAGCGCAGTTCAGGCATGCCGCCATCGTGGAATCGTCTGAAGATGCGATCATGTCGGTGACTCTGGATCGCACTATCTCAACTTGGAACGCAAGTGCTGAACGAATTTACGGCTACACCGAAGCGGAGGCGCTGGGACAACCAATCGATATGATTGTCCCTCCTGAGCTACCAGACGAGGAGAACAAGATTCTCGACACGTTGCGTGCGGGAGGTCGCATCGAGCATTTTGAAACGGTCCGTCTTACCAAGGCGGGGAAGAGAATCAACGTATCCCTGAGTATTTCCCCAATTAGGGATTCAAGCGGCAAAATAGTCGGCTGTTGCGGCATCGCCCGTGATGTCACTGAGCGAAAGCGAGCGGAAGAGGCGCTACGCGCTAGCGAAGAACGGCTGCGATTGGGGCAGCAGATTGCTCACGTTGGCAGTTTTGAGTGGAATATCCAGACAGGCGTAAACACTTGGACACCCGAACTGGAGGCAATGTATGGCTTGCAGCCCGGTACCTTTACCGGAACACAGACAGCTTTTGAAAATCTGGTTCATGTCGATGATCGCGCAAGTGTCATCAATTTGGTTAACCGCGCATTGCACACGGGACAGCCAACGGAGGGAGAATGGCGGGTAGTCTGGGCAGACGGGAGTGTTCATTGGATAACTGGACGCTGGCAGGTTCTTATGAACGCGTCCGGTGAGGTTGCACGCATGATCGGTGTCAATATAGATGTCACGGACCGCAAGCGGGCAGAAGAGGCGCGTTTGGAAGTGAACCGCACCTTAGAAGCGCAAACAGCGTTACTGCAAGCACAAGAGGACTTGCTAAAAATCTTTGTCAAACACGTGCCAGCAGCAGTGGCGATGCTCGACCGTGATATGCGCTATCTCCAAGTGAGCGACCGCTGGTGCGCGGATTATTCGCTC